>Ga0194130_10004873_pt1 | contig 16672 bp, 15 predicted proteins | sample TA2KigsurfametaG_FD_160084 | JGI IMG/M metagenome (GOLD analysis project Ga0194130, IMG submission 160084) | Freshwater microbial communities from Lake Tanganyika, Tanzania - TA2015050 Kigoma 12 surface | ecosystem: Environmental > Aquatic > Freshwater > Lake | place: Tanzania: Lake Tanganyika... | reverse complement strand
AATGTGGCAGAAGGACACGGTTGTTTTTCAGTTGCACCATCAGTCATACGTCCAAAAATAATTTTAGGTTCTCCATAACGATAATTCCAATCATCAACAAAAAACCAAATAGAATAAGTAAAATTACTACTTCCAGTTGAAGTTGAATTTTCTAAACTACTTGGATCCACTTTTTGCATAGTTTTAGCAGACACAAACCCACTTAATGTATTCTTATCTTGAACAATATATTTATAAATAATATATAACAAAACAATTATTATTACTATTATTAATATAGTTTTTACTTCCATTTATATTATACAATTAGAAATTTTTAATTATATAATATTTTTTTGTTAGTTTATAAATCTTGACAATCTATAATTTTTATCTCCAGTTACTATCGGCGGATTACTATTCTTTAATGTATTATAAATATTATTAACTGTGACCACATTTATTGGTTCCCTAAAATACACTAAATTTGCTACACTACCTGAAATACCATCATTTGAACCAACTGTTAACATATCGTATTTTAAGTATGGAACAACTTCTATTGCCGATTTAACTAACTCACCATTATAAAATACATCTAAAGTTCCACCATTATAATTTAATACTATATTATTCCACTTTTGTAAAAGCACATTTGTATTTTTGTATATTATGCGTTCATTTACAGCATCATCTATCGGTATATTTGCATTTATACTATGTGCTGTTTTATCCGCATCTAAATTTATTTTTACTTCATTCCATTTTTTAATATCTTCCTTTCTTAAACCCGTTTGCTCCTGTATATAATTATATACTGGTTCAGAACTTTGGTTTACTGTAATAAATAATGTGTTAGTTGATGCGTCATATTTAATAACCGGATTATTACCATACGATAATAATGTTGAATGAGTTATATATGATTTATTTGTGCTTGGAGGAAAAGAATCAATATAAAACCAAAATGATAATGCATATTGATAATTATGTGTGTCTGGACTCGTAATTCCATTTAAATCTTGATAACTTGCAACACTAAATTCCGAGTTTAATGGTACTGGTTCGTTTATATATTGTGTTCCACCTTGGCTAACCAAACGCGTTTGCATTATTGGTATTGCAAAAAAGTCTATTAAAAAATATCCTACGACTAATATTAGAGCCATAATTAACATTTTCTTTTCACTTGGCGTTGGTGGGCTAAAACCAGAAGATGTATCTGTTGTTAAACCTAATACATTTGATATAACATTTAATAAATATACTAAAATACAAGGAATATATAATAATGTATTAACTATAAGACGATATATTGGTGATTTTTCAAAGTAACCGCCAGCAGTTACTAATTTATATAAAATTCCAATTAATGTACCAAGTAAAATGAAATTAATTAAATAATGTTTCCAAGAATTATATGAATTATATTCAGAGCTATTATCCAATATTCCTAATACTTTTAAAACACCATAAATCATTAATCCAGATAATGTTAGTGCAATAATCATATAAGACCCTTTGGCTAAAAATGATAAAAACGTTGGAGAACCTGGAAACAAATTAGATTTAGATGGGTTAGCTAAGAAATATTGATAAATATATATCATTGCAAACATAACTAAACTAACAAATATAGAAAAGAAAATAATTGGTCCCCCATATTTCGTCATTACTGAACCCGGATTAACTAAATAAAGTAAAAATACAAAAGTTACAAATGCAACAAAGTATATGGTCCATTTGCTTCTTAAATCATAAATTTGTTTTATTTGTATGGGAATTTGATTCGCTATGGATTGGTCTTTTTGTTGAGAATAAAAAAACAATGTTGAAGATACAATAATAAATAAAAATATTAAGGCAATATTTAAAATAATGGAACTATTATTTGCTGGAGGTTTATCGTCAAATATTCCGGCAGCAGCTAAAACAGAAAAGAATCCTCCTAAAGCTATAGTGAATGTTAAAACAATTAATGATGGAATAAAAAGAGAGCTACTACTGAAAGAAAATTGTGATAGAAAGGATAAAGAAGGATTAGATTTAAAAACGAGAATTTCTTTGATTAAAAATATTATGATAAATAGAAATGGAAGTGTAACAAATATTTCTTTACCAAAAGAATAAGAAAATGCGTTTGAATTTAATTTATATGTTATTACTGCAACTATTAGAAATAGAAACAATATAACTAACAAAAAATTATATGATGTTAGTTTATTTTCTAAATTTGGTTCCATATTGTTGTAATATATAAAGACAATAATATGATAAATAAAATATATTTATTTATTTATATATATTATGAATACGAACATATATTCAACTATGGTTAATAATAATTCACGCATTATTGATGAACAACAAGTTATTTTAGAAAATTATATAAAACAAATTCAGACAAATTTGCTATCAAATAGTTCAATTGAATTAAATGATATAGATAATTATTATGATAAACTTGAGGAAAAAAGAGAAGAAGTGAGAGAACTTAAGAAAATTATTAATAATATTAAAGAACAAACAAATAAAATAAATAACTTAAAAAATGAAATTAATGAATTAGTTGATGAAAAGCTGATTGTATTAAATAAAAATAAATTTGACTTTGGGTTGCAAGGAATTGTTAAAACAAAATTAAGACAAATGCCTAATAATAATTTTACTGAAGAGCAAAAAAATTTAATTAATGCTCCTTATAAACGTATTGGAGGAAAAATAAAAAATAAAAAATAAATATTTATATATTATATGGACGAATTAGATATAGATACCGATATGGATAATAATGTGGCAAATGAAGAAATATTTATTAAATTTGCATCATTTGGAATATTAAAAAATGTTTTACATCAAACAAAAATATTAAGAGACCAACTTTTAAGCCTCAAAATCATATCTCGCGAAAAGTTGCAAGAGTTTAAGAAAAATTCACAAACATCTTCGGAAGAAAACTATAATAACATTTATACAGTTTTAGAAATAGCTAAAGAAACACTTAATAATTTAGATACTGTAAATAAAAATTTTATGACAAAACTTGATAAATATACGGATACATTAGATAAATATGATTTAGAATTAGATGAATTTTCCAAAAAAATTAACGACAATAAATTAGATTATGGATTACAAGGGCAACTTAAATCCACATTTAGAAAAACACCTTCTAAACCAGTTATGACGGCAGATCAGGAGGAAATGTATGACGAATTGATGTCGAACCCTGATATAAAAGTAGGAACATATGGACGTGGAGGTAAACAACGAACTAACAAAAAAAGGAAACAAAAACACATTCATAAAAGAAAACAAACAAAACGCAATAATAAAAGAAAGAAATCTATTAAAAAATATTAAATCTAATAATATACATTAATATTAGTAGATTTATATTAGATTACATATTTTCAGCAGCAGTTTTTTGTCCGTGACATTCACGACATAATGCCACTAAATTTGACACATCATTTCCACCTCCGTGTTCTAATCTTATTCTATGATCTACTTCAAATGTATGTGTTAGTTTATTTTTACATTGACCACATTTCCAATCTTGCATATAAGCTACATATTTTTTCTTTGTTTCACTAACAGAACGTTTTGTTGGCTTTAAACCAGATAACATATTACGTTGTTGTTGTGCTTGTAACACTGGATTATAGCCAGAATTAGGATATAAATCATTATTTAATGTTTCCATAAAACTTCTATTATTATTTTGTTGAGTAAAATCAAAAATTGGACTTAACATATCTGCTGAAGAACGATCTAAAGGCATATATTTAATTAAGTTGTTAGTATATAATAGTAATTCTTTTGTATTTTTGGGGTTTCGTTTAAGAATAATATATAAAAAAATGGCAACGCCAGCAATAAAAATCATTTTATAATATTTTTTATATGATAATAATAATCTGGTATATTTTCCGTCGTGATATGAATTATACATTAAAAATCCAGTTACAAACATTATAAATAATTCTAATCTCATATATATTCCAAATATTTTATAAATTTTATGAATTATAACCTACTAAACGTCGTCCTAAACTGTTTATCTCAGGCATAGGTAACTCAATTATTTCTTTTACTGTTGCTCCATATGTGCGTGGCATTTTAGGAAATAATTTTGCTTTACAAGGCCAATGGCTTGTCATTCTCATTTCTTCAAATGCCTTAATTTTCTTTTTAATATCTTTTTCTAATGCTTTATTACGCGGTATATAACATAAATATGCAACACATCTAAAGTTTTGTTGTAAACGTCCTTTTCTAGGTTCTACACCACAATGTATACTTCTTGAATCCCAAAATACCATCGAACCTTTAGGACACTTAATTAGTACTTCTTTACAACCCTTATTTTTATAAAAATTAATATGTGCGTCTAATTCTAATTTAAACCAATCATCTTTATCTTTAATACCAAAAGTTTCCGCAAATTCTTTATGAAAATTATTACTTCCTTCTAAAACAGAAAGTGTTGCATCTCCTTCATTTACATCAAATGCAGTAACCCAACTTTGAACGCACTCAAAATCATTTCTTAAATAACTTTGATCACTATGATGCCACGTTTTTCTATGCCAACCAATATTAGTAACTTCAGATGGCATATGGAATGAAGCTGCGTCAAAACTAACTAACAAATCTTTCGGTTCACAATTCCATAATTCAGCAAATATATTAATACATTTAGGATTTTGTCTTAAATTCCATATAAACTGAGCTTGCCCTAAACCATATTGTTGAATAAGCATAGAATGTTTTGGAAATAAGTCACGTATTTGTTTCCAAGATGTAGGATCAGATTTAGTAATCGGTTGTTCCCAATTATAAGTCCATATTGCAAGTGTATCCCACATTCCTTGTTCCATTGCAGCACATTCTTCTTCATTTAAAACACTTGGAATAATGGCAACACCATATTTATTAATAGTATTTAATAAAGTGCTACTAGTGCAAATGTATTTTTCGTATTCGTAACTAACTGATGTCATTTTAAATCTAAAATAATATTTTATAACATATTTTTATTTGTAAAATATTATTTCAATTTTTTTTACATTTATTTTTTCGTGATTGTTTATTTCTTTTTTTGTTGTTTCTTTTTTTTGTTTTAACTTTACCACCAACATTTTTTACAATAATGCTTGACTCAATATTTTGTAAAATATTATTTAATATTGTTAGTTCATTAACTAACAAATTAGTGTCAATAATTTCATTTGGTTTAGAAAACAAAAAATGTTGTATTATTTGTTTAATTTTATTCGTGTATTCTTTAAATATTTCCGCATTTTTGCTTTTATATATTTTTTCATATATGGCAATATATATCATTATAAACCCCCAAATATCCACATTTTTAATAAATATATTATTAAAATAACCGAACAAATCTATGGTTCCATTGCTAGTCCATTTCTCTAAAATCTTTGATAAATATTCAACAATATAATAATAAGTAAAATCATATTCAATAAAATGTTCCTTAACTTTTTGTTTTTCAATAGAAACTAACTCAGATTCGGAAAATTGTGTAATTATATCATTTATAGCCTCTAAATGTCCTGCACCTCTTATTTCATTCCAAACAAAAATATAATTAATTACAAATTCTCTGATGGAGTAATATTCCGGGTTAGGATTCTTTACTAAAAAATCGTCATATAATTTTAAAAATTCTCCATTAAATAATATTACGGAAAATGGCACATTAAATTGAAATGGTCGTCGATATAATGAACGTGGAACTGCGTTTTCTAAGGGTGTTCCATAATGAATAGATAATCCCCAATCAATTAAACGTGTTCTAAATGTTTTATCAACTAACACATTGGAATCTTTAACATCACAATGAAAAACATTTAATTGATTCATTGGTAAAATACCATTAACTAACAAATCAATCAATGAGTTATTTAAATGTATGATATTATTTTTTGTGAAATATTTATTAACAAATTCTTCAACATTAATGCCTCCATTTGGCATATTAATAACTAACAAATCATCTAACGATTTATTAATAGTTTTTTTTGTGTATCCGCGTTTAGAAAGTGCTTTACATTTTTTAAAGTTTTTTAAATCTGAATTTGTTAGTTTGTTTGGTTTACAAATTGAAAAATTATCTAATAAAAAGTATTGTTTGTAATTGGGTATAGATTGTAAAAGATTTTTAAATTCTTGAATATGTTTAAATTCCGACTCGGCATTTTTTTTAATCATTAATTTACTTAAACCGGGACTACGAGGATTTTTCCAACTATCTTCTAACGCACATTGTAATGGGGGGTCGAAAATACATCCAAATCCTCCTGATGTTAATACATCGCCTCCTTTTCCATTATATATCATTATACTAATATATAATGATATAATTATATTTTGTTAGTTTATTTCTTGTTAACTTTTGTATTTTTTCTTTGTTTTTTTTGAGCTTTTCTTGTAAAAGATTTATGGTTGCGTTTTTTGCCTCCTAAAAGTGCTAATCCTAATCCTAAAAATCCAAGTGATTCTGCTACATTAAACATTTTAAATTTGCCTTCAATATCTCCTTTAGATTTTTCAACAACTGTTTCTTCATCAATTTGTTGATCTTCGGGAATATTTAAACTAGTTTGTATTAATTGTAATAAATCTTTAGAAGTTTTAAGCATATTTTCGACAACAGATATTTTTGAATCAAGGCTTATATCATCAGTTTCTTCTTTTATTTTAGTTAAAATAGATTTATATAAAACTAAATTAGCTAAAATATTGGCATTAACTGCGACAGCAGATTTGTTTAAATTATCAAGTGATACAGGAATATTAATAGTTGCTTCTGATTGTGCTACTGGTGCTTCTGATTGTGCTACCGGTGCTTCTGATTGTGCTACCGGTGCTTTTATTGGTGCTACTGGTGCTTCTGATTGTGCTACCGGTGCTTCTATTGGTGCTACTGGTGTTTCTGATTGTGCTACTGGTGTTTCTGATTGTGCTACTGGTGTTTCTGATTGTGCTACCGGTGCTTCTGATTGTGCTACCGGTGCTTCTATTGGTGCTACTGGTGCTTCTGATTGTGCTACTGGTGCTTCTGATTGTGCATCCTCATTTTTTAATTCTTCTTCCATCATATATTTATATCTATATTATTTATTATATAAATAAACAATTAACCCTGTTGCACCCATAATTACTAATGTATATATTATCTTTTCTTTTAGCTTATAATATTCCTTAAATTTTACATCTTTTGGTTTATATTCTTCATAATAATTAAAGTAAAAATCATTTAATGTTATTTTCGGCTTCTCCAACTTTTCATTTATCTTATTATGTATAAAATGTATCCATCTAACAAATGAATCTCTTGAATCTAAATATGCCGTTATTGGGTATTCATCCAATAATTTTAAAAAATCACTACCTACTTCTTCAACTGGTATAAATAAAGGCAAATTTGAAATGAATTCATAATATTTCTTTTTTGTTACCTCATTTGGACGATGAGGATACGATAACGCTATTGTATGTAAAAAAAACCAAAAATGAGGACCCCAAACATTTGGATCTAAAGCAGGCATTTAATCTACTATTATAACTATAAAATAAAAGACATATTTTAATTCATTTTTTTATAAAAAAGATATAAAAACATTTCAACAAATATACAAAGATAATGAGCAAAAATAATTTATGCAATAATTGTGGTAAACAAGGACATCAATTCCATCAATGCAAAATACCTATTACAAGCCATGGTATCGTTTTATTTCGATTTACCCCTGAAAATGGCATTCAATATCTTATGATTCGACGTAAAAATACCTTTGGGTTTATCGATTTAATTCGCGGAAAATACGTTCATAATAATTACGACCATTTGAAAATAATATTTGACGAAATGTCAGTTGAAGAAAAAGAATTAATATTAAACAATGATTTTACTACTTTATGGAATAATATGTGGGGACCAGTTATGTCTACACAATTTAAAAGTGAAGAAGCTTCATCATCTAAAAAATTTGAACTATTAAAAAATGGCTTAGAAACAGATTATGGGTTAATAACTTTAAAAAAATTAATTGAAGAATCTGAAACAGCTTGGTTAGAAACGGAATGGGAATTTCCAAAAGGTAGACGAAATTATATGGAAAAAGATTTGGATTGTGCTTTAAGAGAATTTGAGGAAGAAACGGGGATTTCAAAAAATGATATAACTATCATTGAAAATGTATTACCATTTGAAGAAATATTTATAGGTTCAAATCATAAGGCATATAAACACAAATATTTTTTAGCTTTTACTGATAAAATAAAAGATGATTTAAATAATTATCAACGTTCAGAAGTATCTAAATTAGAGTGGAAAACATTAGAACAATGTTTGTCTTCAATTAGACCATATAGTTTAGAAAAAAAAAGAATAATACAAAATATTAATAAAGTATTAGAAGAATATAGAATATATTAACTATATATAATAGAATGAGCACCAAAATTAAAAAAAAGAAAAATAAAATGAAAGAAAAAGCATTAACAATTGACTCAAGTGTTGATAGTGATATCTTAAGTGGAGATATTTGTGACGCAAATGAAATCAATATGATTTATAACAAAAAATGTGGTAACAATAAAAAGCAACTCGAATTTGAAAAAGAAAATAGAGATGAATTAGCCAATCAACCTTTAAACGCAGACGACTCCTTTTTATATCCTAATTTAGATGATCCAAATTTTATCATTAAAATTGCCGAAAAAAAAGAATTTGCTGATACACGTTATGATGGTACTATTTATTCGGTTAAAGATTATGCTGATATTTTAGCAAAGGCTGAATATGAACTTTTACCACAGCAAGCATTTGTTAAAAACTTCTTATCGTTTCAAACACCATATAATAGTTTGTTATTATTTCACGGTTTAGGTTCGGGTAAGACTTGTTCTGCTATAGGTGTTTGTGAAGAAATGCGAGATTATATGAAACAAATGGGAATTAATAAAAAAATTATTATTGTAGCCAGTCCAAATGTACAAGATAACTTTAAATTACAATTGTTTGATGAGAGAAAATTAAAATTAGTTGATGGAATATGGTCGATGAAGGGATGTTTAGGTAATAAATTGTTGAAAGAAATAAATCCAACAGGAATGACTGGATTAAAAAAAGAAAAGGTAATACATTTAGTTAAAAACTTAATCAATTCGTCTTATTCATTTCAAGGTTATACCCAATTTTCAAACGATATATTTAAGAAAGCTGGAAGAAAATCTGATTCTCTTGATACACGTATCCGAAATTTACAATATGAATATTCTGATAGCTTAATTGTAATAGATGAAGTTCATAATATACGTATTTCTGATGATAATGAAAATAAAAATATCGCAAAAAATTTAATGTTTTTAGCAAGTGCAGTATCTAATTTACGTTTGTTATTATTGTCAGCAACGCCAATGTTTAATAGCTATAAAGAAATAGTCTGGTTACTAAATTTAATGAATATGAATGATAGACGCGGTATTATATCCGTATCAGATATATTTGATAAAAATGGTGAGTTTAAAAAAGATGCAAATGGTGACGAAATTGGTAAAGAAATGCTTATTAGAAAAGCTACTGGATATGTTTCATATATTCGTGGTGAAAATCCTTATACATTTCCGTTTCGTGTTTATCCGGATAGATTTGCACCAGATAATACTTTTAAAGGTATTGAAGAATATCCAAAATATCAAATAAATGGAAGACGAATACCCGATGATAAGAAAATAAATAAATTAAGTCTGTTTTTAAATTTGATAGGAAGTTATCAAGGTTTAGGATATAAATATATAATTAGTAGACTTTTAGGAAGAGAAGCATCTGTTAAACTAACAAAAGAAGGAAAAGAACGTAAAGTTAGTGCGTTTAAATCTCAAAAATCCTTTGGTTATACAGATTTACAAATTCCAATTGAAGCCCTTAATATTATATATCCATTTGAAGGTTTAGAAGAACTAGTCGAAGATTTACCAGATTTTGAATATGTAGAAGATGAAGAAGAACAAGTTATAGATATTTCTCCATCTAATAATGTCAAGGAAGTTGTTGAAGAAATTGATGATGTTATTTCAAATGGTCCAGTAATTACACCTACTGTGGATATGAAACCAGTTAGTAATCGCTCTAATGAAACTACCATAATTGAAGCTGATTTAGATGAAAATGAAGCTGAAGAAGAACCCGATGTATTACTATCATCTTTAAATAAGATATCTGCTTCTTCTAAACCAGTCACAGAAAAATCTATTATTTCTGAAGTCGATAATGAAGATATTGTTTCAAATAACAGTAGTGAAAGTGTTAAAAGTGAATCGTTATCTGATACCACTTCTGTTACAAAAAATTCATTTAGAAACTCTGTTGTTACAAATACAAATACAAATACAAATACAAATACAAATACAAATGATTCCGGACTACATATTGTTGAAGGTTCAACTCAATCTCGTTTACCAAGTAAATTAGTAAAAGAAAATAAGAAAAGTAATTCTGTAGAGTTGGTTAAAAAAGGTGGGGCAAAATTATTAATAGACCCGAAAGAACTAACAGGAGCACAAGGTTTGCGACGAGTTATGGATTATGTTGATTCAAAAACTCCGGCAATAAAGGGATTATTTGAATATAGAAAAGGCCAAGAGAAAATATTTCATCCAGATAACATTGGCAAATATAGTGCCAAAATTAAAAACATTTGTGAATCAATTTATAACACAGAAACTAACAAAGTATCAGATGGTATTATTTTAATATATTCTTCCTATATTGATGCAGGTATTATTCCAATGGCCTTAGCATTAGAAGAAATGGGATTTACACGTGCAAACGAAAAGACAAAAACATTATTTAAAAGTGCACCGGTGCCTGCCGTAGATGTGAGAACAATGCAACCTCCTACTGTAAAAAAAGATTTTAAACCAGCAAAATATATTATGATTACAGGTGATGGTAGATTAAGCCCCAATAATGATGCTGATGTTAAGGCAGTGACAAGTGATGATAATATAAATGGTGAAAAAATAAAAGTAGTATTAATATCTCAAGCGGGTTCAGAAGGTTTAGATTTTAAGGCAATAAGACAAATACACGTATTAGACCCGTGGTATAATATGAATCGTTTAGAACAAATTATTGGTCGTGGTGTGCGTAATTTTTCTCATAAAGATTTACCATTTGAACAACGTAATGTGGAAATATTTTTATATGGTACTATTTTGGAAAATGCAGAACAAGAAGCAGCTGATTTATATGTATATAGAAACGCTGAATTAAAGGCAACAAAAATAGGAAAAGTAACAAGACTATTAAAACAAACAGCAGTGGATTGTATAATAAATCACGATCAAACTTTATTAACTGGTGAAAATTTTGACGAGTTAGAGGAAAACAGAGGTTTAAAACAAATTCTATCAACGCATATTGAATTAGATAATTTTCAAGTAGGTGATATAGATAATTCAGCTACTTGTGATTATATGAAATGTGAGTTTGATTGTTTACCAAATATAGAAGTAGACGAAAATGTATTAAATGTAAGTACATATAATGAAAAATTTATGCTTATTAATTCAGATAAGATTATTCAAAAAATTAAAAACTTATTTAAAATGCGTTATTTTTATAAAAAGAATGAATTACTAAATTTATTAAATGTACCTAAACCATATCCAATATCACAAATTTATGCGGCTTTAACACAAATAATAGATGATAATACGGAATATTTATATGATAAATATGGCCGCACAGGATATTTAGTAAATATCGGCGATTATTATTTATTTCAGCCAAGTGAATTAAGTTATAAAAATATATCCATTTTTGAACGTTCTGTACCAATTAATTATAAGCATAATAGTATTAATTTTAAGATTAAAAATGAGGCAGTTAAACCAGTTGTTGATAAAAGACATTTAGAACAATTTATTATAGAAGGAGAAGGAGAAGAAGAAGAAGGAAAAGAAGGAAGAAAAGAAGTTATAAAAGTGCATCCAGGTAAACAAATATTAGATATAATGTATTCTAATTATACGGTAGCATTTGAAACAACTAAAGTAACACGTGGAGTAAATGATTGGTATCAATTATGTGGACTAACAATTAGAAAAATGATGAATGAAGAAATAATACCTGGTTCAACGGTAAAGGAACGTTTAGAAGTTTTGTCACAATTTGTTATAGAACATATTGTTGAATCATTAATGATGCAAGAAAAAATAGATTTACTTGATTATTTTTATGATAAAGAAACAAGAGATACGCAGGATGATAGATTGAATAAATTTATTTCAAAAGTAAGAAAATATTTATATTCTAAATTCATTAATGCAAAAGGATTAACTGGTATTGTAATATTTGATGGGCCATCTCGTGTAGATAATTTAAATATATTTGTAGTAAAAGATTTAAAATGGGTAAAAGCGTCTCCTGAAGATAAAAGAGATTTAGGTCCAGCTATAATAAATAAATATAAGTCAGAATATGATTTTAATAGATATGTTGGTTTTATTGGATTTGAAACTAACAAAAAACATATGGTTTACAAAATTAAAGATATTGAAAATACACGTAGTACTGGTTTTAGATGTGACCAATCCGGTAAAGATAAAGTTATGAATATTTTAAATGATATTGAAAATGACGACAAATATATACCAAAAGAAACAAAAGATAGTGCTTTAGAATTATGTGTTAGACAAGAGTTTACATTAAGAAGCTATCAAATGCAAGAATTAGACGATAGAACGTGGTTTTTAGATACTGAAACTGCAATTATTAATGAATTTGAAAAGAAAGAAAAGGGCAAACGATAAGTCGTAATAGATTTTATAAACATAATTTTTATATTATTGATTTCATTAATAAAATAATATAAAAAATAAAATAAAATTGAAAAATAAATTAAAAGAATAATAATATATTATTAATATAATAATGGAAGGCGTAACTAAAACAATTAAACCGAAGTATAGACAAAAGGAAATAAAGACTGTTTATAGTCCTTGTCAAATAACTAAAAGTGTAGTGTTACCAGTTACTGCTATTGGCACAAATCTTCATCAAACTATTGAAGATTTAATTGCAAAAATGATTGAAGGAAAATGTATTGTTGAAGGTTATGTTAAACCCGGTTCTGTTAAGGTAATTACATTTTCAAGTGGTTTAGTTAAAGGAGATAGTGTAATATTTAATGCCGTATTTGGATGTGAAGTTTGTTATCCAGTTGCAGGTATGAATTTATCATGTATAGCAAAAAATATAACAAAGGCGGGTATACGTGCAGAAAGTGCTGATGAAAATCCAAGCCCATTTGTATTATTTGTGGCAAGAGACCACTTTTATTCAAGTGACTATTTTAATTCAATAGAAGAAGGTGAAAAATTTACTGCACGTGTAGTTGCATCAAGATTTGAATTAAATGATAAATTCGTTTCTGTAATTGCTGAATTAATTATTAAAAAAGATTATAAACAGCCATTAGTAATAGAGGACTGAGCCCATATTGTTTAAATCGAAATGATTATTATTATATAAATTATTAGTTGTAGTAGGTTCAATTCCTCTACAAATATTTTTAATTACTTTTTTTCCAGGATTGAAATATTGTAAAATAAAATCAGTTATTAAATCAATATTTGAATCACCACACGTAAAAATATCTAAAGCAATATATTCTTTTTCTGGCCAAGTATGAATGCTTAAATGTGATTCGGATAATAAATATAATGCGGTAAATGCTCCATTATTATTAAAATTATGCCAAGAAATATTTAGACAATTAACATTTGCATTTGTTGTTTTATTAATTCATTCCATTTATTAGTTAATATATCATTATTATTTATATTAGTCATTATATTTGGGTCAACCTCATATAAATCAATAATAACATGTTTACCAACCATTAATATATTATAGAAAATTATATTTATATAATAACTAACAAAATAATATATTGTTAGTTTATTTTTATTTAAAGCATTATTGATAAATATATTTATAAATAATGGCAGAAGAAGTAGAACTAAACGATGATATTAATGAATATGATTATAATGAATTAAATTCAATTAGAGAATCAATTGAAAAGATGAATAAGTTTAATCAAATAGAAGTACTAAAAATATTAAATAATCATAAGGATGTTGTAATTAATGAAAATAAATATGGTGTTCATATTAATTTGTCTCAAGTAAATACATCTATAATAAAGGAGTTAGAATCATTTGTAAATTATGTAAATACTCAAGAAAGTTATTTAAATGATATAGAAAAACAAAAGGAGGATTATAAAAATACATATTTTACAAAAGATAATAAAGACAAGACAAAATGTATATAATAATGCAATCGTTTCGCAAAGTACACTTAAGTATAGCAGATTATACTGATTATATGTTTAATAATAAAAATTTAATTCAGTATTACAAAAATGCTCCAGAAGATAATACTCCTAAAAAATTAAAACAAGAAACTAAAAATTTAAAACAAGAGACAACAACAAATAATAAAAAACAAGAAAAAGAAAAATTTTATAAAGTATCTCAAACAGATTCATTATTTTGGTGTTTCTATATAATGAAAAATGGGTTTTCAAATTATGAAATGGAGATAGGAAATCAACATTTTGTTGTTGAAAAATCGACAAAATTAAAATATGTAGAACAATTAAAGAATTTTAAAGATCAATTAAAATTACATAAAATAAAGCCATATTCAGAAATTGAAGATGATTTGGCAAATAAAGAAAAAATCAGTATAAAGACTTTTTTTGCATTATGTGTTATTGAAGGTTTAAACGCAATATTAGTAGATAAAAGAAAAATATATCAAATATTATGTAGTGATTCCCCAATGAATATTATTCATAGGGATTCAGTTACCGGTACTTTTAGTATTGAAACTGACATAAATTCCGAAATAGTTAAAAATTATTTATATAATTATTATATGATGTCATCATACGATGATGGAGTTAAATCAATGGCTTCATATAAGGTTGAAGAAATATTAGATTTATTAAAAAGAATAAAAGTAGAAGTAGATAAGACGAAGAAGATGTCAAAGAAGGATTATTATGAATTATTGGTTCAAAATTTTTAATTAAAAGAACAATTATATAATAAAAAATTGAATAATAAATATAATATAAAAATATGTTTATATTATATAATAATGGAGCAATATAAAAATATTGAAAGTGTATCTGTCGATAAAGGTGCATTTAGAGAAAAAGAACAAAAAGAAAGAATGATAAAAGGAAAAGAACAATTGGTGAAATTATGTCAAAAATTTTTAAATACACCTGACACAAAAAATAGTGTATTAGAATTAGAGGCAAAATTTGGCACACGTGGTATCAAACAATTAACAAGAGGAGATTATGATAATGTTGTTAAAAAATTATTTTCACTTGGATTCATATCTAAAACAGATAAGTATACTTTAAAAATCCAGCCAGAATTTATTGATGTACGTTCTGGTAGATATAAAACGAGTGATATTGAAAATTTTCGTGTTGAAATAAAAGGAATAAATGCTATACAAGAATATTGTAAAACTAATTTACTACCAGAAACAGCAAAAATTATAAGAAAAACTGTCGTAAAAGTAGACGACAAAAGTGATAAAATATTTGAGCCGGCAGAATTTAGTGACTTTAATTTTAGAGTTGGACTAAAAACTGAAGAAACGCTTAATCGTACCAATAAGATTGTATTAGACCTTGAGGAAAATTGGAGTAGATCAAAAAAAATATTTAGATATATTAATCGCACATCATTTGTTAATCCAGATTATCCCGAATTTTGGATTGATTTAAGTATTGTTCGTTCATCTTCTAAGAATGAACGCGGACATATGATTCCATCATATAATATGGATGAATCCGATGTGTTACAAAATCCAGAAACATATGAATTAGAAATAGAAGTAAACGGATTCAATACAGAAGCAAAATATCGTGCATTAAATGATGGAGCAGATAAACTATCAAATTCTATATTAAATATGACAAAAATATTGTTATGTGGATTACAAAAAACTAATTATCCCATATCTTATTTTGAACAAAGATTTGTTTTACAAAGTTATATGCGTTTATTATTTGAAAATGATTACAAGAAAAAAGGCGAAGAATATATTGCTCCAAAATTTATTTCTCCAAGTAATTTTCTTGGTCCCAGTTCAAAAGCACTACAAATTAAAAATATTACCGCAATTGACCCAGATGTAAATATTCCAAATATAACGGCTGACTTTTCATTTTGTGTTACTGATAAAGCAGATGGTGAACGTCATTTATTATATATCAATAATACTGGTAAAATTTATTTGATTAATATGAATATGATGGTTATATTTACTGGAGCTAAAACGGAACAAAATGAATGTTTTAACACATTAATTGATGGTGAGTTAATTTTACATAATAAACAAGGTAAATTTATTAATATGTTTGCTGCTTTTGATTTATATTATATGAATGGTAATGATGTTAGACATTTACCGTTTTTAAATATTGCTCAATACGATGAAAAATATTTTAAAGAAGGAACTCGTTTACAATTATTAAACGCAATTATTAAAAAATTAGAACCCAAAAGTATATCTGAACCTCCTAAACCAAAAGAAGAACCAAAGAAAGGTTCAATGGCT
>Ga0194130_10004868_pt1 | contig 16685 bp, 21 predicted proteins | sample TA2KigsurfametaG_FD_160084 | JGI IMG/M metagenome (GOLD analysis project Ga0194130, IMG submission 160084) | Freshwater microbial communities from Lake Tanganyika, Tanzania - TA2015050 Kigoma 12 surface | ecosystem: Environmental > Aquatic > Freshwater > Lake | place: Tanzania: Lake Tanganyika... | reverse complement strand
CACGCCGTTGAACATCAGGTCAACACCACGCCGGATGGCATGAAGGTCGGCTACATCCAGCTGAAGCAGTTCAATGCCAACGCTGCCAAGGACATGCGGGCCGCCCTTCAGGATCTCGAATCCAAAGGTGTGCAGGGGTATGTGCTCGATCTCCGCAGCAATCCCGGCGGCCTGCTCGTCGCCAGCATCGACATCGCCCGTCAGCTCCTCAATGAGGGCATCATCGTTTCCACCAAGACCCGCGATGGCATCCAGGATGTCAAGCGAGCCACGGGCAAGGCGATCACCAACAAACCCATCGTTGTCTTGGTGAACGAAGGGTCCGCCAGCGCTAGCGAAATCCTCTCCGGTGCGCTGCAGGACAACAAACGCGCCATCCTGGTCGGTCAGAAAACCTTCGGCAAGGGTTTGGTGCAATCCGTGCGGGGCCTCTCGGATGGCTCGGGCATGACGGTGACCATCGCCAAGTACCTCACGCCCAGCAACCGTGACATTCACAAGCACGGCATCGACCCCGATGTGCCTGTGAAGCTCACGGACAAGGAACTGAAAACGCTCAAGTTGGAGGACCTGGGCACCCGCAAAGATGGCCAGTACCGCACTGCGGAGAACACCCTGATTCAGCAGATCAAGACCCACTCCGTCATCAACAACGCCTACGTCCCCGGCAGCGCCAACCTGCCTGCCGCCCTCTCCACCAACTAGCTCCCCGCGTGGCCCCTCCCCCGCGTGAAGTCCACGCCGAGCCCTCGGCCGCCGCTCAGTTCTGGCGGCACAAGCCCTGGTGGTGCCAACCCTGGACCATCCTCCTGACGGGCGGGATGGTCCTGGCTGTCGATGCTGTCCTCTTTCTTCGCTTTGGGCTGCCGCTGTGGCTGGCTCTGCCGCCGCTGTTGGCGATCCTCGCCTGGTGGATCCTTTTTTTGCTGATCGTTCCCTCCGCCGCCCAAGGGGACGCGCCCCACTGAGTCGCGCCGCCCTCCCGTCCAGCCCGCTGCCGTTCGGCGCCGTCGCCTCCCCCGCGGTTGTTCACGAGACCGCTGCGCTTGCGCATCGGTCGGGCGCATCACGGCCAGTTCCGCGCAGGCTGGACGCGGTCGCTGAGCTGGCAGGCGAGTGGTTTGGCCAGCATCTCCTTCCCGCGTCCCACCGCCCTCCCCACGGCGACTTCTCGCCCTGTCCTGCAGCCCCCTGTCTCTGAAGCCCCCTGTCGCGCTCTTGGTCATGGACCCTCTCCCCCCCCTGTGGAACAACCGGAAGGCTGCCGGCCAGGCCCTGGCCCAGCGCTTCCAGGCCTGGGACAAACCCAGCGCTCAGACCCTCCTGTTGGCGCTTCCTCGCGGCGGCGTGCCGGTGGCGGCAGCCATGGCGGAGGCGCTGGGATGGCCCCTGGCCACCTGGTCGGTGCGCAAGGTGGCGGATCCTTCCTGGCCCGAGCTGGCCCTTGGCGCCATCGCCGCGGGGGGGGTGGTCGTTTGGCGGAATGGGGGCCAAAGCGGCGCCAGGGATCGGGAGCGGCAAGCGCGCAGCTGCGGCTGGCTGGGCGAGGAGGAACGGGAGCTGGTTCGCCGTCAGGCGCTCTTCGGCGATCCCGACCCCCGGATGTTGCGGCAGCGGCATCTGGTGGTGGTGGATGACGGCATCGCCACCGGCATGACGGTGCGTGCCGCCCTTCTCTCGCTGCGGCGCTGTGAGCCCGCCTCCCTCTGCCTCGCCGTGCCCGTGGTGGATGGGGAGGTGGCGCGGGACCTCCTGCCGCTGGTGGACCGCCTGGAGGCCCTGGCGGTGGTGGCTGATCTGCGCGCCGTCGGCCTCTGGTACGCTGAATTCGAGCAGATGAGCGATCAGGAGGTGCTGGCTCTGCTCCCACGCGGCTGAGGTCCGCGCTTCAGCGGGGTTGGCCCTCTCCAGGTCATCCCGCTGCCGCCTCTCCGGAATCCGCCAGCTGGAACAAGGTCGCGCTGTTGAGCTCCTGATAGCTCGATTCCGCCATCGCGTCGATCTGAAATTCCGTCCAGGTGGCGAGCCGCTCCCGCCGTTCCGACACCAGGGGCCAGGCGATCCGTTGTCGGCGCCAGGTGAGACCCACGCAGGTGAGCGCGTGATCGTCGGCCATCAGCGACCACAACAGATGCACGTCGCCGTGGCCATAGGGGAACGGCTCGGCCTGGGGCGGCCGATCCGGCAGATGACCCGGCAACGTCTCAATCTGTCGTCGGTTTTCCCAGGCCAGGTAGTGGCCGTTATCGGTGGGATAGAACCAGCAGGTTTCATTCGACGCCTCCTGCAGGGGAAAGCAATCCAAACAGGTCACCCGCTCGACCCGCAGTCCCACCCCTGTCTCGGGCGTGAAGGGCTCCTCCGCAGGGCCGCTCACTTGATAGACCCCCAACCACAGCCTGCGGGGCTCGATCAAGGGCACCAGGGCATCGCAGATCAGTTGGGCCTCGCCCTCGCGGGTCCGCGGGCGGTCGCCGGACGCGTTTACCCCTCCGGAGGCCAGGGGCGAGGGGCTGGGTTCTCCGCTGGTCGGCACCGGGAGGCGAAACAGACGCAGCTGGGTGCCGCTGCGCAAGCCCTGCCGCTGGGCGTCCAGCAGGGATGGCCAATCGGTGGCCTCCCGCAGCGGAGCCGCGTCTCCGCACAAAACAAACACGAGGGCGTGAAGCATGGAAGCAGGGGTCAACGCTGGGCGGGGGTGAGAGAGGGCCAGGAGGTCAGCCAGGCGCGGGTGCGCTCCACATCCTGTCGGTAGCGCGGATCCCCCTGGGCCAGGTCGTTGTAAAGCTGCAGCGCCTCCTCCCCGGCGGCTCGCGCCTGCCGAGGCTGTCGCCGTTGCAGATTCACCATCGCCAGGGTTTCCAGGGTGAGCGCCAGATCATCGCGGTAGCCGCCCGGTTCCACCGCCAGCGTCCGGCTGGGCCCCGCGGGGTTGAGCGTCCGCAGGAGGGTTACCGCGCGCTCCAGGGGAGGTTGGGCCAGGGCCGCGTCCCCTTGTCGGGCATGGGCCTGGCCGAGGCGGCTGAGAGCCTTGGCCCAGTCGCCGGTCAGCTCGGGATGCGCGCGGGCGAGTGGGGCCAGCACCGCCTCCGCCTCCCGGGCTGGGGGCACCGCCTGATCCGTCAACCCCAGCAGATCCGCCACCTGGCTCAGATTGAGCAGGGAGCCCGCCAAGCGATGTCGCGGCACCGGATGGTCCGGCAAGCGCTCCGCCTGCGCCCGGGCCAAGGCCACAGCGCTCTCCAGATCCCGCAGGGCCTCCGGGGAGCGGTTCAGGGCGACAAACAGGCTGGCCCTGAGGTTGAGCACATCCATCAGGGAGGCCTGGGCGCGGGGATCGACCGCCGCCGCTCTCTCTTGCAGCCGCACCAGCTCATCCGCCAGCGGCAGGGCCTCCAGGGGACGATTGGCTTCGTAATGGAGCAGCACGAGATTGCGCAAAGGGCGCTCCAAGGCCAGCGAGGCCGCACCATCACGGAGGGAGGAATCGTCGCGGTACAGCGCCAGCGCCTCGGCTGTTGGCGCGATGGCCGCGTTCTTGTGGCCCAGCCGGATCAACACCACACCCAGGTTGTGCAAGGACGCGGCCAGCTTCAGGCGCTGGCGCGGGTCCCGGGCCGCCAGCCGCCGATGGCTCTCCACGGCTTCACGCTGGGCGGCCAGGGCCTCCTCATAGCGTCCGGTGTTGTAAAGCGCGCCGGCCTGTTCTTCCAGGGCTTGGGCCCGCTCGGACGGGTCACGACCGGGTTGAGCGCCGCCGGGGAGGGATTCCGCCAGGTTGCTGGCGGCGGTGTCCAGACGCCGCGTCGCCAATGCGGCTGAGGGGCCGGGAAGACCGGCGGCGAGAAGGCTCAGGAGCGTGGTGAGCAGAACGCCGCGCCGCCAACGGGGTTGCAAGTGTGCCTTCGCCATGACGGGAGAGGGCTCCCGGAATCCCAGCCGGAGGCCTTTCCCCTCTCTAGCCCGTCTTTGCACCGCTGGCGATGGCTGTTCCTTTCCAGCAAGGTTTGATGATGAAACAAGCGGCAAAGGACGCGCTCCGCTGCGGCCCCTCAAGCGAGGCGAACAGCCGCGCCTCCCCTCGCCCATCACGCCACCTGGCGGTCGTCCTCGCCCATCAACGCCTCGCCCATCAACGCCTCGCCGCCGCTTTTCAGGCGTCCGCAGCCATTCGCACAGCAGCGGCTTTGCAGACGTTGTGAATGATTGGTAGTGAAAGTCACCGAATCGTGTCAACCAAGATTGCGTTTCTCGTGGAAGTTTGTCTCCATTCATCAAGGCGCAATCACGGCTCGTAGGGTTGTTGCGCTGCCGCCCCACCAGCCCTGCCATGGATTCGTCCCCCCCCCAGCCCGCCACCACCCTCTTCGCCGAGCGGCAGATGGACGCCATCGAATTGCTGTTGCAGGATCTGCGCTCGGTTGATCCGCAATTGGAACATCGCGCCTCCTTCCAATGCTGCTGGCGGGAGCTCTCGCAATTGCGGAGCGAGCTGGTGAGCCTGCTGCTCTCTCGCCGACGCCTCGTCCGCGCGGCCGCGGTCTCCCCGATCGTCCCCTCAGCTCGTGGCCGCTAGGCGTTGCCGCACCAAGGCGATTTCCTCATCGATGAGTTGGCGTGCCTCCCGCAGGCTGTTGGCCTCTCCCATGGGCAGGCCGCTGGCATGACGCACGGCGTACACCCGCCAGCCGTGACCCTTTCCGGGATCCAGGCCGACAATGCAGCCCCTGTGGCGCCACTCGCCGCGGAGTGTGGCCCCATGGAGAGCTCTGGATTCGCTGAGCATGGCCCTGTGCCAGAGGCGAAAGATCTGTGCTCAATGAAGCAACGCCAAGCCGGCGGGCCAGCGGTCGTTACATGTTGCAGTCTTGTCCAGGCGCGGTTGTTTCGTTGGGGCTGAGTAGACCAGGAGAGTGGCTGTTCTCTCTCCCATGCCCTATCAGCATCTGCTCGTGCCGAGCGATGGCACCCGACTCTCGGAGGCGGCCCTGGCCCGGGCTTTGGAGCTCGCCAAGGCCCTCGGCGCCAAAGTCACCCTGGTGCATGTGCAACCTCCCGTGCCGATGTCCCTGATCGGCATGGGCGACATGCTCGATCCCGCCACGATCGAAACCCTCAGCTCCACCGCCGAGCGGGAGTCCCGCCGCATCCTGGAGGAGGCCCGGGCCGCTGCCAACGCTCAGGGGCTGGCCATTCAGACCGAGGTCATCAAGCAGGACCTGCCCCATCGCGCGATCGTGGACGCCGCTCAGCGGCATGGCTGCGACCTCATCGTCATGGCCTCCCATGGCCGCAAAGGGCTCTCCAGCCTGCTGCTGGGCAGCGAGACCCAGCGGGTGCTGCTCCACGCCGCGGTGCCGGTTCTGGTGGTGCGATGACCGTACCGGGCCCAAGCCGGGAGCCGGGCCAGGATGGCGTTGGCTTCAGCACCTTTCGCGGCCCGTTCTGCCATGACCCGTGAACGTGATCCCTTCCAGATTCCCCGGGCAGGACTGGAGGCCGCACCCCTCGTCGGCCTGGCTGCCCTGCGGATCAGCGCGCCCCGATCTCCGCTCCCCACCCGACAGCTGGTCACCGAGGCCACCCTCGCCGGCATGGTGGTCTACGGCGTCTATCAGGCGCTGCTGAGCGGCCTGCGCAGCGAAGGCCTGGTCCGACGCGGTGTGCTCACGCGGCCGGCCCAGGCGCGGCTGATCCTCACCACGGTATGGGAAGCCATGAAGGAGGGCACCGCTGTGGGCTTGGCGCTCAGCCTGGTGGTGCTGGTCTTCCCCTGGCTGGCGCTGCCATTGACCGTGATGGGCGCCGTGGGCTTGGGCAAGGCCTCCATCGATCTGTTCCACGCCTTCTGGGATGGTCTGAGTCCCAGCCAGCAGGGTCAGCTTCATTCCGCCGCCTACGACGCCGGCGTCAATCTCAACCGCCTCCTTGGCGGATCTCAGGCGCGCACCATCGATCTGCCCGAGTGATCCGCTCCCTCTCCTGGCGCTCCAGAGCCCGGGCGTGGCGCAGATCCAGCGCCTGGATCCGATAGCCCAGCCTGCGACAGGCCATCAGCAGCTCCCGCTGGCTGCGGCAACGCCGCAGGCCTCGCCGCAGCGAGCCATCGGTCTCGGCTTCCTCCACGAGTCGCTGCAACTCGCTCCAGCTCATGGGATGACCCCAGCCAGCGCTCAGCTTGACAAGGTCCTCGCAAAGGGAAAGCCGCTGGTTATCAGCGTCAGGAAATCCCCACGCTGAGGGGGAGCCCGGGCCGCCGACCGCCCCGGTCACATCCAGTCACACCTCCAGGTCACGGGGTCATGGGGCGGTCATCCTTTTCGCGCGCGACAGCGCTGGAATGAGCTCCTGTTCGCCCCCTTGGCCGATGACCGCTCCCGCTCTCCGCGACCTGGCCCGCCGCCGCGGGGCCTGGCTCCTCGCCGCTGCGCTGCTCCTCTCGGCCACCCCGGCCCTCGCCCATCCCTGGCGGCGGCCGGCCGCTCCTCTCCCCCCGCCGCCCGTGTCATCCCCGGCCCCCTGGACCGGCGTCGCCCCCGGACGGGACACGATGTACGACAACGATCCATCCCGCTGGGGACCGACGGAGGCCCAGTTGGCCCAGCGCTGCAACCTCGGCCGCCTGGTGGGCGGGGTGATCGGCGGCGGGGTGGGCTATGCCAGCTCCCGCAAGGACGGCCGCGCCTGGGCCGTACCGCTCGGCGCCCTGCTGGGATCCCAGATGGGCTGCAACGTGGGCGCGGGTCGGGGAGCCGTGCCTTGGTGATGGCAAGCTGAGGGCGATGGCGTTCCTGCCTTCAAGCGGCTTTCATGCTTTTTCACATCCGTCACACCCTCACGTACACCTACGGGCGCCCGGTGTTTCTGGAGCCCATCACCCTGCGGCTCACGCCACGCCAGGACGCCAGCCAGCGGCTCCTGCACCATCGGCTCGCGCTCCTTCCCGCTCCCTCGGGGTTGAGCCAGGTGCTGGAGCCCGACGGCACGGACGCCACCGTCGGCTGGTTTGACCACACCCATCAGGACCTGACGATCGCGATGGAGGCCCTGGTGGAGACCCTGCGCGACAACCCTTTCGACTGGATCATCACCGACCCCTCCGCCCGCACGGTGCCCGCCGCCTACAGCCCGGATCTGGCCTGTTCCCTCGCCCCTTGCCTGGTCAGCGCGGAGGTCGAACCCACCGTGGCCGCCTGGGCGCGAACCCGGGCGGAGGAGGCGGGGGGTGACACCGGTGCCTTCTTGATGCGTCTGGCGGACCACATTCATCACGGCTTTGCCCACATCGGCCGCCTGGACGGTGACCCGTTTTCGCCGGCGGAGACCCTTCGCGAACGGCGCGGCGCCTGTCGGGACACCGCCATGCTCTACGTCGCCGCTTGCCGCGCTGTGGGGCTGGCGGCGCGGTTCGTGAGCGGTTATTCCATGCACCACCCGCCCGAGGTCAGCGAGCATGAACTTCACGCCTGGGCGGAGGTCTACCTGCCGGGGGCGGGGTGGCGGGGGTATGACCCCAGCCTCGGGCTGGCCGTGGCCGATGGTCACGTCGCCCTGGCCGCCACGCCGGATCACCGTCTGGCGGCTCCGGTGAGCGGTCATTTCCGCGGCACCGGCGCCACCTCCGAGATGCGTTACGACCTCGCGGTGCGCGCGGCGGCTTCTCTTGAGGACCTCGGACCGGGCGCCGCGGGCGCGTGGTCCTCCCCCCTGTTTCCCTAGGGGGCTGAGCCCCGATGGGATCCAGCCTCCTCTCCACCCTTCTGGTGCTGCTGGCCGGTGTGCTCATCGCGCGCCTGAGCGCCGATCGGCTGGCCCGCTGGGCCGTGCCCGCCATTGTGTTGGAGCTGGTGGTGGGTCTGCTGCTCGGCAACACCATCCTCCCCTTCGCCGCCGTCGCTCCGCTCAGCGGGCTCACAGAGCTGGGGGTGCTCACCCTCTTCTTTCAAGTGGGCCTGGAGGTGCGCGGCGATCTGCTGGCCTCCAACCGGGGTGCGATTCTGCGCACCGTGGCCCTCAGCGCCCTGATGCCCCTGGTGGCTTGGTGGCCCCTGCGGGCGGGCTTTGGCCTCTCCGCCGCCGCCGCCCTGCTCACCCTGGCGGCGCTCAGTGCCACAGGCACCGGGGTCACCCTGCGGCTGCTCTCCCAACGCCGCGCCCTCGCCACCCCCTCCGGCCGCCTGCTGGTGGGCGTCAGCGTGTTGGACGACCTCCCCGCCATCGCCCTGCTCACCCTGGCCACCCTGACCGGAAACAGCGCCTCAGGGGCGGGGGGTGCGGCCTGGCTTGGGGCTCCCCTGGGCCTGGCCGCCGCCGCCCTCAGCTGGTGGGGGGTGGGGGTTTGGACGCGGCATCGTCCGGAACGGCCCCAGAGTCCTTTGGCCCTGCTGATCCTCCTGATCAGTTGCGCCTGGGTGGGGCAGATCAGCGGCTTGACCTCCCTGCTGGGGGCGTTGTGGGCGGGGGTGCTGCTCTCCCGGCTGCGCGGCTCAGGGGAGAGGGGGGTCAGGGATCCGGCGGCGGAGGCCGCCACAGAGCGCACGTTCGCGCTGATCACCGAGGTGTTCCTCCCGCTTTATTTCATCAGCGTGGGCATGCGCCTGCCCTTGAACGCTCTACTGGATCCGCAGGCCTGGAGCTTGGCGGCGGCGTTGACGGTGTTGGCTCTCCTCAGCAAAGCCGCCTGTGCCCTGGGAGTTTGGCCGCAGGACGTGGCCGCCGGAGTGGATCGGCGGGCGGTGGTGTTCGGGTTGGTGCCGCGGGGGCTGCCCGGCCTGGTGTTTGCCACCACGGCTCGGGAGGCGGGGGTGATCAACGCCACGGAGTTTTCCGCAGTGGTGGTGATGGTGGCGAGCACCACGGTGATCGGGCTGGTGCTGCTGGATCAGCGCCTGTTGCGCCTGGCGAAGGCCGCCCCGCCTCCCGTCCGGCTGGGGTACGGCGAACCGCACGACAACCAGCGAAAAAGTTCTTAACATTTTGTCACTACCTGATCCCGGCATGACTCCCTCGCTCTCGCGTCAGTTTTCCACCGAGTTGCACTCCAGGGCCATCGATGCCTGTTCGGACGTGGAGGAACTGCGCCGCGTCGCCAAAACCCTCCTCACCGCCTGGCAGCTGCAGGCCGAGATGAGCGAGCGTTACGGCGCCGAGTTGCTCGGTTTGAAGCGCGCCTGATCGCCGCCTTCCGGCGTGCTCCCCCCGGACCTTCCTTCAAGAGGCGATCTCTTCAAAAGATCGCTTCTTGAAGGATCGCCTCGGCGATTCGCTTTGTTCCCGAACGGCCTGCGGTTAGAGGGCCGGGTAGGGAGCTTTTGCCCTATTGCATGCGCGGACATGAAAAAACCGGCCCGAAGGCCGGTTTATGGAAACCTTTGGTTCAGCCCAGACCAACCTGAGACAGGATGCCCTGGCCGGTGAGCAGCTCGGTGGCGAGGCCGATCACAAACCCGAGCATGGCCAGTCGGCCGTTCCAGGTTTCAGCGAAGGCAACGAAACCAAAGCGGGGTTCGGAAGTGGTGTTCATGGGATTGTGTCCGAATATGACTTAAGTGTAACGGATCTTGAAGCGCGTGGGCGGATCAGGGGGGTGCGGTTTTCCCCGCAGCTGGAACAGCGGGTTGGAACGCGGGTTGTGCGGCCACGTTGGCGCAGGTGCGGATCTGTTCCGCCACCGCTGGGTTGAATTCGATGCTGACGGGGCCTGTGAACAGGTCGGGCCGCTGCTCCCGCAAGGCCCTGGCCGACGCGTTGAGCTCGGCTTGCGCCTCTCCCAAGCGCGCCTGGTGGTCGCTCCACCAGCGCGCGCGCCGAATCCCCTCCCCCTCTCGCCAGGCCTCCCGCTCCCGTTGATGGCGCAGCCAGTCCGCGTCGCGGTCTTCCTGGCGAAAGCGGGCTTCGGCGGCCTCATCCCAGGGGGGGGGAGGCGGCAGCGGCGCGTAGCCCTCCTCCTTCACCCGCGCCAGACGGCTCTCCGCCCGGCGCAGGGCAGCCATCCCCGTTTCCAACCCGGGTCGCTCCCGCAGGCATCGCTCCCGCAACCGTTGCCGCTCGGCGCGAGCGCGGGCTTCCGCCAGCCGCCGCGGCTCCGCCGCCCGCCGCGTGGACGCCTCACGCTGGACGCTGGGGCCGGGGGCGTTGCCCGCGCCCCGGGGTGCGCAGGCCGCCAACAGGGAGGGCAGGGCCGCGGCGACCACCAGCGCCAGCCAGCGAGGGACCCTGGCCCGCCCCCTTGGAGTGGCATTCTCGTCGCAAAGCGAGGTGAGGCAGCGATGGAGACGCCCATCCTGGAGGTGGATCTGCTGGCCTACGAGCGGGGTGGGGACAGCGTGCGTCAAGCGGTCCTCCGCGGGCTGTTCCAAAGCCTGCGGACGGGTTTTGTGTACAGCAGCCACGATCTTCCGGGCGATCTCCTGGATACGGCTTACGGCATGTTGGCAGAGTTTTTCCATTCCCCCCTCGCGGTCAAACAGCGGTTCCACCGGCCGGAGGCCCATGGCCAGACGGGATACACCGGGGTGCTGGTGGAAACCGCCGCTGGGGAGGAGAGGGCGGACTGGAAGGAGATGCTCAACTGGTCGACACCCCTCCCCCCCGATCACCCCCTGCGACGACGGTATCCGCTGGCCTATCCGCAGGGGGTGTTGCCGGAGGAGGTGGTGCCGGGGATCACGGCCGTGTTGCGGCACTTCCACGAGGCCATGGCCGACTTCCAACGCCGCTTTCTGCGCCTGATCGCCGTTGGTTTGGGGGCGGATGAAGCGTTTTTCGAGGAGATGGTTCGTGAGGCGCCCACCCTGACCCGCGCTCTCCGCTATCCCCCCCTGGCCGCGTCTCCCCCCGGCCATTGCTGGGCCGCCGCCCATGCGGACATCAATCTGATCACCGTTCTGCCCCGCGCCACCGGACCCGGGCTGGAGGTGTGCGTGGAGGGGGAGTGGCAGGCGGTTGTGCCGACGGCGGATCGGCTGATCATCAACACCGGCTTGATGCTGGAACGCTTGAGCAACGGGCGGCTTCCCAGCGGCTGGCACCGCGTGAGCGCTCCGCTCGGGGGTCAGGACGAACGGATCAGCGTGGTGCAATTCTGTCATCCCCGGCCCAGCACGATCCTTTGTCCCCTGCCCTCCTGCTGCCAGGGAGCCACGCCCCAGAGATTCAGCGCCATTTCCGCAGCGGATGCGTTGGAGGATGTGCTTTACCGGATCCAATTGTTGCAAGCAACCCCGGCGGCTCCGCTTTAATGTTCCTCAAGACATCCTCTGAAAATCCGTTGTTCGCCGCTTCCCCCCTCCGCTGGATTGTCCCGCGTTCCCGCCCGCGGCGGACCCCACCATTCCCCGGGCTCTCCTCTCCTGAACTTGGTCCTGCGCAAGCGGGCGCGGATCTCACGCCCTGGAGGCAACGCCGCGCTGGCGCGTTGGCCTGCTTGCTGGGGATGGTGATCGGGAGTGCCGCGGCTGGGGCCAGCGCGGCACCGCTGAGCCTGGACTTGAATCGTCCCCTGCGGATTGGTTGGTATTCCTTGCGCGTCCAGAACCCCTTTGGAACAAATTACACGGGTCTTACGGCAATAAAATCTTACAATCCAGCCAGCAAAGAGTTTGTTTTTCTTGATGCCAAGGGAGCGGAAGTGGTTGTTAAAGAACAAGATATCAGCTTTATCTACTTCCGTCAACTGCCAGATCGGGACGATGTGAATCTCAAAGAAGGTGATATTCGCAATATTCAAATTACGCCATATCGGGAATTCTTGTATAATGTCAATCCAGGCCGCTTGTCCATCCAAGAGGGCATCTTGACGATGAACACGCGCTGGCGAATTGCCGAACAAAAGCCTTTTAGCGTGCAAACAGCTCTGCCAGCGAGTGCGCAGGGGGTAAGCGAACAAATCGAAATTCCCCGACGAATTCAGTTGAATTATCTGGGAAATCACTATCTCGTCGAGACGGAGCTGGTCAACCTGGTGGTCGGGGATCGTCCTGTCCCCGGCGCTGGCACTGTCCCCAGGCCGGTGTCCCCTCCCTTCAAGGTGCCCGCGCCGGCTGTGGCGCCCGCTCCCTGACCCGGAGGCGGACTCGGGCCGGGCGGGCGGGGCTGCCGGGCGGGCTGGGGCGGGCTTCAGCCAAAGAATTCGTCAAAGTTGTCAAAATCAACGGCTTTGAAGTTCCCCTCCTGCACTTGACGCATCAAGCGCACCAGTTGCACCCACAGAGCCCCGCCTGTCGCCAGCGATAAAAGAAAGGCCACCAGAATTGCCGCGCCCGGCGCAAAGCCGAACACCTGCAGGCTGCCACCGATGAACAGTGTGATGCCCAGCAACAGCCCGATCCAGGGCAGAACGGTCTGCAGGCGAGCCAAGGGCAGCAAGGGAAGCCGATCCTGCTTCCAATCCTCCAGGCGCTGCTGCACCAGCTTGCTGAAGGTGAGCCCGCAGAGGATGCCGATGGCCAGGCCAACGCCTGCCAGGAGGTAGGGAGGCTGGGTGAGCGTGGCGTAAGGAAGCAACAGGATGTCCAGCTCATCGAGTTCCGACCCGCTGCCGCCGCCCAACACCTCCGTCACCTCCAGCGCCTCCAGCGGCGCCATGGTCAGAACAAGCGGAAGAGAGGGGAGCACGACGGGGAGGCCAACCATGGCGAACCCTAGAACCCTTGCTCCGGGTTCCGGGATCTCCGCGTGCCATTCCAGCCCACCCCGGTGGTCGCCCCGCCGCGATCGGAACCACCCCCTGCCGTGATCGGAACCACCCTCTGCCGTGGTCTGAAGGCGCAAGCTCAACATCTCTGCGCAACACAGGACAAGAAAAGCGCGGAAAATTTGCAGGTTCAGGCGTCTGCTGGTTAAATCAGTTCAAACGCCACTGTTGTATGAGCGTGCTCCAAGTCATGAACCTGCCGAGTGTCTTCAGGAAGCCGGCGCGAATAACAATTACCTTGCCCCACAACATTTACCAGCATTTAAAGAGTAGGAGTGATGATGAGGGGCGTTCATTGTCTAACCTGGCAGCATATTTGATTGAGAAATCACTAGATTGAATCGTCCTAGGCGGCGAGTGGATTCAGTCGGCTGAGGACTCCTGTGGCCAGCTTGCCTAGGGAGAAATGCTCACCGATCATGTTGATCAACGCACGCATGTCATCGGTATGCAGTTTGTTTTCAGCGACGAGGCTGAGCAGAAACCGCTGCCTGAGTCCACTGCCATCAGGCCCAAAGAGAAGTCGCAGGCCATCGCGCGCCACGGGCAGGAGGTCCTGGCCGCCAGGCAGGTCGGTCTCCACGACGCTGAGGAGATTGCTCAAGCGCTCCAGGCGCAGTCTGCCATTGGCATCAAAGATCACTTCCAGCAGCTTCTCGCGCATTTCGGCCGTGTCCCCCGCCAGCAGGCGCCTGGCGACATAGGGATAGGCCACCTGCAGGATGCGGAAGTTGGGATCCAGGCGCAGAGCCAGGCCTTCCTGGCTGACCACGGCCCGGATGATCAGCGCAAAGCGCGCGGGAACCCGGAAGGGATAGTCGTACATCAATTCGGAAAAGCGATCCGTGATCGACTTGAAATTGAAGCTGCCCACATTCTTCCCGATCGCTTGTCCCAGAACGCTTTCCAGTGCTGGGATGATGGGATCGAGATTCGCCTGGGGATGGAGGAAACCAAGCGTTTGGAAGTCTTTGGCCAGCCCCTGAAAATCACGGTTGATCAAGTGCACCACCGCACCGGTGAGGGTGAGACGATCGCGTTCACTCAAAGCGTCCATCATGCCGAAATCCACGTAGGCCATGTGTCCCAGGCCGTTGGTGACGCCAGTAAGGGCAAACAAATTGCCGGGGTGCGGGTCGGCATGGAAGTATCCAAATTCCAGCAACTGCCGCAATCCTGAGATCACGCCGGTGCGGATCAGGGCGGCCGGATCGAGGTGATGGGCTTCCAGCTCGCGCCGGTTGGCCATCTTCACCCCATTGATCCAGGTGGTGGTCAACACCCTGCGGCTGGAGAGATCTTTCTCAACTTCGGGAACGGTGACTTCGGGATGGTCAGCAAAAAGCTGGGCAAAATACTCAGCATTGGCAGCTTCTTTGCGATAATCGATCTCATCGAACAAACTGCGGCCGAACTCATCGATGATCGTGCCCAGCCCGAAGCCCAGATTCAGGGGCAAAAAGGGAGCGCACAAGATGGCCAGCAAGCGAATGATCGCCAGATCGCGACGCAGAATCAGTGGCAGATTGGGACGCTGCACCTTGACCGCCACCCAGCGGCCGTCCTTCAGCCTGGCCCGATAGACCTGACCCAGGCTGGCGGCGGCCATCGGATAATTGGGAAATTCCGCGAAGACATCGCTCAGCTGCACCCCCAATTCCGTGGTGATGGTCTGTCGGGCGATTGCGCAAGGAAACGGGGGCAGATCGTCCTGCAATCGGGAGAGTTCTTCCAGCCAATCGCGCCGCACCAGGTCGGGTCGGGTGGAGAGCGCCTGGCCCACCTTGATGAAGCACGGACCGAGCGCCGTCAGGCTGGTGAGAATGCGCCGTGCCAGGCGCTGCTGAACGTTGGGGTTGGCGCTGTTGCCCTGCGCCACGATCTCGATCGCCAGTCGGCCCAGGGTGACAAGCACGACGAGCAGGCGGCTGATCAGAATCCACGGCCGCAGCAGCAACCAGCGGAGGTGGCGATCGGGTTCGTAGAAGAGATCCGGATCGCTGGGAACAGGGTCGGAAAAGGTCAGGGATCCGCGATCAGCTAGGCAGACTTTAGAAAGTTCCTCCCGCCACCATGGGGCCATCCGCCGCGGGCGCCGGGCTCACCGCTCCTCTGCTCTCCCTGTTGCGGACGTCGCCCCCCCTGGCTTTTCACCTGCCGGCCCATGGGGGTGGCCGCGCCTTGCCCGGCCCGTTGCGGCGGCTCCTGCGGCACAGCCCCGGTGGCTGGGACTGCCCGGAACTGCCCGCCTGGGGCGGCCCCCTTCTGCCGGACGGCGCCGTGGCCGAGGCCCAGCGCCGCTGCGCCGCCCTGCTCGGGGCGCGCGCCTGCTGGTTCGGCGTCAATGGCGCCTCCGGCCTGTTGCAGGCGGCCCTGCTGGCGATGGCACCGCCTGGCGCCCGGGTGCTCCTGCCGCGCAACCTCCACCGCAGCCTGCTTCATGGCTGCCTGCTGGGGGGGCTGGACCCCCTCCTCTACTCCCTTCCCTTCGATGCGGCCACCGGGCTCTGGCAGCCCCCCACCCCAGCCCACGTGGAGCGGGTGCTGGAGGAGGCCCTGGCGCGGGGCCCTGTCGCGGCCCTGGTGCTCCTGGATCCGACCTACCACGGGCTGCGGGCCGCGCTGGCTCCCCTGGTGGCTCAGGCCCACCGCCGGGGCATGCCCGTCCTTGTCGACCAGGCCCATGGTCGGGGTGAGGCCGTGGCGGCGGGGGCGGATCTGGTGGTGCTCTCGCCCCAAAAGGCGGGCGGCGGTCTGGCCCAGGGCGCGGCGCTGCTCAGCCAGGGGGAGCGCGTCGACGGGGAGGCGTTGGCGCGCAGCCTTCTCTGGCTCCAGACCTCCAGCCCCAGCGCCCTGTTGCTGATGTCCACGGCGGCGGCCCTGGAGCAGATGATGTCCCCCGCCGGCCAGGCCCTGAGGCGCCAGGCGGAAGCCCGCGCCCACCGCCTCGCCCGCGACCTGACCCGCCGGGGTTTTCCCCTCGTGGCCACGGCGGACCCCCTGCGCCTGCCGCTGCACTGCGGCGCCTTCGGGGTCAACGGCCTGCGGGCGGACGCCTGGCTGCTCGCGCGCGGGGTGGTGGCGGAGCTGCCGGAGCCGGCCGTGCTCCTGTTCTGCCTGGGCTTGGTCCCCCCGCGCGCCATGGAGCGTCGCTTGCCGGTCCTGCTGGAGGCCATGCGGAAGGACCTGGGAGGATCGCCGCTGCCCCGGCAGAGTCCACCCCCCGTGCCGCTGGTGGGAGGGTTGGCCCTCGCGATCGGGGCGGCCTGGCGAGCCCCGCAGGAGCCGGTTCCCCTGGCGGACGCGGTGGGCAGGATCGCCGCCGAGCCGCTCGTTCCCTACCCCCCGGGCATCCCCCTGCTCGTGCCCGGCGAGCGGATCGACGCGGCGCGGGCCCGCTGGCTCCAGGAGCAGGGGCATCTTTGGCCTGGTCAGATCACTGATACGGTGAGGGTCGTGGCCGAACGTCCCGGGCCCGTTGGTGACCCCTGCCCGTGAACCAGCCAAGTGCCTTTCACTGGGATTTCGTCACCCCGGGTCTACCGGACGGGGTGTTTCAAGACGCGCCCGGCTTCAGTCCCACGCCGATGGAGCTGCGGGTGATCCTGCTGGCCCATCTGCGGCCCAGCCCCGATTCCCTGGTGTGGGATGTGGGGGGTGGCACCGGTGCCCTCGCGCTGGAAATCGCCCGGCTGATGCCGCAGGGGGTGGTGCACACCCTGGAGAGGGATCCCGACGCGATCGATCTGCTGGAGCGCAATCGACGGCGCTTCGGCATCGGCAATCTGCACATCCATTCCGGCATGGCCCCGGACGACCTCGCCTTGCTGCCCCCCCACCCCGACCGGGTGCTGCTCGAGGTGGCCCGCTCCCTGGGGGAGACCCTCACGGCGGTGTGGGACGCTCTGGCGGAACGCGGCCGGCTGGTGATCAGCACCATGAGCCTGGAGGGGCTGGTCGATGCCATGGAGCGGCTGGAGCGGTTGGAGGC
>Ga0194130_10004866_pt1 | contig 16688 bp, 20 predicted proteins | sample TA2KigsurfametaG_FD_160084 | JGI IMG/M metagenome (GOLD analysis project Ga0194130, IMG submission 160084) | Freshwater microbial communities from Lake Tanganyika, Tanzania - TA2015050 Kigoma 12 surface | ecosystem: Environmental > Aquatic > Freshwater > Lake | place: Tanzania: Lake Tanganyika... | reverse complement strand
TGAGACGGAACAACGAAATTTAGCGTACTTCGGCTACGGCATCAAGGGATTTCTACTTTCGATGATCGAAACCGCGATTCAAGTAACCGATGGGGCGATAACCAGCAAAGAGATTGCACACATCATCGAAATCGGCCGTGCGATGGTACATGCGCCGCTCACCTTGTTGCCGCATGTGGCAGAGGTCATTCCAACGCTTTCATCCCGATTCAAGTTGCTGATTATCACGAAAGGTGATTTGTTCGACCAAGAATCAAAAATTGCACGTTCGGGACTTGCCGAATTTTTTCATCACATCGAAGTCGTCAGTGACAAAACGCCATCCGCATACGAACGCATTTTGCGGCGCTACGACATCAATCCGCGTGAGTTTATCATGGTTGGCAATTCGCTCCGATCTGATATCATGCCCATCATCGCAATCGGTGGGTATGCAGTCCATGTGCCATACCATCTTACCTGGCAACACGAACATGGTGAACTTCCAGCCGATGAACACCGTTGGCATACATGCACCCATTTGGGTGAGGTGAATACGTGGCTTCGGCATGTTGCACCGCAGGCGTTTGCACAAAAGTAACTCTGTCAGTATAATCGCCGTCATGCTTGTGTTTTAAGGCAATGATACGCCACGTAGGCAGCGACGCCCAATGAAAGGGTACATACATGTCCTCAAAAAAATCCGTCGCGCACACCAAGCCACGTATTGCAATGTTAACCAGCGGTGGTGATGCTCCTGGCCTCAATGCCGTGGTGCGTGCAGCGGTCGTGACCGGCGAATCACTCGGGTACGAAATGCTCGGCATCGAAGATGGCTTCGAAGGTCTGATTGGCACACCTCGCTTTCGGATTCTCACGACGACCGATGTACGAGGATTACTTCCACTGGGCGGAACCGTACTACGGACGACCAATAAGGGGCATTTTAATGGCCCGCGTAAAGAACATGATCCTGACTGTCCGTATATTGCTGCCCGTGACAACATTGCCGCAATGGGATTAGCGGGTCTGATTACCATTGGTGGTGAAGGGACGCAGACAATCGCCCTCGAACTTTCTCGATTAGGTGCTCCAGTCATTGGTGTGCCCAAAACAATTGACAACGACTTGGCCGGAACGGATCGCACGTTCGGTTTCGATACAGCGCTCCAAGTGGCCACTGAGGCCATTGATCGATTGCATACGACAGCAGCAAGTCATAACCGTGTCATGGTGTTAGAGGTGATGGGGCGACATGTTGGTTGGATTGCCCTCCACAGTGGTATCGCGGGTGGTGCTGACGCAATTTTGATTCCCGAAATCCCGTTTGACATCAACAAAATTGCGGAGCATATTACCAAACTTGACCAGCATGGTCAGACCTCCAGTATCATTGTTACCGCAGAAGGGGCCTTCTCCAAAGGTGGTAAACCGCTCTATGGAAGTGATGGCCGCCTCGGTGGCGTGGGACAGATGGTCGCCGACCAGGTGCAATCCTTGACTGGCAAAGATGCGCGCTGTGTCGTGCTTGGGCACATTCAACGTGGCGGTTCACCAACCCCCTACGACCGCATTCTCTCAACACGTTTTGGGGCAGCTGCGGTGCGTGCCCTGCACGAAGGGATTACCGGTGAAATGGTTGCACTGAGCGCTCAAGATATCACGACGGTGCCGATGATTGAAGCCGTCAGTCATCTCAAAACAATACGCCCACATAGCGATCTTGTGCGCACATGTAAAGGTATGGGTGTGGTATTTGGTGATTAGCGGATGGCAACATCGTGAAGGGGGCAGGCATTTCTGCCTGCCCTTTATTGTGTGGTGGTAGGCGTGGGTTGTGATGATGGCACAAATATATCTTCTACATAAAATCTGATTGGCCCATTGTCACTTTCTCCGGTAATAATGATGCTCCATTCCCCATCCATCGTAAACAATACGTTCACCAGATGGCTACCGTCAGATTGCGCATCTGCGATAGGACGCATGCTCCCCATAACCATACCCGGCATCTGTAAATCGCACACGACATTTCGCACGACTAGGGGTTGATCGTTGTCATAAAATCGAATACGTGTGGGAACCGATAAATTTGCCACGAGCGGTTGTGCAAATGAGACGGTCACGCGAAGTGTGCCGTTTTGCGCGGCAAAAGTCGGGCCCTCTGGCGTACATGCCATCAACAGCACCGCAATGATGCATGTCAGCCACACACGACAATGCTTACGCATGTGTCTCCTCACGACTCGGTATGGGGTAACGCAGCGAGTACACGAATCCGACAATGATGTGTTGCACATTAATAAGCAAGAATAAACCTGATAGTGCAATCGCAATTGCGCTGCTGTAATCGTATGATTGCAACAACGCGATCAATACGGCATCTCGAATACCAATTCCAGAAATGCTGATTGGTAATGCTTGGAGCAACGAGATTTGGCCTGTCACGCCAAATACCGCACTCAGTGGGATGCGCACAAGTTCCATTGCATAAAACAACAATGCAATACGAATTGCGGTCGAGAGTGCCGAACCAGCAGTGGCAAGCACAAGGAGCAACGCCGGTCGTACCTTGATGTCAAGCGGACTAAACTGCCCAGTGACCGTATCAAATCGTGCTTTGAATCGCTCCGGTACCACCGTCCGCATGATGCGCAGCCCGATATCGCGACTGCGTTTGACGAGTAATGCCGGTAACATCAAAAAAATCACGAGTGCGAGCAGAATGGTCGTCTTTTGCACGGTTGCCTGCGTGGTAGCATCCAGCGTATGTGCGAGTGCCGCCAGGCCGATTAAGGCCATCACGGCCATCGCTGCTACGTCACACAAGCGTTCAATCAGAATGCTGAAGAGTAAACTTGATATTGGTCGTTGCGATGTACGTAGATAGAGTGCTTTGGCAAAATCGCCACTCTGACCAGGTGTGGTGCCGCCCAAAAATAACCCCACAGTGTAGATTTTGCTTAACTCACGTATTCCAGGTGGTTGTAACCCGAGTTCATTCATAACAATGCGCCAACGCCAAGATTTAACCACAATAAAAATCGGCATCAATGCCAGTGAAACAATCACTGGCGTCCAGATGATGTTTTGCAACGACACCCAGATTGCATTGACATCAGTACGCCACAAAAAGAGCGCAAATAACAGTGGACCGATTAATCGTAACGACCAGCGAACGATAGACTGCTTCATTCACTGCGCTCCGTCGTGTCACGTCGCTGAAAACGCAGTCCGGCGATTTGCTCTGCGAGTAATCCGAACATAAATACGACCACTGCGCCCACAAAGAACATCACCGCAGAATTTGGGATTCGCAGGCGCCCTGGATCCGTTATCATATAGCTGACCACAAATGAACTGATGCTACTGAGAAGCATCGTCATCGATACTGGGAAGAAGACGCGCATCGGTGCAAATAATGTGGTGATGCGCAAAATAATCCCGGTAAAGCGAAAGCCGTTACGGAGTAATTTTTGCGCACTATGACCTGTTCGACGCGGCGCAACCGTGATTGGCTCAAATCGGATGTGATACCCGGCTTTGCCGAAGGCGAGTGCACTTGTCGTTGGCCATGACATTTTGTTGGGGAGCAAGTGCAAAAACTCCATCATAATCGAACGACGCATCGCGCGAAACCCTGAAGTAAGATCGCGCATATCCATCTCAATTAAGTAGCTCCCAAGTTTATTGAGCAATGTATTCCCAATCCAGCGGATCGCATTTTGCTGACCTGCACGATTACGCTCACCAATCACCATATCGTACGGGCCAATATACTGCAAGAGTTTGGGGATTTCACGGGCGTCGTGTTGTCCATCAGCATCGAGTACAATCACCACATCTCCGCGCGCCGCGCGCACTCCCGTCTTGATACCTGCGCCGTTGCCCACGTTATGTGGCCGGCGAATCACGTGTGCACCAGCGTGTGCTGCTTTGTCTGCCGTGTCATCGGTAGAAGCATCGTCTACCACGATAATCTCCGCGTTAGGAACGACGTTGCGCACGTCGTGCACGACGGTGCTAATTGTGTGGGTCTCATTACGTGCCGGAATAACGACGCTAATACTAAATGGCCACTCATGCTGGTCGGACATTCCCACTCCTTGATTCTGTTCACGCGGTGCACAAGCCCATGCACTGCGATTCATAACTGCTTATGCTATAATAAACCAGGTTATCTAAATTTGCATGTATGTGGAGTGGGTATCATGCCAAAAATGTCACGCGCTGAACGTAAGCGTTTAGGGGTGCAACGTCCAGTTGCCAGCGCTGTCAGTGCTTCTATTCCCGAAAATGCCGGCGACATCATTGACGAAGCCCTAGCGACCGTGCAAGCATCAAATCCACCCGCGATTGAACCACAGTCGCGCTTGGTACGTACTACGCGCCGCGTGGTTGCCCGTGATGTGGCAGCGTCACTTGACTATTCTGCTGAAACAGCCATGATCGCCACTGATTTGCGACGTATCGCCTTCTGGGGTACGCTCTTCGTAGCTATCATGCTCGCCATCAAATTTTCTGGACTTTTGTAATCCTACGCAAAGAAATCCCCCACAGCACAGCGTGCTGTGGGGGATTATTCGTTTGGACTACTTGCCCTTGGTCTGCTGTGACTGGCTCTTTTCGAGACGCTTCATGAAGCGATCGACCTGACCAGCGGTGTCAACGATGCGCTGCTCACCGGTGTAGAATGGGTGGCACTTGGCACACACGTCAAGACGCAAACTTTCTTTGGTGGCAATGGTTGGCCACTGTGCACCACAACCGGCACACACATAGACCGTGTTGTATGACTTTGGATGAATGCCCTGTTTCACGGTGACTCCTTATTGTGCGGCCTCGTCAGCGTAGACGCTGACTTGCTTCTGCGTGCGGCTATAGTGCTCAAAGACCACCTTACCAGGGATCATAGAGTAAATCGTGTAATCACTCCCCAAACCAACGTTCTTGCCTGGCTTGAACTTCGTGCCGTTCTGACGAATCAACACTTCACCAGCACGAACTGACTGACCACCGAAACGCTTCACGCCCAACATCTTTGGATTGCTGTCGCGACCGTTTCGTGAGCTACCGACACCTTTCTTATGGGCCATGACCGTTATCTCCTCGTCGTATCTGCCAGCAAGGGTGCCGGCAATTGCTCGTAAATCGCTTACTTACCTACCGCAATTTTGGTGACTTGCACACGGGTCAAATCTTGACGATGACCGGTGCGTCGGCGATAGCGCTTCTTGCTCTTGTAACGGAACACAACGATTTTGTCGTCTTGCACTTCGCCAATGACCTTCAATGTTACTGAAGCACCCTTCACAGTTGGTGAACCGACGATTGTCTTCTCGCCGCCAACTAACAACACTTCGTCAATGCTGAGCTCGTTACCAGCCTCGAGATCACTCTTTAATGCGATGTCAAGTACTTGGCCTTCTTGTACGCGGTATTGCATACCGCGATCACGGATGATGGCGTACAACGTATTCTCCCTTGCCGCTGCTGTTCCCAACGGCTCGTCCGTTGGCGCCGCAACTACTTCTAAGTCCAACTCATCGTGGAACGATTTACCAACGTGTAGTATACCGTGCTTGACGCATTGTGTCAAACTTCGCACGTCACACTCGTTTTCCTACGCTTCTATTCTACACGAGAAAATCTAACACTTCTCATATGCGCTTCTACTGCACATACGTTGACATGTATGCGCATATTCAGTATAGTTACTAATACCCCTAGGGGGTATGATGACAATTACAAAGGAGCATTGACATGGGGAAGCCACTGAATATCACGGACAAAGAGTTCGAAACCATTGTGTTGCAATCTGACACACCAGTTCTGGTTGATTTTTGGGCACCTTGGTGTGGACCATGCCGCGCCGTAGCACCGATTCTCGAAGAACTGGCCAACGAGTATGACGGCAAAGTCAAGATCGTCAAGGTCAACACCGACGAGTCCGTTCAGTACGCCATGAAATATGGGGTTCAGGCAATTCCAACCATGGTCTTCTTCAAAGGTGGTCAAGAAGTGAATCGTGTCGTCGGCGTCAAGCCAAAGTCAGCGCTCAAGCAAGATTTCGACACGGTTTCACAATAAATTGAGGCAATCATGAGCGACGATGCCCTTGCACTCAGTGATGAAGCACGTACAGAGCTCGTGACCCGTCTAGTGCGCATCGAAGGGCAAGTCCGCGGCGTTCAACGTATGCTAAGTGATGGTCGTGACTGTAATGACATCATCACTCAACTTGCCGCAGTGCGCGCCGCAGTGACGAGTGTCAGTGTAACGCTAGCCGAACGCTGTGCTCACGAGTCACTCTGCGAACAAGGCGGGCTTTCAAACGATGACGTCAGCCGATTACTCGCGCTACTTCGTGCTTCACGCTCATAATCAAGCGTCTCAGAATCGTATTCTGAGACGCTTACTCTTTTTTCCACACAATAGAACGTGCAAGTACGCGGTCTGCAAGCGGTGCAACTAGTTCACTCCCCCACAACAACAGGCGATCCCGCCATCGTGTATAAATGAAGCGTTTGTTGGTCGATATCCCGCGAATTATCCGTTGGGCTGCAAGTTCTGCACTGATGCCTGCTGGGGTACGCACGCGCACTTCGTGACTACCGCCTATTTTACGCGTACTAAATTGAGTTCGCACGGTTCCCGGTCGTACCACGTTCAACGAGATGCCACTTCCAAGCAGTTCGACGCGTAACGCATCGCACAAGCGCTCGATCGCGCCTTTACTCGCACAATATCCTCCACTATACGGGAGACCACGCACGCCGACTACAGACGAAACAACGACAATCTTGCCGCGCGCATATTTGGTGAATACCGGCAGTACCGTTTGTATTGAGTGCAATACCCCATAAACATTCGTCTCAAGACATGCTTGAAAGTCGTTGATGCGAATCTGCGCTACCGGTGCGCTCAATCCAATCCCCGCATTACAAATGATACAGTCGATGCGACCGAACGCTGTCAGTGCCCGCGCTACTGCACGCTCGCTCGTGGCTCGTTCACCGATATCTCCCGCAATCACGTGGTGCGATTCAGCCTGATGGAGTCGTTGCCGCAACTCATCAAGAGCAGCCTCGTTTCGACCTACTAGGATTAGTTTTGCACCGTGCAGAGCGAGTTGTGTGGCGAGCTCGGCGCCTATACCGGCGCTTGCACCGGTGACAATAATCACCGCTTCATCTATCTTCATGCTAATGCCTGTCGTGTATAGCGTCCGTTCTTGTTTCACCGTGTAGTATAAAGCGATTGATACACTGATATCAATTGATCCATTGACGCTTGCCAACTTTTGGATTGGGCGTATGTATGCGCCTGTGCACCTAATCGGTTGCGGAGATCGCTGTTGTCTCGCAATGTAACGACCTGTTGTACGAATGAATCAGGTGTGGCTGGATCATACACGAGTGCGTTCTGTGCATCATGTAATGTATCTTGTAAGCCACCGGAGAACGGTGCAATTACCGGCAATCCGCATGCCATTGCTTCAAGTGGTGCCAGTCCAAACGTTTCACTTTGTGATGGAAAGACAAAAACATCAGCGGCGTTATAGAGGTCAATCAGTTCTTCACCGGTAACTATGCCGGTGAAATGCGCCTGCGTGTGCGCAAAATCTGCACGAATAGTCTCTGCATGTGGACCGCCACCCACGAGTACCACGCGTACGCCCGGTATGGCGCAGAGGGGTAGCAAGTCGTGCACGCGTTTTTCTTTACTTAATCTACCCACATACAGGAGCAGTAGCTCATCCGGATGATGATGTGAGATAGTGTCACGAAGTGCGTGATTACGCGGTTTGCGTCGAAAGCGTGTCAAGTCAATCCCGCGTTGCCAGTGTTGTGCCCGTTGAATGCCATTCCGTGTGATTTGTGCCAGCGTCGCCGACGAAGGAGCTAAGTTTACCGCAGCCTGGTTGTGCCACGTGCGAAAGTAAGCCCATGCAATTGGTAATCCCCACGCTCCTGCATACTGCGTCACATACGTGTCTATGTCCATGTGAACCGATGCAACAAGCGGGCGCTGCCCGATTTTGGCCATGATAGTGCCAACGGCACCAATGAAGGTCGGATTCATCACGTGAATAATGTCGGGTTGAAACTCAATGATAGCGCGGATGGCTTTGGCAGATGGAAAGCTAAAGTGAAGTTCAGGATAGAGCAAAAACTGCGTACCCCAGCTCGGGTGGACCACCACACCGTTATACTCTGTGGGGGCATTTGGCGGCGCAAAAATCATCGGCGTAATGCCATATACATGCATTTGTGTCAGCATCTGATTGATGATTGTCACGACGCCGTCTACTTTGGGCAAAAATGTCTCTGTAAATAGAGCTACTTTCATGTGTATCTCGCTAGTGCGACTATGTTCATTGTATCCTACCGGATTGCAGGTTTCTTCCTGAATAAGGTATTGTTAAGTTTCTGGTACGGTCACTTAAAATTCTCAAATGGCCAAATAATTGATGCCGAAAGTGCTACAATACTTCGGTTATTACCGAGGAGGTAGATTGTGGTTAGCGAACCAAAGCGTGTATCAATGTTTGCTAGTTTGTCTCCGGTCGTGTTGCGTATTTTGGCACACAGCCTGCTTTTTGGCTTAGCTGCCAGTGTCTCAGACGTACTTTTCAACTTTTATTTATTAAGTTTGGGCTATGGCAATGAAGCCGCTGGTCAGATGAATTCAATTTTTAGAGGAGCTGGCGTGATATTTGGTATCCCGATGGGCATGCTCATCGACAAACAAGGTGCGCGTAAAGTGCTTATGTTTGCGATTACCGCATATGCAATCGGTTGGATTGTCGTGCTTGGCTGGGAAGACATCTCCATCATCGCACCCATCTACTTCTTGGTTGGTGCCGCAAACATTGCCACGTATACCGCGATCATCCCGCTCCTGAGTAGTGTGATTGAGCCGCAGCAACGTGCTACTTTTTTTGGTATAAATGCGGGTGCTGTAGTTGCAGTCGGATTTATTGGGTCGTTGTTCGGTGGATCGCTCCCCTCGTTGGTAGCACCGCTCCTCAACGTCGCTGCCACCGATGTGTTGGCGTATCGAGTGGCGCTGTTAAGCGTCTCGTTAATTTCATTTCTTGCCATTCTCCCTTTGCTTGGTATTGGGCAAGCAGTCACCAATCAACAAAATGCACGTGTGACTGTTGACGATCCCACTGACCCCAAATTGCCGTTCATGAGCTTAGTATTATTTGCATCGCAGGGATTCCTACTCGGATTAGGTGGCGGTATGGTGGTTCCCTTTCAGAATTTATTCTTTCGCCAACAATTCGGTTTGCCGGATGCGCAGGTAGGATTAATCCTGGCAATATCCGCGTTTGCAATGGGCTTTGGGAGTTTAATTGGTGGGCCACTTTCCAAGAAGTTTGGTTTACGCCATGCTGCTGCGTGGACCAGGTTTTTGGCGGCGCCGACTCTCCTGCTCATGCTCGTACCAAATTTATACGTGTCTGCCGCCGCATATTATGTGAGCCGCCTTGTCATCGGGGTCACGTTCCCCCTCGCTGACGCACTGGTCATGCAGTCGGTGCCCGCACATCAGCGTGGCACCGCAACAAGTTTGACGAGCATGTTATGGTCGCTCGGTTGGGCCGCATCAGCCCTCGTCAGTGGCTACATCCAGTCAGCAAGCGGTTTCTATTGGGTCATGATTGCCTCCGCTGTGGCATATGTCGTATCCGCATTATCGTTCTATGTCATTCCGTTCAAAGATACGGGCAAGTAATTGTTTGAGTGGATCAGCGTGGTATTTCATTGTCCGAATTCGATTGATCAGGTACACATGTCAACAAGAGGTGAATCGTGGTAACCTTACGCTCGCAATGGCGGGAATTAATGGCGGGTGGATCTCCAGCAGTCTATCGTATCCTCACGCACGGAGTGTTGTTTGGATTGTCGTTTAGCATTGCTGATATTCTTTTCAACTTCTATTTAACGAGTTTAGGGTATGACAATGCGGTTGCAGGTCAGATGCAGTCCGTTTTTCGCGTTGCGGGCGTCTTTTTAGGGCTTCCGATCGGCATGGTTATCGATAAGCTCAGCGCTCAACGTATGCTGTACATTGGCATTTTGACGTATGCCATTGGATGGGCTGTTTTGCTCTTACTTGATGGTGTTGGACTGACCATTGGTTCGTGGGAAGTTACGCCGTTACAGCTTATGAATGCCGTCTATTTTGTCATCGGTGCGGCAAACATGGCCACATACACGGCAGTTGTGCCGTTGCTTAGTCAGGTCATCGAACCACGTCAACGTGCGGCAATGTTTGGCATAAATGCTGCGGCATCGACCATGGTTGGGTCTGTCGGGAGTATAATCGGTGGCTCATTACCCGCACTCATTGCACCTATAATGGGCGTATCAGCGACGTCCGAGCCGGCGTATCGCATGGCCATGTTTACCGTTTCAATCTTCGGGTTGTTGGCCGCTGTGCCGTTAATTGGCATCAAAACCGGGAACGCACACCACGCCAGTACGAGTGCAAATGCAACGCCAGGTGTCGTTATCCCACCAGTACCGTTCTACGTGTTACTTTTGTTGGTGTCGCCATCCTTTTTCTTTGGCTTTGCTGGTGGTATGTTTGTGCCGTTCCAAAACCTCTTTTTTCGCCAACAATTCCAGTTATCTGACGCAGCGGTCGGCGCAAGTTTGGCCATCGCCTCGTTGGCAATGGGCGTCGGGAGTATGATTGGTGGACCACTTTCAAAACGATTCAGTGTGCGTTCCGTCGCTGCCTGGTCGCGCGGATTTGGTGCACCTACCATGTTGTTGATGATCATTCCCTGGTTACCAGTTGCATCCGCAGCATACGACATCAATCGTTTGCTAATTGGACTCACGTTTCCGCTCTTCTCTGCGTTGATGATGCAAACAATTCCCGTGCAACAACGCGGCACAAGTACAAGTATGTCGAGTATGTCGTGGTCGCTCGGATGGGCGGTCGCGTCGACGTGGAGCGGTCAGCTACAGTCTGGTTCGTTTACGACCGTGTTAGTTATTTCTGCAGTCTGTTACGTCATCTCTGGCGTCTTGGTCGGCGTATTGCCGTATCGTGACAAACTAGAGTGACCCGCCATTGCAAGTGGTCTATTCGGTGGTTGTGAGTTCACTTGCGGTAAGTTGTTTGTGCGGTGCAGGCAGCGGCCATGCCAGAATGGCTGCCGGGAGAAACATGATGCCTGCACCAATCATTGCTCCAATGATGCCAAACTCGACATAACACCAACCAGATGCAAATGTGCCGCATAATCTGCCGAACGCATTCGCACTGTAGTACAACCCAATATCAAGACTGACCGCCCCTTCTTCGGCATACGCCGCGATCAAAAACGAGTGTACTGCGGAATTCACAGCAAATGCGACGCTAAAAATGAGTACCACGACAAGTGTCGCTTCGACATTTGTTGTGGTGCCGTGTACCAACCCTGCTCCTGAGACACATATTAGTGCCGGAATAAGCGCCAGCAGCGCAGTAATGCGTCCATCGGCCGTGCGTACGTTGCGTAATAAGCGGGGCGTCAACGCCTGTATGAACCCATAGCCAATCGTGTACAACGCCATCACACTCCCTGATTGCCAGAATCCCCAATTCGGTGCGGTTGCAATGAAAATAGGTAACGCAATCGCTTGCCATACATCGCGCGCACCAAACAAAAAAATACGGGCAGCAGCAAGGCGATTCACACGCGCAAGTGGTGAAAAAATTCCGCGGAGCGATTTTAGTTTGGTTGCAGGAAATGCCTGTGTCACAATTAGTGTCAAGAGCATACCGATGCCTACCCAGCATGCCAGAACGATGAGTGCCGTGCGCATGTCGAATATTACCAAACATAAACCGCCTACGAAAAAACCGAAACCTTTTAAAGCGTTTTTTGCACCTGTTACTGCTGCGATGATACGAAAGAGACCAAGTGTGGTTTGTGATGACAATGTGGTGATTGCGCTTTTGGCACTGATTTTGGTAATGTCTTTGGCGATACCGGCAAACCCTTGAAAGATCATGACATACCACGGTGCCGGGATTTCACTTGGGATGGCAAGTGCGCTGATAGTGAGTATCTGCAGCAAAATGCCGATACGCATCGTAGTCAAGAGACCGATGCGATTTGCAAATTGACCGCCAAATAGATTGACAACAATGCCACAAAATTCATAAAGCACAAAGACGAGCGCTAAGTCGAGTGCGTTGTACCCCAGCGTGTAGTAGTGAAAAAGTACGAGCATGCGGAGTGCACCGTCTGAAAGCGTGAGTATGCTGTACGCAGATCCGATGCGAATTGCATCTTGCTGATTCATTTTGAACTCCATTTGCCCGCGACATATGCAGCTAACTCAACCATACGATGTGAATAACCCATCTCGTTGTCATACCAAGCCAGTATTTTTATCTGCGTGCCTCCAGTTACCATCGTTGAACTAGCATCCACGATTGCTGATCGTGTATCGCTACGGTAATCGCTCGACACGAGTAACGCTGGTTCGTAGCCGAGTATGCCTCTGAGTTGTGGCGTGTCACTTGCCGCCTTGAGGATGGCATTTACTTCCGCTACGCTTGTGGGTTGTTCGACTTCGAAGACACAGTCTGTGAGTGATGCGCCAAGCATTGGCACCCGGACTGCAATGCCGTCCAGCTTTCCGTTGAGCGCAGGAATGATAAGTCCAATTGTTGATGCCGAACCTGTCGTGGTTGGAATCATGTTTGTGGACGCGGAACGTGCTCTTCGCGCGTCTTTACTCGGTTTGTCAACCACGCTCTGCGTGTTGGTCATACAGTGCATCGTGGTTATCATGCCGTGTTTGATACCGAGCGTAGTGTGGATGACATTGGCGACGGGTGCCAAACAGTTTGTGGTACATGATGCATTGGTAATTAGTCGATGATGTTCGGCTCTGAATCGGTCCTGATTGACACCCAGCACAATATTCAACGCATCTTTTTTGATTGGAGCAGCCACGATGACTTGTTTGACACCTTGAGCAAAGTAGGGTTCAAGACTTTCTGCAGTCCGAAACTTACCACTGCATTCTAGTACTATGTCGCATGCAGACCAGTCTGTCTGTTCGATTTGGCTCTGATGCGTCACTATGATTTGTTTGTTGTCGATTTCAATCCCGGTTTCGGTCGCAATGGCCTGGTTACCCCAGCGCCCATGGACACTGTCGTAGTTAAGTAAGTATGCGCACATCGCAGTATCGCCGTTCGGCTCGTTGATGTGTTCTATCGCAAGTGAACTATAGGTCGCAGCCACGCGCGCACTCAATCTGCCGATTCGTCCAAATCCGTTTATTCCGATGCGTACCATGTCAACCTCTGATATTTCAAATATATTTTAAATATTAAAATATTTTTGAAATATATGCAAGGTGTGGTAAGCTATTGGTGAGAGGTGAGTATGGACATCCATAAAGTTTCAGAAGTACTGAGTCAGCCAGAGCGCATGCAACTGCTCATCGAGTTACGCAGACGCGATCTCACGGCCCACGAAGCCAGCAAGATTCTACGTTCGAGTGCAAGTGCCGCATCATATCATCTGCGTATGATGAGCGACGCGGGGGTCATACGTAGTCATCGTAGTGATTTTGATGGGCGAACGATGTATTATCAATATGTTCCAGAGATGGTTGAAGGGTATCTTGCATCGCTGCAGTCCACCCTTCTTGCACCAATCGACACGCCAAATGCGTATCCGGTTGTGGCATTTATATGTCGTGCAAACAGTGCGCGTTCGCAAATGGCCGAAGCATGGGCTCGTTACTACGCGCCACAGCTCCGCGTGGTCAGTGCAGGTGTTGAGCCGAGTACCATAAATCCACTTACACGCGATGTAATGGCTGAAGTCGGTATTGACCTAATGCATCACGAGGCCAAACAAATCGTAGAATTAGATGTGACACCTGATGTGGTGATTTCGGTATGTGATTATGCACGCACGCATGTTGAACGGCACTTTGCACACCCTGTCACGTACCATTGGAGTATCATTGATCCTGCGATAGCAGGAACTATTCACCAATTCAGAATTGCACGTGACACGCTACGCGAGCGCGTACGAAACTACATGTACCAGCACGGGTTATTGCGTGCGAATGAATAGATGCCGTATGTGATGTTGATACAAAACATATGCTTAAAAAAAGCCGTATACGCCCCAACCACCATCAACAACTAATTGTTCACCAACGATGAACGCTGATTCATCAGATGCTAGAAAAATAGCAGGTCCAACGATGTCACTCACCTCGCCAACACGTCTAATTGGAGTACGAGCGATGATTGGCGCGCGATCGAGCTTGCCTTGTTTGACGAGGTCATCCTGGAGAGGCGTACGAATCCAGCCAGGTGAGATGCAATTCACGCGTATACCGTGCGGTGCCCATTCAGTGGCCAATGATTTGGTGAATTGGAGGACTGCACCCTTCGATGCTGCGTATGCTGCACGCATCGGAATTCCCTGAAATGAGTGCAAAGAACCGATATTAATAATGGTGCCACATCCGTGTTTGAGCATTACCGCGCCAACTGCGCGACAGAAGAAGAATGTGCCATTGATATTGATATCGAGCGCTTGTTGCCACCGTTCATTCGAGAGTTCAGTGGTTGGTGACACCATTGGTATACCTGCAGAATTCACCAAGGCATCCACGGTGCCCCATGTGTTGACCACGTCAGCCACAACTGCATCTACGGCGTCAGAATCTCGCACATCGGCAGGAGTTACCAAGGCTTCACCGCCCTGCTGACGTATCTCTTGCGCAACCTCTTCGAGTTCGTGTGCATTGCGACTCACGAGCGCAACACGTGCGCCTTCTTTGGCATACCCGATTGCGATTCCACGGCCAATGCCGCGACCTGCACCGGTGACAATAGCGGTGCGACCTACAAGACGACCAGCGCTCATGCATGCCTCCTGGAATTGTGAGAAAATACAAGTGGATTGTTGTAATGGACGAGGTTATGGTACACGAGATTTATATATTGCGCCACGCAGCCCCCGATCGTACAAGTAGCATTGCATATAATATCCCGCCTGGTCCTCCACTCACCCCGATTGGTCGCAAAGAGGCCTTGCAAGCAGGATTGTTTTTGCAACAACGTGCCATTGATGCAGTATTTGTGTCGCCGTTCATTCGCACACGACAGACTGCTGCGATTGTCTCAGAGCATGTGCTTGCTCCATTTGCATATGTTGAGAGTATCAAAGAAGGCGCACCTGGTGAAGCTCATCGCGATATCCGAGCACGCGTGCGCGGGCTCTTAACCGAAGTAGCGCAACGTGATCTCGAACGAATCATGCTGGTTACGCATGGGTGTTGTGTACTTGCAACACTCCAAGAAACGACCAATGATGCAATAGATTTGAGCGGCCATAAGTACGACTATGGTAATCATTCGCCGACTGCAGGGATTTGGCACGGTGTGCGTCAAACGCAGGGAACCTATGCGTGGGAACTTATTTTTACTCCGTCAGTGGTATCCTAGTCAAATGATATGCACACACTGATTGTGTAGGACACCCAGAACACGGCGGACAATGCTCTGCGCATTTTCGTACATCTACAAAGCGGCGCCATGCGCCGCTTTGTGTGCATCGTGGGCGAGTTGCACTACAGTGGTGAATACACACTTCTACCATCATTGCATGTAATTCACGTGCATTTTGTACGTCAAGTTGCCCCACATCTTCCTCTACGATACGTTGAACAAGATCATAATCGGCATTGATGACATCCACAACATCACGATAGATGCCGGTGCGATGCAAGAATCGCCGCGCATATGCATCAACAATAAATAGCGGATGTGAACCACCATAAAGCATGATAGTGTCAGCGCTCTCGCGTCCTATTTGTGGTAACGACAAGAGTATGCGCCGACATTCATGTCGTGGGAGTGTCAAAATGGCATGCATTTGATTGTGGGTTGTGCAGATTCGTTGTGCGAGTCGTACGAGCGCCTCCCCTTTACGCATATAAAAGGCACATGGTTTACATAAGCTACCAATTTGAATGGGATCAGCGTGTGCGAGCGCGTCAAACGAGGTGTACCCGGCGTTGAGCAAGCGAAGTACTGCTGCTTCGACCTGTTCCCAACGCGTTTGTTGTACCAAGACCATACCAATGGTAACTTCAAATACGCGATCATGTGTATGTATTGGCCACCATGCCGGTTCATGGGCAAAGTGGCCAACGAGTTGCGAAAACAGAGGCAGTAAACGACTATCGGTTTTCGAAGGCATGTTTATCAACGAGAGATACTTCGACGGGGTATTTGCCAGTAAAGCACCCATGACAAAATCCATTGGCGCGGGTAGCGTTTTGTAGACCATCGAGCGACAAATAGGCGAGTGAATCAAGTCCAAGGTGCATGCATATTTCAGGCACAGTCAAGCGATGGGCGATTAATTCGGGATAGGTAGCCATATCGACGCCTAAGTAACAGGGATGTTTAATTGGTGGTGAGGATACACGCATGTGCACTTCTTTTGCGCCTGCAGCGCGGAGCATGCGCACCATCGGTCCAGACGTATTGCCACGCACGATGCTGTCATCAATGATGATCACGCGCTTGCCGTCCAAGTTGTCGGCTAGTGGGTTGAATTTGAGTTGAATACCAACCTTGCGCAGTCGGTCATCGGGTTGAATGAATGTACGGCCGATGTAGCGATTTTTGATGAGTCCTTCGCTGTA
>Ga0194130_10004865_pt1 | contig 16697 bp, 12 predicted proteins | sample TA2KigsurfametaG_FD_160084 | JGI IMG/M metagenome (GOLD analysis project Ga0194130, IMG submission 160084) | Freshwater microbial communities from Lake Tanganyika, Tanzania - TA2015050 Kigoma 12 surface | ecosystem: Environmental > Aquatic > Freshwater > Lake | place: Tanzania: Lake Tanganyika... | reverse complement strand
GCTTCTTGAGCCGGGCGTTCTCCTTCTCCAGCTGAGTCAGCCGCCTGGCCTCCTCGGCCTGCATCCCGCCGTACTGCTGCCGCCAGCGGTGGTAGGTCGGCTGCGTCACCTCGATGACGCGGCAGATGTCGATGACGGTCTTGCCCTGGGCGATCAGCTGCTCGGCGGTCTTGAGCTTGCGGATGATTTGCTCCGCCGTGTGCCTGGTGCGTTTCATGGTCGAGTCCCCGGCCCAGTCTGGCCGGATGAGGACTCTCATTCACCCTGGACCAGTTTCTGGGGTCCACGTCATACCTACCCATCGTATTGTCCAAGTCTTCAGCATCTCCTTTAACAGATACTCCATACCTAGTCGTTTGTCCCACTTGGCATTCTGAAGTCCTGATTGTTCTATTAAGGCCGTGTCCATGCACTGTATTCCACGCTACTCCATCAAGCGAGTTACTTTGGCGCCTGCCCACCGATCACTGGTCCAAAAAGCGGTCAGTCTTCGGCGTCCGAGCCAATCTATAGCGCCTCCAAGAACCCCTGAAACACCAAGTGGCGAGACATAGTTTTCAACGTACTACCTTTTTCTAGTTTTCTCACCTCCGATGACCTGTCTGCCAGCACCACTATTGAGCGGTCCCTTTCTGTAGCTCAATTACTGTCGTTACCCTTTTCAGCATTTATTTTCTGGATTACCTTTCCGCTGTCAATCGCATCATCATGATCTCCGTTTAGCCCAGGCTTTGTTTGCTGTACTTTCATTAGTGCGCTATTTCTCAGTGGAGTCGCCGAGTGTAACTGGCAATCGCTCGGATCCCTCAAGACCAGCAAGCCACATTAATTGTTCAGTATTCGGCCCACTCATTGACTTTCTGCCGTTTATTCATTTTCTCAGCCCAAGCTTTTCTGGTTACTTTGTCTTGTAGATGGTATGGTTTTGAATTTTTGCCGCTATCCTATGCATATTGCCACGTCTCCTATGTTTCCACTTAAGCCAGGGCCGTGGCATCTTTTCCCGGATCCCTTGTTGCATGCAGGGCAGTTGGTGCCTGATCTAGAAGAGTCGCGCTTGCATGCCTTTCTCCCAAGCATTCCAGGGCGCAACCATGCATCCCAGCTTTGCTGGTCAGGCAATGGAGATCTGCTGTGCGTTTGGATGGGCGGCGCTGGAGAGGGCCAGGCCGGCATGAGCATTTACCTCTCGCGGTTAACTGAATCTTCTACTCTCTGGAGTGAACCTGTCTGCATCTCAGAGGACCAGGAGCGTTCCGAACAAAATCCTTTGCTTTGGTCTATGCCTGATGGGACCCTGCATCTCTTGCATACCGCTCAGCGAGTTCGAGCTAACGAGGATGATGATGGGGGTGCTTTTTCAATGCAGTGGACAGCTCGACTACGAACTCGACATAGTACAGATGATGGGTATTCCTGGTCGCCAACAGTTGATCTTACAGACTCAGAAGCCTTCTGTCGTAACCCCCCATTATTTACAGCATCTTCAAATCTTTTGCTTCCCATATACCGCTCTCTTCAAGAGGGCAACCTGTTCGGCCACGATTACACTGAAGTCTTATGCATGAATCAAGCTCTTGATTCACATCACTTTATAGAAGTCCCTCGTTCAATCGGAAGAGTTCATGGATCAATAGTGCAATCCGAGGACAAATCACACTTGATCCAGTTTTTCCGTAGTCGTCTTGCTGATCGTGTTTATCGTTCTATTGGATCTTTAGATGGAGCTACATGGTCTGAGCCAGAGCCTACATTACTTCCCAACAACAATAGCTCGATACAGGCCTATCGACTATCCAGTGGCCGCCTCGCACTTATATTTAATAGATTTTCTCTTCCTACCACAGAACCTTTGCATTGGGGTGATGCCCGTTGGCCATATACCCGTTGGCCGCTCTCGATTGCCCTGAGCGAAGATGATGGGCTGACCTGGCCATACATTCGGGACCTTCTTCAGGGCAGTGGCTACAGTGGTGAAGCTAATTGGCATTCGAATACACGCATCGAATATCCCTCTATTTTGGAGGGACCAGCCTCAGTCATACACGTATCCTGCTCCTGGGGAAATCAATCTTGTATCCGTTACATGCGGTTATTTGAAGCGGATATTCTGAATCATTCTCGCTAAGACCAATGACGATCTAAATTCTCTGCCGCTTCTTTGTCCCATGGGGTGTCTCTCAAATACTCCCAAAATAACCTTGAATACTCCGTTAGGTTATGCCAGCCCTTAAAGTCCAACACCACATTCTCCTCCCTTCCGAGTGCAAGCTCCCATTCTGATCTCCTAGGATGTGAGTCAATTCTCTCGACTGGTATTAAGTTAATTGCCATCGGTTGCATTGCTTTTGAGAAATATAGATTAAATAGCGATTGCTCCCAAAGCACTAATGGCTGTATTTTGGATTCTCTTTCTCGACATTTCTGCAGAAACGAGTATCTATTGGCTTTGTATTCATTGTAGCATCTAATTAATCTTAGGTTCAATCTGCATGCCCCATTTCTGAAATAATACGATGGCGTTGTCTGTACCATTTCATGATATTCCTCTCCCCATGCTGTCTTTCTCAGTGGGGCCGCAATATAGGAGCCTGAGATGCTGGTTGAACAAAGCTTTTCAATATCAACTAACATTATTAAATCGCAGTCTAACGATAAGCATTCATCCAACTCAGCTAAGTATTCCGGTAGCCATGCTCTCCAGATCATTGCAGCAGAAAAGTCGCAGGCTACTTCTCGCCCCAGTTTGTAAGCCTCATGGCAACTGTTAGCCTCAATCCAACGAACACTGTCTTGTCTATCTATTGAGCAAGCTATCTTTCTCCTGCTATCTGTGCTTACACTGCTATCAACAACGATATGAAGCCTAAGTCTAACCTTTGTATGCGACCTTATTGAGCGATATAGAGCCACGAGCGACATCGGGTATTTGCTGTTTGGATCCCTCTCTTGAAGACAGAATGCAAGATCTAAGCCTTTACTACTATTCATTAAAGCCAAAACCTCTTGGGTCTCGGAGCACTGATTGGAACACCCTTATGGCGAATACTTAGCGGCACCGTTAACGTCTTGCTATGCGAGATGCCATGCTCCCATAGACCATTCTCGCCCCAACAATCACCATGATCTGCGCATATTATGATTGTACCATTCAGAAACTTCTGCACTAAATCGCTTAGCTGCATATCGACCCATTCGAGACAGGCTTTTTGGCGTTGTTGGCATTCTTTGCGACGATCCATCTTTTGGAAAGGCAAACACGGATTATCTGACCTGTCCCACTTTGCCCCTTCATGCCAGTACGGCACGTGCGTCTCACCAACATTCAGAAAGACGAATGGTTTTCGGCCATACGTTTCTCTCAGCCTTAATTCAATCCATTCTAGCTGAGACTCCAAACTCCAGCTGTTACCTGCAAACCAGAAGTGTTCGAAGTCTTTCGTAAGTTCTATGCCAGTCTCGGAGCTTGTATCAAACCAATTAACAGCACCAGTCCCGATTGTTGTAAATCCCTGCCTACCCAAACCCGTAACTATTGAGTTGCCTTGTAGTCGATATGTATCGCTTTCGTTCTCTGCTTCAAATGCCGCGTGACTGAGCTTGAAAAGTTTCGAATACTTTGAGTTGAGAATGGGAGCCTCCTGATTGATGCTTGGCAAGAAACCCATGAACATAGCTGCATGACTTCCGTATGTGAAATAACTCGGCGCATTTGCTTTATGGATCGGTCCAATCATCTTCATATTCGGTATGTTTGCCCTCTTATATGTATCATAGCGACACGAATCTAGCGTTATCAGCAAGACTCCTTCTGGATATTCCTGGTTACTTGGTAGAACATGAGCAGGCCAGCATCTCTCTAACTTCTTTGCACTTGGCAGCTCCTCGTGAAATGCTTGCCATGAAAGAATTATATATTCTGGGCTTACTACGGGCTCAAGTCTATACTTCTCACCTCTTCTATCAGTAAACAGAGCATCTTCCAGTGCTTTAGCGAGACTATCTTCATCTGGTTTGCTTAGGCATCTTGCATCTTTGTCTCTTAATAGTTCTGGTATACCACCCACATTGGTTGCCACTACTCTTATTCCTGTCGATAGCATCTCGCAGACACAGTATGGACTATTCTCTATTAGTGACGGAATGACGACCACTCCGCCTAACTTCCTTATGAGATCCCTTGCTTCTAATCCCCCAAGGCACCCATAGTGTGTAACTTCTACACCTAATCCTTTCGTCATCTCCATGAATTCCATCGCTTGTGAATTGCCACCATTAAGTACATCATGGCCGAGCAGATAGACTCTTTCCGGTCTGCGCTGCATTTTTTTAATCGCTTTGGCTAATAGCTCGATACCTTTGCGTTTCTCCAATCGACCAAAATAGATCAGCGATCCAGGATCTTCTGCATTTACCTCCTGCTTGCTATCTTTTCTTCCTGGCACATTCAGTTGTACATATTGTCTATCTACTTTATCGTTTACAGTTGGCTCCCAATTCCTCAACCACTCCAGAAGATATCTTGATGGACTGACAATGAAGTCCGCAGAGAGGATTGCTTTTCGCTCTCCTTCAATTTGTTGTTTAAGATCATCTGTTAATTCAACTGTATCATCCGATCCACTGCACTCCATGGTCCATGCTGTAGGTCCGTGGAGCCCACAGATGAGCGTAGGCATAATTCCATCGTATTTCGACCACTCCGTCTTGAAATTCTGTGATAAGCCTAGCCAATCCGGAGCATGAACTACATCCACGTCTGCTTTCATCAGCTCAGAGGCCAGACTTGTGGATAGTTCAGCTATGCTTTGCCCTCCAGACTGTATGACCCTTACACAGAGACCTTTTTCTTTTGCGCCCCTGCGATCATCTCCACCGCCAACTAACCATATCTCTACATGATGACCCGCTTCCAACAAGATCATACCCAAGTTGAGATATGCTGTGCCAATACCCCCACTTTTGCCAATTCCTTGTAGCTCCGGGGTCACCACTACCACTCTCTTTCGAATCGACTGACTTATTTTTACCCTTTCTATATTGTTGAGCTCTAGCTGCTCACCTCTAGCAAGCCATGACCCCATCTTGACTGTCAACATCTCATCTATCGGCGTCAAAGCCTTGGCACTCTCTCTACCCTTATTCTGGATTATTCCAAATAGTTCTCTTGTAATGATTCTCATGCTACCACTTGCTGTTTCCCCATATCTGCCTGCTTGAACACCAATACCCCTCTGAATGCTTCCTTCTATTCTTTTTTCCCACCCTTTCTTCGGTTTCAAGTTGATAAACCTCAGCATCTCTTCTGTTCCAGACCATGGATCTTTAAGCAACCTCTCAAATGATATCCACTTTTGTGAAGTTTCCTTCTCTCTCACTAACTCCATGTATGTCTGCTGCCAAAGAGCTTCTGCCCATAGGAGTGGGACTTTCCCTTTTTGATGAAACGATATGCAATTATCCTTTGGGTCTCGATACATTACTATCCACCTTGCTTTTATTCCCTGCTTTTCAAGAGCTGCCTTCCAAACTGGGAGGAGCTGCACAGTTCTTGGGTCTTTCACTGCCCATAGTGTTCGTTCTCCACCAAACCTATTTTCGAGAATCCTAATCAAACTCTCCTCAAAATCCGTTAAGGTCTTTTTTACTGATTTCTCCTTACGCCCATTGATAGGCCAACCTGCCTTGTAGCTGCTCCAGTGTCTTCCAATTCTATAAAGAGTCTCGTCTTGAAGTTCTACGATATCTTGATCCTCAAGATAGTCATATTTTGGTCGTCTATCTTCTGGAATTCTATTCCGGGTAAGCAACCGCGGACCCATCCACACCCCTGCTGCATGAAGGCATGTGGCAGCTAATGATGTTCCACTATTGTGCATGCCTAAAATCATCACGCACTCTTTCATCATCTGTCCGCCTTTTCCACTACTTTACTACGAGCCTTGTACCCCGCAGCAGATCTCTTTGCAAAAGCAGCCTCTGGAGATCCAGAAGCCATAGATCGCTTGCCTACGCCTCTCAACGACATGCTTAGACGTTGGGATATCGAAGGTCTTTTCCCTTCTGGCGACTGGTTGCACGATTGCAGCAGTGCTGAAGATTTACCTCCTTGGGCACTGTTCGGACAACTACCCATGTCGCTCTTCGCGAATGGTTTAAGTTCACGCTTTGGATTCAAACCACCAGATTTACTCTCTCCCCTCCCGCCTGCTCCATCTTTTGCTCCTTGGAGAGTAAAGTGGCTTCTCTCCCAGTCATCCACCGAATCGTCGCTGACTCCTCTGCTCTGGCTTGATGTCAACTTTTCGCAGTTGGATCTTTTCAAGGTTGCTGACCTTCGTACCAATATCTCTGTTCTTGCTAATCTCGACTGGCCCCCCATTGATTTTGCCTCCTCCTGGTTAGCCCTGTTGCATCAGTGTGTGCTCGTAGTTGACCCTGATCCTGATCGAGTCGCATTTCTACGCCTGTTTGGAGTTCCAGCCGTTCTTGAACTCTATCCCTCTCTTGATGGTCAAACTCATATAGGTTGCACTAATTCTATAATTCACTTTCAACGTCACCTGGGACTACCCGATCCACGCTGGCTGCTTGCTGGACCTTCAGATTTACTTGAGTTGTCTATTCTCGGTAGCTCCGGCGTTCGCTCTGAGCAGTTGTGGAGTTCCATCATCGCCAATTCCCCACAACGGTTCCTCTGGTTGCCACGAGTAAATATGCTTGTCATCACTTGTTTTGCTGATGCATTGGCTTTTCAAACCTGGCTTATGCTTCTCCGCCTCTCCTCTAGAAAAATCCTGACCCTTGAACCCCTTCATCACGGACTTTTTGGCTCCTATGCCAAAGAGGCTTGCTTTCTCGGTCCTGATCTTGAAGCAACTTGCCTTCAATCTTGTGCGCCATTGAATATTACTCCGCAATCATGAATTCTCCCTGCCTCAGCATCTTTTCTTATATCACACCTCTACAGGCATCTGTCACAGTTGCCATCTCCCTGTATAACTATGAGCATTGTATTGTCAACGCACTTGATAGCGTTCTTGCTCAATCACAGAAGCATATTGAACTTATTATTGTAGATGATGACTCAACGGACTCCAGCTGCGCTACAGCGCTTTCTTGGCTCACACAAAACCACTCTGCATTTGTATCTGTTCAGCTTGTCCAGCATCTTGCAAACTCTGGTCTTGCGGCGACGCGTAATACAGCTTTTCGTCTTGCATGTTGTGACTGGGTTTGGGTTCTTGACGCCGATAATACTTTATTACCCGAAGCACTTACTCAGTGTACCTCCATTGCCTCTTCTACCCTTCCGTCTGTGGGTGTTGTCCATCCATTAATCCAAATCTTTCCGCCTCCTTCTGCCAGTTCTCCATTGCAGGGCAATGGTGTCGTATGGCACCGAGATCACTTCATCCACTCTAATACAGTTGACGCAATGGCTCTTGTCAGAAGGACCGCGTGGGCTGCTGTTGGCGGGTACTCTGACATTAAGGATGGTTGGGAGGACTATGACTTTTGGTGTAAACTTATTGAGAATGGCTGGACTGGAATAGTTTGCCCACAAATTCTTGCAATCTATAATAGCCACCCAAACTCTATGACTTGTACTTCTTCGCTGCCCTCGGTTCGACGTCTTGAAACAACTCTCCAGAGACGCCATCCTTGGCTTCGCTGCGTCGGTCGTACACTGCAGCCCCATTAGCAGAAATTGCAATGGTTCCCACTTTGCAGTCAACTCTATCCTCGCCACTTCTCACTCTAGATGATGTATCACTCTTCATTCCAGTGGAGGGTGTTCAGACAAAATCCCTTAAGACTTCATTTGTCAGTGGCATAACTGGCGGTTTTTTACGAAGAGGTTCTTCTACTGAGCCCAACGGTGTTGAAATTCTCCGCTCCCTTTCGCTTTCTATCAATCACGGAGAAAGAATCGCTTTGATTGGACATAATGGAGCAGGAAAGACGTCTCTTATCCGTCTACTCTGCGATATCTATTGTCCTACCCGTGGTACATTAATTCGCAATGGCCCCATTGCCCCGTTGATCAACAAGAGCTTCTGGGTTGATACCGACCTTAATGGATATCACGCGGCAAAGGCCCATTACCTTCTGAATTGTAACACGATAGAAGGCTTTGAAGAGTACCTTTTCGATCTGTGTTCTTTTACAGAACTCTCTGATTTTATCCATTTGCCAATCCGAACCTATAGCGAAGGCATGCGAACTCGCTTACAATTCGGTTTATTGACATCTTTTCGACACCAAGCTCTCGCGTTAGACGAGGGAATTGGTGCAGGTGATCAATGGTTCCTTTCTAAGGCGCGTTCTCGTCTATCTGAGTTTCTTGGTAGTATTGGCACTCTAATTCTTGCCTCTCATTCCTCTGACCTCCTGCGTAACTTCTGTGAACGTGGGTTAGTTTTGTGCAAAGGCCAGTTACATTTTGATGGTCCACTCGAGGATGCGCTTCTCTTCTACCACAACGAATTGGCTGTTTCAGTATGAGGCTTAGAGATCCTGCAATTGCGCCCGGATTCGGCCTCCGATTCGCCTTTCGTACTTCTAGAGCTTGGTGGTATTCCGCCTGGCTACGTTCTCTAGCTCGGTTCAGTCGTACTAAACTGGGGAGTTTTTGGCTTGGTTTAAGCAACGTCCTCAGTGTTTGCATCCTTGGCGCTATTTACTCTACTATCCTAAGAGTACCTGATCCAATTACTTATATCACTTATTTAGGCATTGGCCTCACTGTGTGGACTTTTATTAGTATTTCTTTTGTAAGCGGTACTATGCTCTTTACGGCACGTCGTGACCAATTAATTAACAATTGCTTCCCTGCTCTTTTCTATTTGCTTGAAGAATGGGCTTTTCAGATCCAAACATTCCTGCAGGCATTTCTTTTTGTTCTTATCGCACTTACGCCGTTTTCTCCTCTTATCTTGTTTCATGCACTCACCTCTATCTGGCTGCCCGTCCTTAATCTTTTTCTTTTTCTCTTATGGTCGATGATAATTATGGCACTGCTCGGTTCAAGGTTAAGGGATATTGGTCAGTTAATGCCGATTCTCCTGCAACTCATTTTTCTTGTCTCACCTGTCTTGTATCCTCGTGATCAACTTGGAGCTTTATCAGTTATTGCGGACTATAACCCTTTTTACTTCTTTCTTGCGCCAGTCCGCGAGGCTGTCATTACAGGCTCCGTCAATCTCTTTAATCAGATTCTCACGCTTTTTCTTAATGCTGTTCTTGTTGTCCTTGGGTTCCGACTCCTTAGGTCTCTCCGACATCGCATTCCCCTCTGGGTCTAGACTTTGAAGACCGTAATACTGGCTTGGCTCAGCGTAATACCCATCTTTATGGACTGCCCCTTACAGTCTTCCGTAGGTCCTCAGTCTGTCCCACATCGATATGTTGCTTATTCAGCTCGCATTCGGCCTCCTCTTCCGTCTCACAGCTTGGTCACCAGGAGTTTAGTTAACCAAACTTGGACACCGCAGCCTGTCTGATACAGCTTATTCACCCCAACCTTGCGTGATGGTGTCTCCCTTGCCAAAGCATTCCTCTTGGCCACCTTTTGCCATTGATCAGCTGCCCTTTGAGTTGCAGCAATTAATGGAGGATTTCTGCTTGGCTACAGAGCAGACTCATCCGACTATGGGTACCTCGCCACTTATCACAGTGGTGGTTCCGTGTTTTAACCCTGATCGGCTTCATTTCGCTCATCTTTTGAGGTCTTTGCTTCAGCAAAGTGACCAGGCCTTTGATTTGTTGCTGGTGAATGACGGGTCATCTGATGACTCTTGGAGTGCAATTCAGTCACAGCTCGATCCACATCCTTGGATCAAGGTCTTGCATCAGACCAGAAACTCTGGCATCTCCGCAGCCCTGAACTCCGCGGTTGAGCATGTCAACACGCCTTATGTGGCTTTTGTTGATCAAGATGACCTTCTCCACCCAGGCGCGCTGGCATTGGTCCACCGCCATCTTGACGCTCACCCTGATTGTGGCTTGCTCTATACCGATCATTTGGTCTTTGACGATGATGGCACGTTTTGCCAGCCCATTTGCAAGTTTCCTTGGAATCCTGAGGTCTTACTCGAGTTCAACTTTCTGATTCATCTCACGGTTTTGAATAGCGAGCTCTATCGAGCATCTGGCGGAATGAATTTGAGATTTGATGGTATCCAGGATTGGGAGTTTTACCTGCGACTACTACCCCAATTAACCCAATATAGCGTCGCTTATTTGCCCTTGCCACTTTACGCGTGGCGTCTTTCCGATCGATCTGCGGCAACATCAGCGTGCCCGAAGGCTCGCTTGCTTGAGCTCGCGAGAGATTTCTTGACCGAAGCCCATGCACTTATGCAGACGGGGTGTCGACCCGTCTTGCCTCCTGGATCTCCTCAGCATTATCGATTTCTTGTTGAACGCCCTTCACCCAATCCGCCAACCGCGGGACAGGCATGTACCATCCTAGTTCTGTCTCCGAACGGCACTGATCCTGCTCTCATCCGCAGCAGTCTCCAGAGTGTTTTCGACGCAGGACTAGCAATCTCCTCTGTGTTTGTGGTGTCAGATGATGGTCTGTATGACCAGATATCCGGCCCATGGCCAAAACCCACACTTCTATCTGGTTCTTTAGCCAACTGCGCCTTTCATCTACCTAATGATATGCCTTTGTTGGCGCTTCAAGCAGGGGTACTCCTTCGTCCCAGCGCTGACTGGAGCACACTCGTTGATTGGTTAGAGCAGGAGTCCAACTTGGACATTCTAACCTTCCCTGGTTTTGATTGCGTTTCAGGACTCTGTGTATCTGCTGGCTACTCTTCACCCACAGCTCAGCGACTCTTCCACATTCCGCACGCTCAGGGTATTTCCGCTGAGGCCTATTCAGCCGACTTCTCTTCTTTCGGCCACACGCGGGCAGTCGACCTTCCTTCCCCGGCGATTCAACTGCTTAGCCGTGTGTGTGTGCAGTCGATGCTGCACTCTTTTATCTCGACCGTTCCAGCTTGTGAGTTGCCCGCAACATGTACTTGGTGGAATTATCTGAGCCTGAGTTTGTTCCGCTGTGCATGCCTTGCTGACTTTACTGTTGAGTTGTCTGCCAGTCTTGCGTCAGCTGAGCGTTCCTGTCTAGCTGTAAAGAGGGACGACTGTATTTCACTGGTTAACGCCTACACGTTCCTCGCCTCTGAGGCAGGTTCAACCTGGATCCAGAGCTATCGAGATCTCGTTTATAGCGTTCTTGATCAAGGCGTCGGTCGCATGCATACTCTGCATTTTCACGCATATATTTCCCAATTCTTGCATCCGGCTGTACGAGCCACCCTCGAGAAGCGCTCTTTATGTTTCACCCTGCTACCTTCTTCGCGTACACGTCCCGTTGTGATCCTTATCCCAACTGAGCTTAACGTACGGAGCAATGGCCACGCATGTCTCCTCACCCTCGCCGCACAATTACATGCAGCTGGGCAGGTTGTGTATCTTTTACCATTCAAACCCTTTACTTTTTTTCGGCACTATCTACCTCGTTTGCCTGAGCAATATCGGCATCTTCAATACATCACACATCCTTCAGAGGCTCCAGGGGCTGTTTTGTTAACTCCCGAGTCGGCCCCCGTTCATTTAGTTAATCATCTAAGGCAGTACTTCGATACGATTATTTGGTGGCTTCTTGCTCCGGCAGGCCTGCTTACAGCATTCCGCCCACAAATTCGTATTGGAGACAAGTTAATACCCTTTTCTGAGTTTGCTTTACCCAACCAACCATCGTACCTTTTTGTCCATCCTCCAGCTGACCCCATCCTGAAGAGATTGCAATCGCAACATTCTCCACAGGCCTCCCGTTATTCGCAGATTGCCCTCTATACCGGAAAGGGTCGTTTAAGGCCACTCCCCCGCACTCTTCACCGTTATCTCCTTCCTTTTCAGGTTGTCCCCATCACAAGATCATTCCCGAAGACAAGGTCAAGTCTCCTCCGTTTATTGGATCATTCTAAAGGTCTGATCACTTGCGACCCTATGACCAACCTTTACTTAGAGGCAGCTACCCTTGGCCTTCCCACTTTCTTGTTATCTGACCCCTTCCCCTCGCGTTGTTATGCCCAATTCCCTGTGGACCTGCGACCTTGGCTTACTAATTCAGCAAGTGACTTTATCTCACTACTAAGACTTCAAGGAACTCGCTCCAAACTACCATGCACTACTCTCTATCTTTTTAACAATAACGCTACTGATTTATTTAAGTTGCTCTTGCTTGACCCTGAGCCTTATTCAGCCCGTGTCTTTACAGTCTCTCGTCAAACACTGCGCGAGATCGAGTGTTACAGGCGCGACCTTTCCAATACTTGCTCCATTCAGGTCGTCAATAATGGGCAGTCTTCATCTTCAGCATATCTCGATCTGTATTTACAAAGTCTAAAGTCGCCGTACGTTTTTCATGTCGGTCTGTGTCACGGCTTGGCTTTACTTGATAACCTTGTCGACATTCTCAACTCTGTTCGTCTTTACTGGATTATCTCACCTCTGCTCCATCACTTAGCCCGTCTCATTAATGCGTTCAAGCGGCGCATACTTTGATGAAGCTCCTCACCATTTGGATACCCACATACTGTCGCCCCAAAGCACTAGCCTCATTACTCGATAACATTGACCGCATAGGGCTTACTGCCTTGGCTGAGGTTGTAGTCTCAGATAACGAACCTCCGGCTTTGGGCTCTACTCTTTCCTTCATTTCACGCGCTCAATGGCCGCACGGTACGTTCTATCGTCGCAATTCAGCCAATCTCTCTGCTGGCGTAAACTTTTTAAGGGGTTTTGAAGACTGTCGTACGCCTTGGCTGATGATCGTTGGTGATGACGACTTGTTTTCTCCCACAGCCGCAACAGAGATTCAATCATTTCTCTCAACTCTCCCCGATTCGGTCTTCGCAGTCAAGTTTGACTCTTCTCTCTTTGGTAAGCAGGCTAACTTCGTCTCTTCTGGGCTTGTCGACTATGTAGCTCATTTAGATCGTCGCTTCTATGCTAACGCTTACAATAATCTTTGCTTTATATCTAATTGGCTGTTCCGTTGTGAGCCTTATCGCCAACACTTGGCATCAGCATATCTTGGCTACTCCAGCAAGATATCTCACTTATTCCCGCTTTTGAGAGCCTGCTCCTACGAGGGCGGCCATGTTCTTTTCTCGAGTTCTCAGCCTGTACTGCATGGTACCTCGGAAGGCTCCACTTGGCCTAAAGCAGCGACTTGGTACGAAATGGTTATGACCCTTACGAGTTTTACTGGTTTTATAGATACTTCCAACCGCCAAGCGATTCTCAGGCTGTTGTTGCATGCCGACTGGCGACGTACACTCGCGAAGTGTATCCGGGTCCATCAGTTTTACGGTCGCAACGATCAAGACGTCAAAGCGTGGCGTGTACATATCCATCTTGCTTCCTGTTCTTTCACCTATCTCTGGTTACTGCTACTTGTACTACCGTTGTTGTTGTTGCCTCCCGAGCGCCTACCCCGGCGACTTCTAGACCAACTTGGTGATCCAGGTAGTGTCGATCGCTGGTAAACCCCTAATTTTGCTACTCATCCACCATCCTAGTACAGCTTCAGGTAACAGTCGCCAAGGCATGCGGCAGGTCCATGCTGTGATTCCCACCAAAATGCTAATACGTCCTTCGTGGATCTGTCGTTTGTAGAATAGAGCCTCCTGAATTACGTATCTCCAACCATGCCGGCGGCGGATATGTTCCATGTCTACCCTAGCTGCCACTGTCCAAATTGACAGGTTGCCGAGCTTATATCCGCATCCATCCATGCGTAGCCACAGATCCCAGTCCTCGAAACTTTGACAGTCCCGGTAACCCCCCGTTTTGATCAGTGCTTCTCGTCGTATAGCTACAGTTTGATGATTTAAGGGATTGCGCCACGGTAGCCACCTTTCTACTTGCTTGTGTTTTGTTGGCGTTTTGCGGGCGGAGTGTCGTTGTTTTTTGTCTGATCTTACCTCCAGCAGCTGGCATCCCAACGCTCCCAGCAGCGGATTCTCCAGTAATGCAGCAACCATTAATCTGGTGTGATCGGCTTCATACAAGTCGTCGCTGTCGATCCGAAGGATCACTTCCCCTTCGCATCGAGGAGCGACCACGGCGAGTGTGGCACCAATTCCTCGGTTTCTGCTTTGTTGGTGCAGTCGTATTGGGAGGCTTGAGCGTCTGAGTACTGCGTCAAGGTTAGAGGGCAATGGTCCATCCGCCCCGATTACGAGCTCGTCTGCCTGCAGGCTCTGACGCGCCAGGCTCAGGAGTGTGGATGCCAAGCGGTCAGGATCCTCGCTTGGTGCCAGTGGCATAAGCCAGCTGACTCGAGCACGTGACACTCTTAGAGGCTCCCCAACGCCATTCCTCAACGCTCCGCCTCCCTTTCCTGAACCCATTCTTCCCCCCCCCTCCTCAGTAGGCTGACCTAACCGCATATTGGCCTACTCCATGCTCAAGCTCCTGCTGGGTGATCCCAATGCGCGCAAGCTGATGCGCTACCAGCCGATTGTCTCTGACATCAATTTGCTGGAGGAGGACGTTTCGCCCCTCACCGATGACGAGCTGAGCGGCTTGACCGCGGAATTTCGTCAGAAGCTCAGTTGCCTCCAGGACGACTGTCTCATGCGAGGCATGAACCGCGATGCGATCCTCGAGCGTGAGCGCAAGCTGCTGGACGAGTTGTTACCGCAGGCCTTTTCTGTGGTGCGGGAGGCCGCCAAGCGCGTTCTCGGCATGCGCCATTTCGATGTACAGATGGTTGGCGGCATGGTCCTGCATGACGGTCAGATCGCTGAGATGAAAACCGGCGAGGGCAAAACCCTCGTCGCCACCCTGCCCGCGTACCTCAACGCCCTCACGGGCCGCGGCGTGCATGTGGTCACGGTCAACGACTACCTGGCACGGCGCGACGCCGAGTGGATGGGCCAGGTGCACCGCTTCCTGGGTCTGACTGTAGGTCTGATCCAGCAGGACATGGATCCCGCCACACGGCGGCTCAACTACGGCTGCGACATCACTTATGCCACCAACTCAGAGCTGGGGTTCGACTACCTGCGCGACAACATGGCCAACGACATCACTGAGGTGGTCCAGCGGCCGTTCCACTACTGCGTGATCGACGAGGTGGATTCGATCCTGATCGATGAAGCCCGCACGCCGTTGATCATTTCCGGCCAGGTGGAGCGCCCCCAGGAGAAGTACCAGAAGGCCGCTGAGGTGGCCGCCGCCCTGGTGCGGGCCGCCGAGCTTGGGAAGGACGGCATCGATCCAGAAGGCGATTACGAGGTGGATGAGAAGCAGCGCAACTGCACCCTCACCGATGAGGGCTACGCCAAGGCGGAGCAGCTGCTGGGGGTTGCGGATCTGTTTGATCCCCAGGACCCCTGGGCCCACTACATCAACAATGCCCTCAAGGCCAAGGAGCTGTTCATCAAGGATGTGAACTACATCGTGCGCGGCGATGATGCCGTGATCGTGGATGAGTTTACCGGCCGGGTGATGCCGGGCCGCCGCTGGAGCGATGGCCAGCACCAGGCGATTGAGGCCAAGGAGGGCCTGCCGATTCAGCCGGAAACCCAGACCCTTGCCTCGATCACCTACCAGAACTTCTTCCTGCTCTACCCGCGTTTGGCGGGCATGACCGGTACCGCCAAAACCGAGGAGGTGGAGTTCGAAAAGACTTACAAGCTCGAGGTCACGATCGTGCCCACCAACCGCACCCGTGCCCGGGCCGACTGGACCGACCAGGTGTACAAGAGCGAGGCGGCTAAATGGCGTGCCGTGGCCCTGGAAACCGCCGAGGTGCACAAGCTGGGGCGCCCGGTGCTGGTGGGCACCACCAGCGTGGAGAAATCGGAGCTGCTGAGTGCGCTGCTGGCGGAGCAGCAGATCCCCCACAACCTGCTCAACGCCAAACCCGAAAACGTGGAGCGGGAAGCCGAGATCGTGGCCCAGGCGGGTCGCTCCGGCGCCGTGACCATCGCCACCAACATGGCCGGCCGCGGCACCGACATCATTTTGGGGGGCAACGCCGATTACATGGCCCGCCTCAAGCTGCGGGAGGTGTTGTTGCCACGCCTGGTACGCCCTGAGGAGGGCCACAGGCCCCCGGTGCCCCTGCAGCGGGCACCCGAAGCAGCCCCTGGATTCGGGGCCAGCTCAGCGACCGCCGCCGCCAAGGCCCCCACGGAGGCCCGGGCCATCGGTGCCCTCTATCCCTGTGCCCTCACCGACGCCACGGAGCAATCCCTCTCAGAGCTGGCCCACGACCTGGTGAAGGCCTGGGGCGACCGCCAGCTCACGATGCTCGAGCTGGAAGACCGCATTGCCCAGGCGGCGGAGAAGGCCCCCACCGACGACCCCCAGATTCAGCAGCTGCGGGATTTGATCGCGCGGGTGAAGGGGGAATACGAGGCGGTCACCAAAGCCGAGGATCGTCAGGTTCGTGAGGCTGGCGGCTTGCACGTGATCGGCACGGAGCGCCATGAATCCCGCCGGGTGGATAACCAGCTGCGGGGCCGGGCCGGCCGTCAGGGCGACCCCGGCACCACCCGCTTCTTCCTGTCGCTGGAAGACAACCTGCTGCGCATCTTCGGCGGTGATCGCGTCGCCGGGCTGATGAATGCCTTCCGGGTGGAGGAGGACATGCCGATCGAATC
>Ga0194130_10004856_pt1 | contig 16716 bp, 16 predicted proteins | sample TA2KigsurfametaG_FD_160084 | JGI IMG/M metagenome (GOLD analysis project Ga0194130, IMG submission 160084) | Freshwater microbial communities from Lake Tanganyika, Tanzania - TA2015050 Kigoma 12 surface | ecosystem: Environmental > Aquatic > Freshwater > Lake | place: Tanzania: Lake Tanganyika... | reverse complement strand
GTGGAGCTTAAATCTGCATGGTGTGTACGATTCACATATTCCTGAGTGTTTTAGTGTGGTGCATTTTTAAGCATCCGGTGAACAGCAACGACCACGAGATTCAACGCCACAGCCGTCGGCGTTTTGGCTTTGACAAACAACACGTCAATCGTGTATATTACATGACGTGGTTGCAAGCGCCGATGTGGCGGAACTGGCAGACGCGCTACGTTCAGGGCGTAGTGAGGGTGACCTCGTAAGAGTTCGAATCTCTTCATCGGCACCACAAACACGATGGGGTATAGTATAACGGTAGTACGCATGATTCTGGCTCATGTAGTTGAGGTTCGAATCCTTGTACCCCAGCCAAAGAACGACCCACGACATACGTCGCGGGTCTTGTCTTTTCGGCTATCACTTGACCACCCACATCGCATTATTGCGAATCTTCGTCAAATTGAAAGACGTCTTCGATAGATACACCAAATACACGCGCCAGGCGAAAGGCAAGCTCCAACGATGGATAGTACTTCCCCTGCTCAAGGGCGATCACCGTTTGCCGCGTGATACCCGCGCGTTCTGCAAGCTCCTGTTGCGTCATTTCATGATGAAAAAATCGCAACTGGCGGATGCGATTCGTTATAATGTTGGCATTACTCACGCGACATACTCCGGTACTGCCCAAGAATCATGCCGTAATAGAGCACCTGGGCACCCACAAAACTCGCAAACAGCCATTGGACTGCGTGCATTATCTGTGTAATTGGCCATGCAATATATGACAAACTCCCATCACTCGATGTTTCTATGACTTCGTCACCGAGCATCGGTAGTGCGTACATCATCACTATCACCCAGATCATCACCATACACGCAAGCAACCCTCCTGAGACGAGTGCTGCTTTGTGTTGAATACGCTGATCAAGCTCGTCAACCACTGCATATACTCCTCGACGCCTATTGAGCAAATGCAATATGCTATCGATGGCGTGAAATACACTGAGTATCACTGCCATGCCAATTGCAACATACCAGAAGCGATACAGCGCAGTCATTGGTTCTGTATATACGTCAATAAAATATGGAATGTAGAGCACCATGATGGCACCAATACTGACCCATGCACCCTTTTATGAATACCCATGTATACTCCTTGTACAATGAAGCTAACAAAATGTATTGTATACCATATATTTTGTCATGTCAAACATACAATTTTATGAAGATATATCACAAACGTGGAGAACGTGGTCGCGATTTGGGGAGAGTCAGGAGCAGTTGACGGCGGGCATTGAAGAAGAACGGTATCGGATGATGCGTGACACCTCACAAAAACTCGGTTTGACAAACACGGTTCGGTATGCGTATAATACCGATTGTTGCCGAGGTGGCGGAATGGCAGACGCGCTAGTTTGAGGGGCTAGTGAGAGTCAAATCTCGTAAGGGTTCAAGTCCCTTTCTCGGCACCACATTCACACTCCCGGTTAGCGGGCGATTAGCTCAGTTGGTAGAGCACCTCGTTTACACCGAGGGTGTCGGCGGTTCGAGTCCGTCATCGCCCACCATAATTCGCCTGGTGGCACAGGCCAAGTTAGCTCAGTTGGTAGAGCGCATGTCTGAAAAACATGAGGTCACCGGATCGTCCCCGGTACTTGGCACCAACCAAACAGCCAGCCACGCGCTGGCTGTTTTGCGTATGGGGAGGTCGCATAGTGGTCTAGTGCGCGGCACTGGAAATGCCGTAGGGTGCAAGCCCTCGAGAGTTCAAATCTCTCTCTCCCCGCCACACAAACACCCCTGCACGACGTGTGCAGGGGTGTTTTATGTGCCCAATACCTTTCGTCTATTTACATACATCTACACATGTTCTAGAATGTGAGTCACCACTCCATAGACAAACAAAGGTGTGTATGATTGCAGAGCGTATGGGAGCGTATTCGCCGTTAGTATGGCGATTATTCGTGTTTACCGTGATTGTTGGTGTTGCAACCGGCCTGCCCGAGATTATGTTCAACTTTTATCTGGTGAGCCTAGGCTTCGATAATTCGATTGCCGGTCAAATGGTCAGTTTGACGCGTATTTCAGGATTTCTGTTTGGCATCCCGCTCGGACTTGCCGTGGACCGCTTTGGCGGTGTGCGCACCATTCAGTTTGTTGGTATGGTCAACATAGTCACGTGGTTGGTACTCTTAAACACGACGGACATTCACGTCATCCGTGCCGGGTACTTTTTTGCGGGCGTTCTATTTACCGCACAAGCGACTGCTATTCTCCCATTACTAAGCAAAGTCACAACGCCCGAGCAACGCCCGTTTTTGTTTGGGGTTAACTTCGCACTCATCATGACTACCGGCATTATCAGTGCACTGGTCGGAGGGAGTTTACCCGGCATAGTAGCACAACTTCAAGGGATTGAGGCGACGTCGGTAGACGCCTATCGCCACGCACTATACAGCAGTATAGTGTTGACCGGATTGGCGATTATTTCGCTCATCGGCATTCATGCGCGAATCTCATCGCCGGCCGCAGTAGCGCGCGATCATACTGATTCAGCGGACACCGCAGGATCGGCAATCGACGATTCCATTCCGCGACGGTACATCGTGTATCGATCTTTGGGTCGACTCACACTGGGGTTAGCAGGTGGTATGCTTCATCCATTTCTCAATTTATACTTGCGCCAGCAGTATGCGTTTTCGGATGCAACAATCGGGATCGTGATTGCGGTTGTGAGTGTGGCATCCGTGGTGGCTGGGTTTGCGAGTGGATCATTCATCAAACGCTTTGGGGCACAGCAGACTGTAGTCATCGCATCGGCAATTGCAGGATGTGTGATGAGCGTTGTCTTGTTGCCAAATCCGATCATATTCATGATTGCGTACACGATAAGCATGTTCTTAGTCGGGCAAGTGTATCCGGCTGGCGATGTGTTGATTTTGAGCACAGTTGGCTCGCAACAACGTGGATTCACGACGAGCATAAATAACATGTTGTGGTCGTTTGGATGGGCCGCAGCAGCGAGTATCAGTGGTTGGCTACAAGTACAAAGTGGGTTTACATGGCCGATTATTGCCCACTGTGTCTGTATGGCACTGACTGCACTGTTGTTTTATGTACATCAATATCCACAGCATCGCTCATCTGCACAGCTGCAAGCGACACCATAATCACCTGGATAATCTGCTATGCTATGTACCATGATTATTACCTAACCAAAGGTCCAAATGGAACGTCAAACCGGCTTTATGGAAATCATGCGCTATCGTGATTTCCGCTTGTTGTGGATTGGTCAGCTCATCTCAATCATTGGATCGCAAATGCGCATTGTGGCGGTCGATTGGCAAGTCTATTTGATTGCCACTCAGCAAGGAGTGAATCCTGCACTAGCGCTTGGATTTATTGGATTAATGCGCGTCATCCCGATGACCATCAGCGCGTTATTTGCCGGCGTAGCTGCCGATCGCTACGACCGTCGTTATGTCATCGTAGTAACGTCGTGTATCGCACTGGTAGCATCCGTTATCCTAGCGATTGCTGGTAGTCTCGAACGCCCGGCACTCTGGCTAGTCTACGCCATGGTGGTGGTAACTGCCATCGCAAACGCCTTTGAGATGCCAGCCCGACAAGCGCTCATCCCTACGCTCGTCCCCCCTGATCGACTCCCACAGGCCATGAGTGCGGGAATTGTATCGTGGCAACTCGGTACCGTGATCGGGCCATCCATAGCAGGAATCGTGATTGCTTCACTGGGCGTTGTGCCGTTGTACTGGATTGATGCTGCGACCTACCTGGCGGTTGTCTACGCAGCCGTGAATATTACGCCACCTGCCAAACCGACCACAGCCCGAGCACCAGTCCGTTTGGCCGATGCCCTTGAAGGCTTGAAGTTCGTTTTCAAAAGTAAGATTATCGCGTCAACGATGGTCCTTGATTTCTTTGCTACGTTTTTCGGCGCTGCCATGACGTTGATGCCTATCTTTGCCAATGACATTCTCGGCGTCGGAGCGCAAGGGTACGGATTCATGCGCTCTGCGCCTGCAGTTGGCGCATTCGTGGCAGCACTCTTTTTGACGTCACGCAAGATTCGCCAACAAGGGCCTGTATTGTTGATCGCGGTGGCTGTCTTTGGCATTGCCACATCACTGTTTGGCGCCTCGACGTGGTTCCCACTCACACTCGTCATGCTGGCAATCACTGGGATGGCGGATACCGTGAGCATGGTAATCCGCGGCACATTGCGGCAGCTGTTGACACCAGACGAACTCCGTGGCCGCATGACCGCCGTCAACATGGTTTTTGTTGCTGGGGGTCCTCAACTCGGTGAATTTGTGGTTGGACTAACTGCAAGTATTATTGGAGCGCCAATTGCGGTGATTATTGGAGGCATATTGTGTGTCGGCGTCGTCGTGGGTACCGCTGCCAAGGTACCCGAACTTCGCCAACTTGATACGCCACAACTCCCTAATGCATCTACGTAGTGCAGACGACGCCTAATAAGTGCGTAGAAGCGTGCTTCTACGCACTTATTTATATAAATTGACCGTTTTTTGGTGATTTTCGGGACAAAATACGCCTTTTTGCACACGATATATATACATTTGCGGTATACTAGGGGCGTTCGCATACCACCAAAAGGAAACGCCAATGACGTCACGTTTCAAGAAACCCGATCCAGCCTGGTTTGTCCATGATCGGTTTGGCATGTTCATTCACTGGGGTTTGTATGCCATGCCGGCGCGCCACGAGTGGATTCGCAACCGCGAAGAAATTAGTATTGCCGATTACCAACGCTATTTTGACCATTTCGATCCCGATTTGTTTGACCCAAAAGAATGGGCACGAATGGCCAAATTGGCAGGCATGAAGTATTTCGTGATTACCACGAAGCACCACGACGGGTTTTGTTTGTGGCCGAGTGCGCACACTGATTACTGCATCAAAAACACCCCCTACCAACGTGATTTGATACGTGCCACTGTTGACGCATTCCGTGCCGAGGGCATCAAAGTTGGGTTCTACTACTCGCTGATTGACTGGCATCACCCAGAGTTCACTATCGACAAGATTCATCCGATGCGCAATAACGCCGAGGAGCGCGCCAAGAACAACCAACGCGATATGCGTAAATACGCAAAATACATGCGCGACCAAGTGCTTGAACTATGCACGCAATACGGCAAAATCGACCTTTTTTGGTTTGATTTTTCGTATCCTGGTGAAGACGGCAAGGGCAGCAACGAGTGGGAGTCCGAGGAGTTGTACGCAATTGTCCAAGAGCTCCAGCCGCATGCACTCGTGGATAACCGACTCGATTTACCGGATGTCGGCGATTTTGTTACGCCAGAGCAGTTCCAACCGGCAAATGGACTCAAAGACAAAGATGGTAATCCTGTGGTTTGGGAGGCATGTCAGACGTTTAGTGGCTCGTGGGGCTACTTCCGCGATGAACACACCTGGAAAAGCGTCGATTTGCTGATTCGTATGCTCGTCGACGGCGTGAGCAAAGGTGGCAATCTATTATTAAATGTAGGTCCGACTGCGCGTGGATTGTTTGATGCGCGTGCCAAAGAGCGGTTGTCGGGGATGGGCGAGTGGATGGAGTTACATGGGCGTTCAGTGTATGGCTGCGGTCCTGCGCCAGATGGTCTTGTGGCACCACCAGATTGCCGATACACCTACAACGCTGAACGCAACTCGTTGTACTTACACATCTTCGCATGGCCGTTCCGCGATATCTACTGCCCAGGACTGGCGGAGCGAATTGCCTACGCACAGTTTTTGCATGATGGAAGTGAAGTGCATATTGGTGAAGTACATGAAGCATCGTGGTCAGGCATGGCAGGCAATGCGAGCACACCGGTTGCCATTCAAGTGCCAATCGTCAAGCCTAATGTGCATGTCCCCGTCATCGAGATATTTTTGAAGTAAACAGGTATCAGGCACCAACGACCACAGGGCATGGATTGCAATCCATGCCCTGTGTGCTATTTGATGTATGCAAGATTATTTGGTGCGATACCCTTGCGGATGTGATTGGTGCCATTCCCACGCGCTCCCAATAATCTGCTCGAGCTGTGGGTATTTGGGTTGCCAGCCAAGCTCGTCACGGATTTTTTGGGCAGAGGCAATCAAAACAGCCGGATCGCCAGGGCGGCGTAGCCCAATTGTACACGGGATGGGGTGACCGGTCACCTTGCGAGCAGTCTCGACCACCTCAAGATTGGTAAATCCGTTGGTATTGCCGAGATTGTACTTGCGGCTACCGAGGCGGGCAATGCCGTCGAGCGCCAAAATATGGGCATGAGCCAGGTCAACGATGTGCACATAGTCACGGACACAGGTGCCGTCTCGGGTAGGATAATCGCCGCCGAACAAGGTTATTGACTCGCGCTGACCGAGGGCGACTTGCAGGACAACAGGTATCAGGTGGAGCTCAGGTGTGTGGTCTTCACCGCGATTTGGGGTACCACCAGCAGCATTGAAGTAGCGCAAGCAGGCGTATTTGAGACCGTGGATGCGCTCGTACCAGTGGAGCGCACGCTCTAGGATGAATTTGGATTCTCCGTACGGCGACCCGGGAACAATCTTGCACTCTGGCTCTATGGGCATCATCTCGGGTTCATCGAAGAGATTTGCCGTGGATGACATGATGATACGACCGACACCGGCCGCAACCGCCGCTTCGAAAAGATTGATGCCGGCCACCGTATTATCGCGTAGATACTTGGCTGGGTATTGCATGCTTTCGCCAACGAGGGTGTACGAGGCGAAGTGCATGACTGCCTCAATCCCCTTGTGTGCCGCAAAAATCTGGTTGACGGCTGATTCATCCATCAAATCTGCGTGAATAAACTGCGCATAAGGATGAACTGCTTCACGATGTCCTTGGTACAAATTGTCAACGACGACGACATCGTGCCCTGCAGCAACAAGCTCTGCAGTTGCCGTACTCCCGATATATCCGGCACCACCAGTGACAAGAATCTTCATCATACCCTCCATGCACAACCGCGCATTGGTGCAATGCGGTATGCATCAATCAGTGCACTTACCGACGGTTAAACGTGGCGAAACAATGCGATTATAGCAGGAAAGCGTCGTCACACTGCCTCGATTGTCGCCACTGCATGCAACCGTCATGATGGTGTCATATAAACGATTAACTGGTTTGTCCACTATCAGGATTGATGATGAGCTTATATCCAAAACCGCGCACGGTGACGAGATAGCGGGGCATGGCTGGGTCAATTTCAATGCGCTGACGGACTCGGTAGACGAGTGCATCAATGGAATTAAAATCAAACACTTCGTAGTCCCAGATTGACTTGGCGATTTCTTCCTTGCTTACCACGTTGCCTTGCCGTGTAAACAAAAGTAGCAATAATTGGAACTCTTTGACCGTCAATGGGGGGTCGAGAAGCGTTCCTCTGATGTGGACTGTTTTGGCGCCATCATCGATGAGAATGTCACTATCTGGCACTCGACGAAACGTGAACAGTGGTAAATCACCCTTCACGGTGGCTTCAGGATCAATGAACACAATCTCGCTCTCGCCGATTACCACAACGTCCTGATTATTGAGCACATGCGGATCAGTGATAGCAGCGTCATTGACGAATGTGCCGTTCGTGCTTTTCAAATCACGAATGAGATAGGCTCCTTCGTTGTGTTCGAGCGTTGCATGGCGACGAGACACCAATGGATGGGGAATAACAATATCGTTGAGTTGGTCGCGACCAATCGAAATGACATCGCGATGCCATTCAATTTGGATTTCAGGAGTATTTGGATGTCGTATGCGTAGAAGTGGTACAGGATTGGATTTATTCACAATCGACCTCCGATTCGAAATGTACCCATTACAAACGCGTTGCAATCACATACACCGGTGCATATGGTACAATGTGCGAACTATGCCGATTATACCACACTGACATGCAATCAGACAGGACGGTATGTGTTAAATCTCATTGGCAGGCGAATAGATCGCTACAAAATTCAAGCTGAGATCGGACGTGGGGGTATGGCACGCGTATATCGTGCCATTGACACCATCTTAGGACGTACCGTTGCCCTAAAAGTATTAGCCCCGCAGCTTGCCTCTGAGCCAGAGTTTTCTGCACGCTTTCGTCGAGAAGGCAAAATTGTCGCCGCACTTCAACATCCGCACATCGTCACGTTGTTCGATGTGGGAGAAATTGACGGCATTCAGTATCTGGCCATGGAGTTCATCAATGGTCGGAGCATCTATGCGGCCATCAAAGAACATGGTCCCATACCCGGTGAAACTGCAGCGGTGATTATACGCGCAATTGCGTCAGCCCTTGATTATGCGCATAGTCATGGTGCAGTGCATCGCGATATCAAACCTCAAAATGTCCTGATAGACACGAATGGTCGCATCCTCTTAACCGACTTTGGTATTTCTGTCTCGACAGATGATGATAGTGGTCGGTTGACACGTACCGGTTTGTTCATGGGTACACCCGAGTACATGTCGCCCGAACAAGTCTCTGGCGACACGGTTGATTACCGTACCGATTTGTACTCCCTCGCAATCACGGCATACGAGATGTTCTGTGGTGATGTGCCATTCACCGGTAACACTCCCGATTTGATTGTGGCGCACGCCCAGAAAAAAGCCCCACCACTCCCGGTGCATGCGCATGGACTACCCGAAGGGCTCGTTGACGTACTCGACAAGGCACTTGCCAAAAATCCTGCCGACCGATACCAGACTGGGCTCGCGTTTTGTGATGCCATTGACGCGGCGTTTCAAGCGGTGCCCAATAACACGCAAGCCGCACTATTGGTGTCTGGCCTAGCAAAACCCCGCCATGCATCACCCAAAGCGACTATGGCGATTGAGATGACCGATCCCGACGAATCGTATGCGACGCAACCGTCAAATGCGAATCCAGTGGTAACTGGCGATGGGTCAACACAACCACGACGTCGCAACATTCTTGAAGCGCGCAGTGGACTGCCGAGTCGGCCTGTATTTCGACCCGACACGATTCCGTTGAATATCATTGTGCCACTTGGGCTCGGCCTGATAATCACCTTTATCATCCTAATTAACACGCAGTTTGCCGGTTCAACAACTCCCGATGAAAGTACCGGCGTCAATCCGACCTTGACACGCATTGTCACCATGACTGCATCGGCAACCAGCGAGATTGAACCCTCAAAGACCGTGGCGTTAATTGTGATGCCTACCGGCAACGCGGAGACTGCCACCTCAATCGTGGTGACGAACCAGGCAACGCGCCGACCGAGCACCGTAACACCCATCAAAACAGTGGCGGCGAGTGCAACTTCAGCACCCGTAGCAAGTGCAACAGTGGTCCCCGTCACAGAGACAATTACTGCCACCAACACAGAGACGAGCACGGCTACTGCGACAGCAACCGCTACCGCCACCGCCACTGCCACCGGGACGAGTACGGCCACCGCTACCGCCACCGCCACGGTCACACGCACAGCAACGCGGAGTGCAACGTTGACGCCCATCCCGGCCACAAGCACGACGGCACCAACAATTACACCAACGCTGACGGTGCCTGTACCAACCAATACCCCGGCAGCCACAGATACACCTAACCCAACCATCACGTCTACGCCTGTTGAAACACCAACGCCGTGATTACGTTACCGCCGGTACTACAACACGCCATTCGTCAACTACTCCATCAAATACCGAGTCGGCAGTGGAGCGATGCAGCGCGACAGCTGAGTGAACGATATCGGGCGCCACGGAACGGCTCGACACTCGTGACTGCACCAATTGACGCAGTCGCTTATACGGCTATGATGCTCCCTGCGACGTATGCCCAAATACATCGTGCGCTACGCATGTGTATGCCACATGTCGAGACGGATGAGTGGCGGAGTATACTCGACATCGGAAGTGGCCCTGGTACTGCTTTATGGGTGGCGCATGCACTTCTGCCATCACTTGTTGAACGTACCGCTATTGAACGAGAGCCGGCGTTTGTAGCAGTCGCCAAACAGCTCTGTGACATCTTACCGGGGCGCACGTCGTACGTCGTACACGATATCACGGCAACACAATCGTGGGCTGAACATGATGTAGTCATCATTGGTCATGTGCTCAACGAGTTAAGTGCACCGCAACGAATACGCATCATTGATGCAGCATGGGCAGCCACCAAACAGTTACTCATTATCATTGAACCAGGTACATCGAACTTTTTTTCGATTATCAGGGATGCACGTCAACAACTCATCGACTGTGGAGCACAGATAGTTGCGCCTTGCACACACAACAACAGCTGTCCCATGACGTCTCCCGATTGGTGTCATTTTGGCCAAAAAATAGCCCGACCTGACTTTCAGCGTCATGCCCGTGCCGTGTCTGTAGGATGGGAAGAAGCGAAAGTCAGTTTTGTGGCAGCGTCACGGCACGCAACAGATCACCGTGGCCAGCGCCTCGTGCATGATCCTGTCAGCCACAAAGGACATATTGAGTTGATGGTGTGTGGCGCAGCGGGTCTGCAGACTACTTCTGTACAAAAACGTGACGCAACGGCGTATGGGGTCGCGCGCCGACTCAGTTGGGGAGATGTGTGGCCCGAATAGTTGGCACTTTATACTTCGTATATGAATTTCATAGTAAAATATTCAAGTTACTTTCAAGACAGCGAACAAAGGAGTCCGCATGAAGAGTACTGCAATTGGCATCATTGGGTGTGGCAACATCAGTAGCATTTATCTACAGAACTGCCATCAGCGATTTCGCGGTGTACACGTGGCTGCCGTCGCGGACATCGTTGTAAGTCGTGCCCAAGCACGCGCCAATGAATACGGCGTGGCCAACGCATACACGGTAGAGCAGTTGTTGGCCGATCCCGAAATAGAAATTGTCGTTAACCTGACCGTTCCTGCAGCCCACGGCGAAGTTGCGCTCAAGGCAATTGCTGCGGGGAAGTCGGTCTACAACGAAAAACCGCTGGCGGTTACGCGCGCAGAAGCGCAGGCGATGCTACAAAACGCCGCAGCCAAAGGGGTACGTGTCGGCGGTGCGCCAGACACTTTTTTGGGTGCCGGTCTCCAAACCGCACGCAAACTCATTGACGACGGCTGGATTGGTCGACCAATCGGCGCAACCGCATTCATGATGGGTCGAGGCCCCGAAGGGTGGCATCCAAATCCACACTTCTTCTATCAGCCGGGCGCCGGTCCGATGTTTGACATGGGTCCCTACTACTTGACGGCACTGACCACCTTACTCGGTCCAGTCAATCGCGTCAGTGGATCTGCGCAGATCTCATTTGCAGAACGCACCATCACCAATTCGATACAATACGGTGAAAAAATACCCGTCAACACCCCTACTCACGTAGTTGGTGTGCTCGATTTTGCGGCTGGCGCGGTCGGCACCATCATTACCAGCTTCGATGTGTGGCATAGCACATTGCCTTGGCTCGAAATCTACGGCAGTGCTGGCACCATGCTCGTACCTGACCCCAATAACTTCGACGGCGAGGTCAAAGTCCGTCGTGCCGGTGAAGAGAACTGGCGTGTCATGCCACTCAGTCACAGCTTTGCTCAGAATAGTCGCGGTTTGGGTGTGTTGGACATGGCGATGGCCATTCAAGAGAAGCGCGCACATCGCGCATCCGGCGAGTTGACGTACCATGTCCTTGACATCATGCACGCCATTCACGACTCGTCGCGCGCTGGGCAGCATGTTGCGCTTACCAGTGGACCTGAACGGCCAGCACCACTGCCGATGGGCATGGACAGCAAAGGATTTTAAGTGCGTAACCGCGGCAGGGATTCCCTGCCGCGGTTGTGTTCCATCATCGTCTATGATTACTGCCTGTCATCACATTGCCCTGCACGTCAGTGATGTGCGCAAGTCAATACAACTATTTCTGGCCCTCGGATTGCCGGTGATCCCACTGTCGCCGCACCACGCGTTTGTCATCGCACCGAATGGTGGGTTGATGCTCACGCAAATTGCAGTACAACACCATGCAATTCCAAGCGTCCACGCGCCCGGCATTACCCATGTCTGCATCCAAGTGCCACACATGGAGGGTGCACTCGCACATCTTGACGCTACCACGCTCGTGCCGCACTCACCACCGGTCGATTTGCGCACAGGTCACCTCTACCTGTACGGTCACGATGTTGATCGGACACTTTTTGAAATTGAGGAAGTCCCATATACGCCGTTCACTGCTCCAGCGTGGTTCGGACATGTAGCCTGTGTCAGTGAAGATGTGACACGACTGGCGCACTTTTACGGAGAATTTATCGGTGGCACGGTGGTTGACCCCGGTGTAATCGGCCCAAATCCTGCCTATGACCAAGTTGTAGGGTTGACCGATACGCGCCTGCATCCTGTGTGGATTAAACGGCTTAACCTTACAATTGAGCTCTGGCAATTCGTACACCCCACCAGCCCACCGCGGATTTCCACATCATCAACAACCTGCGGGTATCATCATGTGGCATTCCTCAGCGACGACATCAACCATGACACACAACGGTGTATTGCGCTCGGTGGATCAATGCGCACTCGTGCGACTCACCACGTTGAGTTGACTGATTGCGATGGGAACATTCTGTACTTGTATGCACCAGAACACCCCAACATACGAGCCGTGGGCGTATACGCCCATGCACACATGCTAGCAGATATTGCCCCACACTGGCGCCCGCGCCCTATAGCAGAATAGGAAAACGAGCATGACCACACTCACTGACGCTGTTGCCGTTGTGACCGGAGGAGGCCGGGGCATAGGTGCCGCCATCGCACGCGCGTTACAGCAGGCCGGAGCAACGGTAATCGTCACAGATGTGGCATTCGCTGAGTCACAGCCCGGAATAGTGCAAATCATCAGCGATGTTGCAGATGCACACGCCTGGCAACAGCTCGTCGATCACGTCGATACGACCTATGGACGTATCGACGTCCTTGTCAACAATGCGGGGATTAGCGGACCAGTCTGCCCCATCACTGAGTATCCGGATGATGCGTTTGTGCGTGTCATGAACATCAACTGTACGGGTGTCTTCTATGGGATAAAGTATGTGAGTCGCGCCATGAAAAAATATGGGCGAGGCGGCAGTATTGTCAACATCTCATCAAACACTGGCTTGGTTGGCAGTCCTGCCATCATCGCCTATAGTGCCAGTAAACACGCAGTGGTTGGGTTAACGAAGTCAGCAGCCAAAGGGTTAGCAACTGACGGCATTAGGGTCAACGCCATCTGTCCCGCGCCAACCGCCACAGAAATGGTCTTTCAACTTGAGCGCAGTTATGGCGATGCTGATGCGGTGCGGCAACGGTTGACCGCAGGAACGCCGATGGGGCGCTATGCGCATCCCGATGAAATTGCAGCCGCCGTCCTTTTTTTGGCAAGTCAACAGGCAAGTTTTATTACGGGCGCAGTGCTCCCCGTTGATGGTGGCAGTGTCGCATAACGCATCGCTATCGAATACCCTCTTTTGTCACTGAGAAAATAGTTTGCGTACATTTGACAATATCTAATTTCCCCCTATAATCGCATATAACATTTCACAGACCATGCCAGGCATGGATGACACAAGGGACGATGGTGCATACCCTTCACACTGATATTCTTGAGGCAATAGAACGCGCACTCCGCGAGGACATCGGCACTGGCGACGCCACCAGTGAAAGTATTATTCCTGCTGATGCGCAGATGCACGGACAAATAGTTGCCAAACAGGCAGGCGTGGTGGCCGGACTAGACGTTGCTAGCACAGTCTGTGCGGCTGTAGATATGCAGATTCGATGTAGGCCACGCATCACTGAAGGTGCGGTGGTTGAACCGGGCACAGTTGTGGCGCTGTTCGACGGACCAGCACGCGGTTTATTGACTGCGGAGCGCACCATCCTCAATTTTATGGGGCGCATGAGTGGCATCGCCACACTCACCAATCAATTCGTGCAGGCCGTGGCGGGCACGCAAGCGGTTATTCTTGACACGCGCAAAACCGCTCCTGGGCTGCGCATGCTCGATAAACTCGCCGTTACGCGGGGTGGTGGCCAAAACCACCGGATTGGGCTGTATGACATGATGCTCATCAAAGACAATCACATAGATTTTGCGGGATCGATTACGCAGGCTGTGCACAATGCGCGGGCCGCACATCGTGGGTTAGAAATCGAGGTCGAGGCGCGTACCATCGAAGATGTCGTTGAAGCGTTGTCGTTACACGTCCAACGCATCTTGCTCGACAACATGTCGCTCGACATGATGCGTCACGCCGTCATTCTGACGGCTGGTCGAGCCAAACTCGAAGCCAGCGGTAACGTCACCCTTCAAACGGTGCGCTCGATTGCTGAGACAGGCGTTGATTACATCTCTTCGGGAGCACTCACCCACTCTGCACCGGTCTTTGATCTGAGTCTTAAGTTTACCCGGAATTAACCGTTCATCAGCGAGGAGTGAGTATGCAGCCAGCAGCGCACGCATTATACGAAGATATGAAAATCCGTTTAGGCACCTTGGTGCCGGACTTCGAGTTGTACTACAAAGCCGAAATCGCCGTCGAAATTCTCCAGCTCAAGCAAGAACGCAATGCGGTGATATTGGGACACAACTACATGGAGCCGGTGCTCTTCCACACCATTCCTGACTTTCGCGGTGATTCGCTCGACTTAAGTCGTAAAGCGGCCACCACTGATAAAGACATCATTATCTTCTGTGGAGTGAAGTTCATGGCAGAAACCGCCAAAATCCTCAACCCACAAAAAACCGTACTCATGCCAGCAGAACGCGCTGGGTGTTCACTGGCAGAGTCAATTACTGCGGCCGATGTGCGCGCACTCAAGCGCAAGTATCCTGGTGTACCAGTCGTAACCTACGTGAATACTTACGCAGATGTCAAAGCCGAAAGTGACATTTGCTGTACATCGGGGAATGCCGTTGCTGTGGTCGAATCACTCAAAAGCGACACAGTCATCTTCCTCCCTGACCAATACTTGGCCGCCAATGTGGCACAGATGACGGGTAAACACATCATCTTCCCATCACTCACCGGCAATGCCGATACTAATTTGCTTGATGTGCAGATGATTGGTTGGCACGGCAAATGTGAAGTACACGAAAAGTTTTCTGTGGAGGATATACGTGCGGTGCGTGCACAGTTCCCTGATGTGGTCGTTGTATCGCATCCGGAATGTTCTCCTGAAGTGGTTGCTGCCTCTGATTTTGCTGGTTCTACCAATGCCATGATAAAGTTTGTCCAAGAGAGCAAGGCGCCACACTATCTCGTGTTAACCGAGTGTTCGATGGGTGACAATATTGCCGCTGCCAATCCCGAAAAAGATTTATTGCGGTTGTGCATGGTGCACTGTCCTCACATGAACATGATCACCATGGAAAATGTACGGGATTCGTTACTCCACACACGCACGGTCATCGAGGTCCCCGAGGAGATTCGTGTGCGTGCATATTCGGCAGTTGAACGCATGATTCAGATTGGATAATTGCCGCACGTTGCGGGTAACCACATGAAAACAACAGACGTACTGATTATTGGATCTGGTATCGCAGGGGCAGCCGCCGCATTACGGCTGGCAGAACGCCCCGATTGTCGGATTGTGATGATAACGCGTGAACCAGACCCAACAGAATCGAACACACGGTGGGCACAAGGCGGCATCATTCATCGCGGTGGCGATGATGACGCCGCCTTACTCGCCCAAGACATCATTGCGGCAGGTGCAGGTGCCGCAGATCCCGCCATTGCGCATCTGGTAGCGACCGAAGGGCCGGAACGCGTCGAACGACTCCTGCTCAACCATGCCGTAGTGGACTTTGAACGCGACGAACAGGGGAACCTGGCGTTTGGACAAGAGGCGGCGCATTCGCGGCGGCGAATCTTACACGTCGGCGATAGCACCGGTCGGAGCATCATCAGCGCACTGCACGCGGCAATCCGCCGCCAACCTAATATTGAGCTCATCACCAACGCAACCGCGGTAGATCTGATCACGTACCCGCATCACTCACGCAATCCTCTCGATGTTTATGGCCCTGTACGTTGCTATGGTGCCTATGTGTTCGACCGGGATGGTCAGACCGTCCATCGCACAGTTGCCAAAATGACCATTCTTGCCACTGGTGGCCTTGGGCGCATCTACCGACACACGACTAATCCTGTCGGTGCACGTGGTGATGGGTTGGCGATGGCGCATCGTGCAGGTGCACGCATCATTAATGCGGAGTACATCCAGTTTCATCCAACTGCGTTAGCTGCACCGGGTGCACAGGGATTTTTAATTAGTGAGGCGGTACGTGGTGAAGGAGGCAATCTCCTCACGCCCGATGGCAAACGCTTTATGCATCGATACGACGCACAATGGGCAGAGCTTGCACCGCGTGATGTTGTTGCACGCGCCATCCATCACGAAATGGAGAGTAACGGCTATCCATACGTGCTGCTCGATATAGCAAATCACATGACGCCTGAGCGGATTCGGGCGCGGTTCCCCACCATTCATGCAGAGTGCATGCGCGTCGGCATTGATATTACACACGAGCCAATCCCGGTGTTACCAGCAGTGCACTATTCGTGTGGCGGTGTAGCGGTGAATCAGTGGGGTGAGAGCACGATCGCTCATCTATATGCGGTTGGCGAGGTTGCCTGCACTGGTCTCCATGGAGCCAATCGGCTAGCAAGCACCTCGTTGCTCGAAGGGTTGGTCTTTGGCGAACGTGCAGCAGAACA
>Ga0194130_10004855_pt1 | contig 16718 bp, 16 predicted proteins | sample TA2KigsurfametaG_FD_160084 | JGI IMG/M metagenome (GOLD analysis project Ga0194130, IMG submission 160084) | Freshwater microbial communities from Lake Tanganyika, Tanzania - TA2015050 Kigoma 12 surface | ecosystem: Environmental > Aquatic > Freshwater > Lake | place: Tanzania: Lake Tanganyika... | reverse complement strand
TGCTTTGCTCTTGCTCTGCCCGGCACAATGCGGGCAAATCGGCGACGGATGGCCTGGGTCGCAGTTGTACGGGCAGCCAGCCGTCATTTTGACGTGGGGCAACATACTCGCCAAGGCGCGCACTGCCGTACTTTTGGCGGTACCACGATGCCCCATAATCATCACGCCACCAATCGAGGGGTCGATGACATTAAGGATCAAGGCCAGTTTGAGCTCGGCTTGGCCGACAATCGCACTAAAAGGGAATACCTGGTGTTGCTTGGCGCCATTCGTCGTTTCGTGCGTCATATACGCATTCCTTCTTTTTTGCACAAAAAGCTATACGGCCAGCGGCTGCTCGGGCTGCGCCGACGGATGATGAATCTCGGTGATGCTCACCATAAACCGACGCTCAAACGGCACCGGCGTCGCAAAATCGGGCCACTCCTGGCGCGCCCATTCCTCGACATGTACCAGCGTGGCGTTGAGCAATTCGCTGTCAATCGCCCACGTCTCAGAGTCGTTGCGGGCATACATGCCAGCCAGCACCTGGGCCGGTGACGTGATGGCCTGCCAACTCGTGGCGACCTCTTCGGCATGACTGACGCCACCGTGCTCAGCCAAGAACTGTTGCTTGGCCGCACCGGCACCTGGGGGGCGGATCCCCGGCGACAATTGCATAATCACTTCGCGCATTTTGTGGCGCATGCGCATGGCACACGAGGTCGGGTCGTTCCAATCGCGCCCCTCAATGAACAGCCCACCCGGCTTGAGCACCCGCACCGCCTCGCGTAGCGCCACGCGCCAATCGGGCGCATGGTGGAGCACGTGCACCGCAAGTGTGGCATCGAAGCTGGCATCCACAAACGGCAACGTCATCATGTCGGCAATCAAGAGATTGTGAATCTGGCGCTTTTGGGCTACGGCCAACATGCCGTGTGAGATATCAAAGCCGACCACCTCGCAGCCGTGATCAAGCACCGGGCGCGCAATGCGCCCAGTGCCGATACCGATTTCGAGGATGCGTCGACCAGCTCCCACCCGCTGCACCACATACGCACCAATTGCCTGTGACACCTCGGGGGCGTGCACGTGGATGTCGTCGTAGTTACTTGCCACATGCTGAAAGTCGAACTTGGCCATCTCGATCCTCCTCGACCCTTTTAGGCCGCCGAACTATTCTCCATGGCCAAGGTCAAATCGCTCCGTGTCAATGACTTGAACTCTTGGATGTCGACCGATCGCAACACCGCCACACCGACAATCATCAACACCACCTCAAGCCCGAAGATCATCGTGTAGCCAGAGGCCGGCGCAAATAACCCCGTCTCGATGAGCACCGTTTTGAGCGTGCCGCTGAGGAACGAGGCCGCACCCGTGCCAAACGCCTGCGCCATGCCCCACATGCCCATGTACAAACCAGTCGAGCCCTCGACCGTCATATCCATCATCATCGACAAGGCGCCGACGTTGTAGAACCCGGTAAAGACGCCCATAATCAACAATGAAGGATTCAACAGCTCGCGCATGCCCATCATGGCCGAAAGTGTCAACAAGCCGAGCCCAAAGGCGGTGCCGAGCCCACCAATCGTGCCGATTGTCTTTTTGTGAATACGGGTCACGCTACTCAAGATACCCATGACAATCATGCCGCCCAATACGCCACCACCCCAGGTTGCATTGAACGATGATGTCTCGGCAATCGACATACCAAACACCTCGGCGCCGAAGACCTCGAGAATCGCATCCTGCAAGAAGATGCCCAAGATCGAGAAGAAGACGAAGCCGAAGAAGGCCCGCACTTGCGCATTGGTCTTGAGCAAATCATAGGCCACGCCCAACGACTTGAACGGTGACACACCGGCGGCCACTGAGCTGGCTGCCAAGGCTTGCAACTCAGCCGATGAGCGCTTCTTTTCGAGACCGAAAATCGGCAGTGCCGCAATGAACACCACCAGCGGCGTCAACTGGTAGAGCGCCTGCATTTGTGCCATCTGAAACTCGCCGCCCATGTTGACCTTGATGACAATCGCCGCCGCAATCGCACTGATAATCGTGAATGTCCAGACCACGGCCACGATGATGCCACGGCGCTCAGGTGTGGTCACCTCGGCAATCAATGAGTGATGGGAGTCACCCGTGGCTGCAATGCCGACACCGAACAAGAACAACAAGCCGAAGCCGGCCACAAACGCCCAGCCCTGTCCTTGGCCCATCGCTTGCGCCACGCCCGGCAAAAAGACGAACGCTGTGCTCGACAACAAGCCACCAAGCAAGAAATACGGCGTACGGCGATAGCCCATGATCGGGTAGCGGTCAGCCAGGCGCCCAATCACCACCTGAAACGGCGATAAAAAGTGGTGCATGCCAATCATCGTGGTGATGACGGCTGCTGCCACACCGAGTTCATAAATCGAGATGCGGTTGAAATTACTCGTCAACAAGGCAAACATCCAGCCAGCACCAATCTTTGGGATGGCAAGACGCAGGGTGAACACGACCCCCCGCAATGCACGCAACACTGCATTCATTTTGGCCTCCGTAGTCTTTACTGTGCACTACCATGCCGAAAGACGTTGGCGAAAGTGGGGTACGTACCCGTAGTGCGGAGTCGTTACGAGCACAGTATATCATCCGGTTTTTCGCATTCCCATGCACCAAAATCATACATTTGTTCTATGTTAGGTGTACATTTACTCTACAGTCCACCCCCTCGCGCAGATTGCACGGTCATCCGCCTGTGGGTGATTCTGCGGCAAGGGCGTGCCTTGCCGCTACGGAGGTGTTGGAGGCACCACACACCACCATCGTAAGGGCGTCCGAAAGGGCGCCCGCTTCACCCACATCACCCGATACAACGCCCGCTTCACCCACACTCCACCCGATACCACTCACCACCGTCGTAAGGGCGTCCGAAAGGGCGCCCGCTTCACTCACATCACCCGATACAACGCCCGCTTCGAACACACAAAAAACGCGCCGCGGGGGGATATCCCGCGGCGCGTCGTGCGACATGTATCAGATCATGCGGACTTCGGTTTGTTCTTTGGAGAGGAAGACGACGCCGTTCTCGGTCACGAGCACATCCTCTTCGAGACCCACATAGCCGGCTGACGTCTCAATGCCTAACTCGAGGGTATAGATGTTGCCCACCTCAATCAGCATGTCTGGTGTATTACCGTAGCGCTCCCAGCGTGGGCCAAGCAACGGGCCACCATCGTGACACGCCTTGCCGAGGCCATGGCCGAAGGCGTGCATGTACTCAGGGTAACCGGCATCCACAATCACGTCACGGGCCACTTGGTCGACCTCATGGCCCTTGACGCCGGGGCGCAACGCTTTGGCACCCTCGCGGATGGCCTGGCGCACCGTGTCGAAGGCGCGTTGAATCTCGGGCGGCAAGCCGGTTTCGCCGGGGCGACGCACGTACCACAAGCGTTGAATGTCTGAGCAGTAGCCATCTTGTTGCACACCGAGGTCAATATGCACGATATGGCCGGGCTCGATTTTGATGTCGGCACTGGGCACACCGTGGCCGACGGCTGAGTTGGGGCCGCTATTGACAATAGGGCAACCGTCCCATGACCAGGCTGAGGGCAGACCACGACGCTTAAACTCGGCATGCACAAAGTCGCCGATGTCTTTCTCGCTCTTGCCGACCTGGATTTGGGCGGTAATCAAATCGACGATATCCTCGGTGGTGTCGATGGCCGCCTTGATCAAGGCCACCTCGCCGTCAGTCTTGCGGGCACGGAGTGCGCTCAAGAGCGGACCAGCACTCACAAGGCGCTCGACGTATGGCGTGCCCTTGAGCAGCTCTTGGAGCATCAGGTACATGCCGACGGTCAAACCGTCTGACGTCTTATCGTCTTGGCTGTAGTTGAGGCCGATTTTGCTCGGGTTAATCGCGGTCAAGGTTTTGACGAGCTGCTCGCGAATACCCGCGTCATAGCTGATAATCTCGGTGCAGACGCCGTAGCTGGCCACACCGGGCACATCGTAGCGGCCAACGATGGCGATACGCTGACCATCACGAGTGAAGATGAAGGCGGATGGCCAGGTCACGTCGCTGCCGATGGCGAGTTCGATGCCAGGATCAGGCGAGACAACGGTTTCACGCGCAAAGGTCAACCAGCAGTCCAGGTCAAATTCATGGAGGAGCGCGCTGGCTTGATCGGCTTTTTCACGATACACGGACATGGGAGTTCCTTTCAGTATCACGAGCTTTTCCGCGCTGCTATGGCGCGTCGATATAGATCCACGTAGCGGACCGCAGCCACCTGCCACGTAAAATCACTCATCATGCCACGCATCATCAGCATGCGCCATTGTGCGTGGTCAGCATAGACCACTAATGCGCGTTCAATGGCATCCCGAAGCGCATGTGTGGTTGCTTCAGCAAAGACGAACCCGGTACCATAGTTACTCGGTGCATGATAATTGGTCACCGTATCGCGTAGACCGCCCGTAGCCCGCACAACGGGGACTGTACCGTAGCGCATGGCAATCATCTGACCAGTCCCACATGGTTCGACTCTGGACGGCATCAACAACATGTCCGAACCGGCAACAATGCGATGCACGAGCGCCTCATCAAACGTCAGACGGAATGCGACATGGTGTGGATATCGTGCCCGTAGCTCATTGAGACGCAAATGGAAGCGTTGCTGGCCAGTGCCCATGACGACCAGTTGCACGCGCTGTTGCTGCAAAAACGGTTCGATGATTTCATCGATGAGGTCATACCCCTTGAGATTTGTGAGTCGCGAAATAACGCTGATGACCGGCACGTCTGCATGCACACCGACGCCTAATTCACGTTGTAGGGCCGCTTTGCACAGTGCCTTACCCGCCAGGTCATCCATGGTATATGGCGATGCAATCATCGCATCAGCTGCTGAATTATACACCGTGCCATCAATGCCGTTGAGTACGCCGTAGAGTCGATCATGGCGGGCGCGGAGCTGGGGGTCGAGTCCAGCACCGGCCGTTGGTTCGAGAATTTCGCTGGCATAACTCGGACTGACGGTATTGATGATATCTGCGTAGTAAATACCCCGCCCCAACAAGGCAACCGAGTTCCGCGCATCGGTCGATTCAGTAACCGCAAAATCAAGGGCCGGAACGCCGGCGATTTCGAGCACACGATGCCCAAATACCCCTTGGAACGCCAGATTATGAATGGTCAGGAGCGATGCGGCGTGTGCAAAAAACGGGTCATCTGCCAACGTGGTGCGTAGCCAATTCGGGATAATTGCCGCATGCCAGTCATGACAATGAATGACGTCGGGTTGCCAATCGAGCTGACGACAACTTTCGAGCGCTGCCCGACAAAAGAAGATGAAACGATGATCATCATCATCATACATGGAGACGCCGTCACGATCAAAAAACGCCGGATAGTCGACGAACCAGACGGTGATATTGTGCAGTCGTGTAAGAAAAAGTTGGGCGTGCTCTACGCGTTCGTTGAGAGGAACTGGCAGGAGCGTTGGGTGCAGTGTCAGGTCAAATTGCTGACAATCAATCCAGCCGTACCGTGGAATTACGACGCGCACATCGTGGCCAGCATCGACGAGAGCTCGAGGCAATGCGCCAATCACATCGGCCAGCCCGCCCGTCTTGACGAATGGCGTCATCTCGGCGGCCACAATCAATATGCGTAACGACGATTGCATCACAGCGACTCCACCACGCGTTGCGCAATTTCATCGGCGGGCGCATTACCATCAACACGCAGGAGCAATCCCTGGTGTTGATAGAACATAAGCAGTGGTTCTGTGGCCGCGTCATACAGACCAATCCGATGACGCACAACATCGGCCTCATCATCGGGTCGCGTATGCAACGTCCCGTCGTGTGCGGCGCATTCAGCCAACGATGCAGGATCATCCACGTGCACCGGGAATGTGCCGTCCGCTGACACACACATGCGCCGCCCACTCAAGCGCCGTATCAGCTCAGTGTCTGGCACATCAAGTTCAACGACGCGCGTCAAACTACGACCATGCATTGCCAACAACTCGGGGAGATACTGGGCCTGGAGCAAGGTGCGCGGATAGCCGTCAAGAATGAGGCCTTTGGTCGGTGGAAGTTGGGCAAGATGCTGTATCAACACCTGATTGATGAGGGCATCACTCACATAATTCCCGTGGTCGATGGCCGAGGCAATCTCGCGCCCGAGGTGCGACCCAGTGGCAATTTCGGCACGTAATAAGACCCCTGTGGAAACCACACTCACAGGAATTCGATCGGCCAATGCGTGTGCCACCGTGCTTTTTCCGGCACCCGGTGGCCCCATCAATACTAACTGAACGGTGGGGGACAGCGCCATCGGCATTCTCATGAAGTAGGGGTGGCAGTCACATCAACCACAGGTACAGGCGTGGCGGTTGGTTCGATGGTCGGCGTATCAAGTGGACCAAATGTGGGTGCAGGCAGTGGGGTGCGATCAACGAGCGACGGAATGATGATGGTTTGTCCAACCTGAATCATCTCAGGGTTGGTGATATTATTCAAGGTCATAATCTCTTCGACCGTTGAGCCGAAATCAGCTGCAATGCCACTCAACGTATCGCCGGACTTGATGACATACATGCCACTCGGCGTCGGCGACGGAATAATCGCCTGTGCGTAGGCGGTCACCGTTGCATCAACGTCTAAGGTCGGTGCAGGCGTAATATAGAGCAGTGCGGGTACCGTCTCACGCGGTAAGAACGACACTTCACCAATATCACCGCAAGCGGTAAGCGTCACTGAGAGGAGTGCAGCGCCTAGCCATCGCTTCATGATTTGCCCATCTCCTGCCATGTAGATTACCCCATATCTACGCCGTCAATTGAGAAGAATTATACCATAGCCATGTGGATACAACCGTTATGATTACACGCTGGGTATTTGTCCGACCAACGGTTGAAAGACCGGATAACTTGGATGTTTTTGGAGTAAATCGAGCGGCCAATCACCGGCAAGCACCCGTTGTGCCAAATCACGCCCCTGCGTTGCGAGGACATCACGCCCCATCAACTCATCACGACTTGCATGTTGCGCAAGCAAATACGCCACAGCACGTGCCACAGGAAAGCGTTGTGCGAAGTAGCTGAACGGCAACCGAATCGGTAGCTGAAATGAATCACAGAGCTGGAGCAACATCTGGTTGCGCTCTTGCCGATACGCCCGGTTAATCACGTTGTCGGTGCCGTACAAATCACGCAAGTACGACGGAGGATAATTGCCCATCCACACCAGTGACTCATTGATACGTTGATAGTGACGCGAATTCACGATGGTCAGGTAGTCCCAATACACAAAGTCGGCTCCAGCATCACGAATCATCTGAAGCAATCGCTTCAACGCATAATCGGTATCGTTGACGTACGGAATCAACGGTTGGAGCGCAACTCCCACGGGAATATCGTACTTCTTGAGTTCGCGTACGAGTGCAAGTCGCTCGACGGTACTCGGTGATTTGTGTTCGAAGCGCGATTGCACATCCACATTATGAGAAATGATGGTCACAATCACCATCGCAAAACGATCATGATGGAGTTGTTGGATTAAATCAATGTCTTGAAGTACCAACGGGCTTTTGGTCATTATGACTACTGGGTGTTGCGCCTCAACACACATTTGCAGGACATGATGTGTCCGCCGGTAGGTCGGTTCGGCAGGTTGATACGGGTCACTATCCGCAGTCAGACCGATGACGTCATCGCGATGCATCACGGCTAATTCTTCTTTGGCACGAATCGCAATATTAGGCATCATGCGCACGCTCTCGGTCAATGAGCGCATCGATTTGCTCCACCCTGTACAGTAATCACAGCCAAATTCGCACCCGTCGTAGATGGCAGCATGGTAACGCGCTAACGTGATATCGTCGATGTGTGAGATGGGAGTACCAAATACACTGGCACGATGTTGGTCAATTAAATAGACAGGCATTTCGTACCATCCTCGGTTCGGTGTGTTATTTCTTCCGTTTCTTGGCGGTCAAATCGCGCAAACTCTCTTGGATGAGCAACTGCTCATCACTCACTTCTACAGGCAAATTCAATTCTACTCGCCATTGTTCAATTTGCAAAGCCGAAAGCGGCACTTCTGGCTTCTCTTCGTGAATTTCGGCAGTCGGGTTCTCTTTGCGGAGCAACTGCGACACAAACAGCTGATTGGGCATATGGCGCACACCGTACTGGTGTGCCACATCAATGATACGTCGATCAGCGGTCACCAAGGCCCACTGCTTGGGATGCGACAGTTGTTTTATGCGCCGGATGATTTGTGTATCGGCGTCTTCGGGGGACAAGGCAAAGTGGCACGTCACGCCGTAGCCGTTGAGTTGTTGCTGGTGCCCATAGACGCCACGATCAAACACTACCACGATTTGGCGATTCTTTTTGCTTACGGCGATTTTGCGCAACAAAAAGACCAACTTGAACTCATCATTATGATCGCTCAAACTGATATTGGGCATACTGCCAATCAGATTATGTCCATCAATCAGATAGTTCATGCCTCTGCATTACTCTCACTTCAATTAAAAACGGGGCCGTCGTTGACGGCCCCGTTGCTCACTACCGCTGTTCTTATGGTACCACAACACTTTTCATGGTGATGGGGTCTTGGTCCCAAGAACCTTCTTTGCTCATCCAGTCGCGCGCACGGGTGCGGAACTCGAACGTGCCACTGCCGGGCGGTGAGAAGAGGGCGGCGCTGGCGCCGGTACCCATCTGCCAGTGCGTCCACTCGCCACCATTCGCATTGCGGTACTGCACGTCAAACGACATGATACCGCTGACATCGTCAATACCACCCCATTCGACGTAATACGCGCCACCATCCATGGGTTTGATTTCTTTGATCCATGCGACCGGCGCCATCGAATCGTAGCGTGGCACCCACATGATTGCGTCAAAGCGCACACTACCACCGTTGTCGCCTGTGACGTCCGTCAAGCGCACGCTGGCCGGACCAGGGGACATGTTGTACACGCCCAACGAGGCCCAACGTCCACCTTGGATCGCCTGGTCTACCCATACTTCACGCTCAGTGCCATTCAGACCAACACGATAGATGGCAGCGCGGGTTGCACTCTTGCCACACGGTGGAATGAAAGCCATAACTTCGTAGTAGCCGAATTGATTGAGCTCGGTATTCCATGTAGCCGTATTCTCACCCCATTCAGGGTTGTTCGTACCGTATGTCCACTGGTGTGTGCCATTCAAACCACAGAACTCGTCGTACCAGGCCACCTTGGCCGAACTCGTGTAATTGCCACCCATGTTGTCAATGATGACTGTGCCAGGTGGATAGGCGGCATTTGCGGCTGCTGAGTCAGCGACACCCTGTGGACCAGGATCAAGGCCCATCCACAAGTAGGTAACGCGCACCCAGTCGTTCGAACGCATCCCGAGGCCGTCCCAGAAGGCGCCGTCAGCGATGTCGATACCGTTACCGATGGTGATTTTGCGACCGAACATGTCAAGACCACCGTTGTAGCCGAAGTCGACCGCAGCTTGAGCCATCGGCATGCCGACGGGCAAGTCGCGGTAGAAGCGACGTTCTGGTGTCCAGTACTCGTCATTGGTGTTCCAAGGACCGACATCCCATACCGGCAATACGATGCTCTTATCTTGATAAGTCACACGAACCTGGAACTCATTCCCACCCTGACTCGACAACACCTTCCACGACGGCAAGGCCACAAACCATGCACGCTCAGGAATGCGATAGCCGTTTGCGGTACGATAACCCACCAGGCCCTCTCGGGTTGCACGAATTGTGTACGTCGGAGCATATCCTTGTTGGAAAGCTGGGGGAGCCTGGGTTGGTACTGGAGCGGATGGATTGTCGTTTTGGGCGCCATCAGAGATGGGCGGTGCCTCTTGGGCACTCACGCCAAACGGAATCAATACCATGACCAGCGCCATCATGACCACGACAACTCGAAGCCAACTACTCTGCATGTATCTCTCCATTGGTAGCACATCTGACGTCACAATACTCAAGCGGATGTACTACATACTGTATGAATATGCGAAATCAGCACTATCATGCCTAATCACACATATCAAACATACTCGCTAAATGCCACATTTGTCAAGTATCTGAGATGACAACAATATGACGTGTACGTTATATCACCCTATTCGAGCGGCTCAAAAGCGCTATAAATGAGGCGCGCAAATCCACCAATCGCCTCTGCGGCGACTTCATCTGGCAGATTACCGACCTCGGCAGTAATGGGGCGATACACATAAATTGCCATCAAAAAGTTGCGCCCAGACGGAGTCGTGACAATGCCCACATCGGCCTGCATATCCTCAATCCAACCACTTTTGCGCGCTGCCACAGTCCCCTCAGGTAAGCCGGACATCATGCGCGTAAAGTCACCGTTGCGCTTCATCAAGGTAATCATCTCACCACAGCGCTCGGCGGTGAGCGTCTCGGGATAGAGCTCAAGGAGTGCACCAGAGCCCTGGCTACAACGGTAGATTTCAAGAAAGACCTTCGACATCTCGGCTGGCGTGGTACGCAACATCGGGTCTGCATCCGTATGTGGCGGTGGGCCTTCGATTTTGGGACCACGGGCTATGTCATAATTGAGCAGACCAATCAAGTAATCGCGGGCCTCATACGGTAAGTTCTGGTAGGTGAATTGGAGCCCGAGTTTCTTGAACATTTCATTCATGACCTGCGTACCACGATAGGCATCCTCGGTACTCAACCCGCCAACAGAGATGGCCAACATGCGATTCGCAGCAATGTTATCGCTGACCACAATCATCTGCCGCATCCACTCTTTGACTTCGTCATCAAAGGATGCCACATTCGCATATGCATTCAACAAAATCGCCACTTTCATGACACTTGCACCCGAAAAGACGCTCATTTCGTTCAGGGTGGCGACAACCTGATCGTTATCAATGTCATACACATAAATACCAACCACACCCGGCCAACTCGCAGCCATCTCATTGACGGCAAGTTGGAGTTGTTCGGCCGTCGGGTTGACACGTTCTGGATCAGTGATAATCGGGAGTTCGAGTGCTTTTTGGTTGCCATCAAGTGCATCGATGACCAATAATTCTGCCGCATCCACGTCAATTGATTGTCCTTGAATCGCCCGAAATTGGCGCACATACGCCGTATCACCGGCGACAATGGTGGCCGGACCGGTAGTCAGGGTGCGTACTTTATCGTTGAGCAGAATTAGTTGACTCCGCACTTCATTGGCATCAATGCGCATCACTGGCTCGATTTGACTATTTGGTTCGGCACGCAAGAGGCGATCACTGGTCGCTTCTTCGTCGATTTTGAGCCCCTTAAAGACAACACGTTCTTGGAGGGCACCTGCATCAATCTCGATGACGCGTGATGGGAGCGTATAGGTGATGAGAATTTCGCGGAGTTGATCGCGATTCAAGCCGGCCATATTGAACGAATTCAGCGTGACACCATCGGCCACGCGTTCATTGATGACAACAGTCGGGATTGCCGTTGGTGCTTGCGGTGTCGATTGATTAAGTTCTGACTGGTCTACATCGGCGAGTCCACTACTCCCACACCCCACTATCACAGACGTGGCTAACAGGAGCAACAAGAGGCGCCACAGAAACGAATACTTCATCGTGTCTTTGTCCGTCAACTAAAACATCCCTTTGCAAAAGTTATCACAATTTGCCAACACGTGCAAACAACAAAACGGGGGGCCGGCAAGCGGTCCCCCCGTTCTCAACGGCACAAATCACCTATCGTGAGTTGCTCTTGAGCTCAAGCCACGCCATTTCGGCGGCACTCAGACGAATTTCGCTGGCCTGCATATTGGCTTTGAATTCATCGGCAGTCTGACACCCCACCAAGGCAAAGATGTTGAGTGGATAGCTCATGACGTAGGCAGTGGCGATTTGTGGAATAGTTAATCCCTTCTCCTCGGCCAACTGTTGCACACGATCAAGACGCTTGAAGTTATCGTCATTGGCGTAGACTTCTACGGCCAATTTGTCGAGGTACGTCTCGAACGTGTCAATGTTGTCACGACGCAAGCGCCCGGAGAAGAAGCCACCGGCCAAGCTCGACCAGGTGAAGAGCGGCATGTTCAGCTTCTGGTAGTACTCGCGCGAGGCCACACCATTATCGCCGCTGATGCTAATACACCCCTCCCACGGCTCTTTTTGCTGGACAGCAAGGGCAAAGTTAGGGCTACTCGCCACAAACGGGGCCAGACCGTGCTTGGCGGCGTAGTCGTTGGCCTCGGCGACACGCTGATGGCTCCAGTTTGAACCACCGTACGACAGAATACGCCCAGCCTTGAGGTGTTCGTTAAGGGTCTCAACGATGGGGCCGACGGGCACCGCCGGATCATCACGATGAAGCAAGTAGATGTCGATGTGGTCTACTTTGAAGCGTGCCAATGAGTCATAAATATCGCTGGTAATGTCCCACGGTGTCACGCGCTTGCGGTCGCCGCTATGATGGGCACCCTTACCGATGATGTTCACTTTGTTGCGATTGCCGCGCTCGCGCAACCAGCGACCGAAGGTGCGCTCATTGTCGCCGCTGCCGTAGACGTGCGCCGTATCAAACGTATTGCATCCCATCTCCAAAATCGCATCAAGCAAGTAGAAGCACTCTGGGATACTTGCGGAGTTAATCATGATGCTGCCCTGTACCAAGCGTGATACCGGCTGTGCAACACCAGGAATTTTGCCGTACTGCATGGGAAATCTCCTTAATTACCGCGCTATACATATTCCAAGCCGCATCCACAGCGGCATGACGCCACGCACACCTCACCTCACCATGGTTGGTGGTGAGTTATTCCATGGGGTACTTGAGGCCCCACACGGCACGAATGCGATCCATGGCATCCATGGTACGCATCGTATCGGCCCACGACATGATGTCGCTCTCGATTTTGCCAGCCCGGAGCAAACGGCCAATCTCGGCGGCCTCGTAGTGATAGCCGTTGCCATCAAACGGCACCTCGATGGTCTCGCTCTTGCCACCCTTGTGGAGCGTAATCTTCTTGGCAACAAACCACGGCGACTCGATGCGAATCCAGCCATCGGTGCCGAGAATCGTGGCCTCCATGGGCGTTGAGGTACGCACACCGGTTGAGAAGTAGGCGATACGCCCGTTATCGAAGCCCATCACCGCAGCGGCTTGTTCGTCGATACCGGTTGAGCCGATATCGGCGATGCCTGTGGCACTTTTGGCCTCGCCAAGGAGCATGACAGACAATGAGACACAGTACACGCCGACATCGAGCAAGCCACCACCGGCCAAATTACGATCAAACAAACGCCCACTTGGATTCACCTCAGTACGGAAACCGAAGTCAGATTGAATCATGCGCACATCGCCGATGGCGCCTTCGTTGATTAGGCTGACCACTTTGCGAATTGACGGCAGAAAGCGCGTCCACATGGCCTCCATCAGGGGCACATTGGCGGCTTTGGCGGCGGCAATCATCTGGGCGGCCTGTTTGGCATTGACGGCAAACGGCTTTTCGCACAAGACGGCTTTGCCGGCAGCTATACAGCGCAACGTCTCTTCCATGTGGCCAGTATGTGGGGTTGCCACATAAATCGCATCGACCTCAGGGTCGTTGGCTAGTGCTTCGTAGCTCGCGTGCACACGGGGTACGTTGTACTTACTCGCAAAGCGTTGGGCTGACTCAGCCGTACGTGAACCAACTGCCACCAACGTAGCATCGGCTTGTGCCGGTAAACCATCAGCGAACACGCCGGCAATACGGCCTGTCCCCAGAATTCCCCAACGAATCGACTCTGTCTTCATTGACCGCTCCTTGGTCGTTTAACACGTGTGTACTACAGGACACGCCTATTGTACACCGATTTGCTGAATTTCATACAAATTGTCCATATTCAGCACACTAGCCTTTGACACCACTAAACACCACTCCTTGCGTGAAGATGCGCTGTGAGACAAAGAAGAGAATTATCGGAGGCAAAATCATCAGCAGCGATACCGCCATGATTAAATGCGTATTGATGGTATACAGCGCATCAAAGGTTTGGAGTCCCACGGCGAGCGTCCATTGATCCTTGGTATGCAAAAAGATCAACGGCTCATAAAAGTCATTCAAGGCATACAAAAAGTGAAAAATGCCAACGGACACCAGCGCAGGACGTGCTTGTGGCAAGATGATATAGAGCAAAATTTGCACCGGATTCGCTCCATCAATCCGTGCGGCATCATCGAGTTCGAGCGGAATGGTCATCATGAACTGGCGGAGCAAGAAAAGGATTCGCCATCGAATCGTACGCATTTGGTACCTCCTCTTACTCCACAAAAAACCGTGCCTCGTAGGAATCCACATACCCAGGTCGTTAGATTGAAGTGAGATTGTTTGGGACTAGGTTGATAGTACACGATAGGATGGCTTTTGTCTATGTTGAAGTATTACGTAATTGAATTTTTGTGACGATCCATGTATGCTATGAAGAGACCCCACTGCAACGTACATTTTCACACATAACGAGGTGGTCATGTTTTCGATACCACATCTACCGGTTGTGCACCAACACCGCATCACTCAGATAGAAGAGTCACGTCGTGCCCTCGTCGTGACGTCGCCACCGGCCTGGCAGGCCGTATCGGCACAACTCACCGGACTCCGCCATCCACACCTACTCATGAGTAGCGAGGCAACGGTTGCCGCGTGGCAAGAGTACGCAACACACTGTCCTATGGACGATATCGAGGTCGTCTACGCCATTGGTGGTGGCTTATCAGTGGACACTGCCAAGTATGTGGCACACACCTACAACCTCCCACTAATTTGCATTCCAACGGCACTGACCGTTGATGCCTTCTTGACACCTGCGTCGGGCATTCGGCGCGATGGATGCGTCTACTACATCCCCACCAAAGCCCCTGACACGCTTATTCTCGATCTGCACGTAATTGCTGCGGCACCTAACCATCTACGGGCAGCAGGGGTCACCGATGTCCTGTCGATTGCCACTGGGAGCTGGGATTGGCGCTTTGCTGATGCCCAGGGACGCAATCCGGCCAACATGCAGTTCATCGACTGGGCGGATGACATGGCACAGGCCATCCTCAGACACACGCTCGCATGCGCTCCTGGGGCAGGTGCCGGTGATCACGGTGCACTCAAAACGCTCTTTGACATGTTAGCACTTGAGGTGCAACTCTGTCATCAGATAGGGCATTCCCGCCCCGAAGAAGGCAGTGAACACTATTTTGCCTATGCCGTTGAAAACAGCGTAGGCCACGGGTTGTTACACGGTGACTTGGTCGGGCCGGGCATCATGATCATGGCCGAGCGCCAAGGTCAAGACACTGCGCCACTCCGGCAGGCGCTGGAGGCGTGTCACATCCCCCTGCACAAAATTCCACCACACATCATCAGTCACACACTCGATTTGCTCCCGGACTACTGTGCACAGCATCAGCTCCCATTCGGGATTGCCCACACTCGCTAGCTAAGGAGAACGCACCATGCGCATCGGATTCGCAGGTACCGGATATATCAGCAAAGTACATGCTCAGGCCGCCCAAAACCTCGGTCTGACACTCAACGCGGTGGTTAATCACCAACTCCCGTCCATGGCCGCATTTGCCGCCCAATTTGCCATACCGCATCAGTTCACCACACTTGATGACCTCATCGCCGCACGTTGTGTCGACGCATTGGTCATCGCCACCCCCAATTATCTGCATGCACCTCAAGCCGTGGCCGCCCTGCAGGCTGGTATCCACGTCATGGTCGAAAAGCCGATGGCCATGAACGCGCACGAGGCCCAACAGATGCAACGCGTCGCTGCTGAGACGGGCGCCACGTTGATGGTGGCCCACTGCTGGCGCTTCGACGCCGACGTGTTGTGGCTCAAACAGCGCATGGCGTCATTGGGACAAATTGTACGCACCACTGGATACGGCATTCACACGCATTGGGGACCAAGTGGGTGGTTTACTCAGCAGCAGTATGCCGGTGGCGGCGCCTTGGCGGACATGGGGATCCACGCCATTGACACGGTGCGCTTTCTGTTGGGCGATCCATTGCCGCGCTCAGTCTACGCCAAGATCGGTACCCACTACGGCACCTACGATGTCGACGACACGGCAATCGTGATGATTGAGTGGGCCAACGGCACCACCTCCGTGATTGAGTCGGGCTGGTGGCACCCACACATGGATGGACCTGAGGCGGCCACCAAGGTGTACGGCACCCGCGGATTCGGCCAAATCTTCCCCACACGCACCGTATTGCCCAATCACGACCGTTCGGATGTTATCACGACAGAGGCAGGCTTCGTCTTCCCACGGCCTGCCCATTGCCCACAAGCGCTCTACGACGCACAGTTAGCCTACTTTGTGGAGTGTGTACGCACTGGTACGACGCCTGTACCCGGGGCCAGTGAGGGCTTAACGAACATGCACATCGTAGATGCGGCGTTTGCTAGTGCCCGGAGCGGTCACGCCGTGTTGTTGTAGTTCACCACAGAAAGACAGCCATGATCGACACCATCTTGCCGATTCCCGACTTGTTTGCGGCCACACGCGTGCTGTGCATACAGCCGCACTACGACGACAACGACATCGCTGCCGCCGGTACGATTGCCCGGTTGACGGCCCTGGGGTGCGAGGTTACATACGTGACCGTGACCAACGATTTGATGGGCGTCGTTGATGGCTTTGCCAACGACGATGAGGCACGCGCAGCCCTCAAACGCGATCAATTTGCAGCG
>Ga0194130_10004853_pt1 | contig 16726 bp, 13 predicted proteins | sample TA2KigsurfametaG_FD_160084 | JGI IMG/M metagenome (GOLD analysis project Ga0194130, IMG submission 160084) | Freshwater microbial communities from Lake Tanganyika, Tanzania - TA2015050 Kigoma 12 surface | ecosystem: Environmental > Aquatic > Freshwater > Lake | place: Tanzania: Lake Tanganyika... | reverse complement strand
ATCCTCCACTGCTTGTGCGAATCGCAAATGGATGATTAGTTCCAGTAGAGTTTTCAAAGATATAAGTAAATCCTCTATGTAAATAAATTGTTGGATCATCGGTACTATTTAATACTCCAGGACCAGCGAATCTATATGCAGAAGAACCACTTGCAGTAATATAGTATTTGATAGCAAATCCAACATCTGTTCCATCACCAGTTGTAGTAGTGGATCTGAAAGAAGTTGCAGTAACAATACCTGATGCATTGAGACTTGTTGCACCAATAGTTCCTACGGTAATGTTAGGAGTGCCAGAAAGTCCTGTTGCAGTACCAGTGACATTACCAGTCACTGCACCGATGAATGTAGTAGCAGTAACAACACCAGAAGCATTGAGACTTGTTGCACCAATGGTCCCAACAGTAATATTAGGAGTTCCAGAAAGACCCGTTGCGTTTCCTGTTACATTTCCTACAAACCCACCAGTGGATGTACTAACACCAGTAACAAAAAGTTGAGATGTTGATGTCCCACTACCAACAACAGTGAGGGTGTTTGTTGGTAGTGTGGTTCCGATGCCAACTGACTTGCCTGTGCCAACAATAATATTAGAAGTTACTTGACCGCCAATAGATAAATCAGTGCTGATAGCAACGGTTACAGCATTTAAGTTTAAATTATTAGGACTAGTGATTGTGGGAGTACCCGAAGCACCAATCAAATTTAATTCCTTTATACCAAAACTTTTATCTGCCATCGAAGACTTTTTAGTTATTTATGATTGAGTAAACGAGATGCCAGAAACACTCACACCACTTATAGATGGTTTTGTATTATTGGCATATGGATTGTAAAGAATTCTTGCAACAGCACCTTTTAATCCATAAGCATCAGACCAATAATTTAAAGAAGTTCCTGCTCCAACTGGATCTGTTGCTCCGTATCGATCTTGGAATAGTGTTCCAGGTCCACTATTAATAACTACACTACCATTTTTATATAACCAGTTACGGACATCAACTCTAGTGGCAGAAGGATTCGATTCCAAATAACAAGCAAGAACTCCACAAACATTAGGAGTTGCCATACTTGTTCCATTCAAATACTGATTATAATATGATCCATTTCTTGGATCAGCATAACCAGAAACATATGGACTCAAAATTCCAGAACCAGCAGACCATACATCAATTGCTGGTCCAGTATTAGAATAACTTGCTTTTCTTTCCGATGTTATACCAGTTTGGAAAAAAGCAGAGTCCATAGATCCAACAACTATCGGAGCATCACTTTGTCCTTGATGTGATATTGCTGGTGTCCCAGATCGATTAAAATATTCATCTACAGAACCTCTATCTTCTGCAACGACATTTCCATAATAGAAAGTTCCAGTAAGAAACCGATTATTATAATCCACACCACCAGGAATATCCTGCTTACCACTCGTATCTCCAGAATTCCCAGCAGCAAGACAAACAATTAAATCATCACAGTCAGCATCATCAAATAATTCATTACAAGTTCCTTGTGAGGTAGCATGTACTGAAGTAAATTCATAATAACTACCATTTGTTGTTAGAAAATAAATGGCAGGTTGATATGAGCTTGATGCCTCAACATTTGTGGATGAAAGAGTTAATCCTCTAAAATTGGCGGTATAAGCAAGATTATATCTAACAAACTGTCTTAAACCCCAACTACCATTTACGATAGTTGGATTTCTTCTGCCAGTTACTGGATTAATTGGTTTGTTCTTGTGCCATACACGAATGTAATCAAATCCATCAGAAGGATCGGCAAATCCAACATCACTTCTATCAATACATGCAATTGACCAAATGTTTGCTTCAAATGCTGCTCCAAACTGATTTCCAGCAGAAGTTCCCGCAACGTGACTACCATGCCAAGATCCATTGAATGATGCATCATTCAACACCTTTAATTTTGTATAGTTTGCCAAAGTCCCAGATCCCGGAGCAGTTAATCCATGATCACCCCAAGTTATTCCATAATCATCCTGCCCATGAATAAGAATATCTCTAACTCTACTTACAGTTTCCGTGGCAACTCCAACAGGAACTGATGTATATCCAGGCAATAAAAACTCTGGGTGGTCCCAACGGACTCCAGTATCCATGATTACAACGTCAACATTTTTCCCCGATAGAGAATACTTTGTATCTTCACTAACAGTATCAGACACAAAGTTATTAGTTGGATTTGAATGTCTAGATAGTCCCCACTGAGTAAAGTTTAAAGTAGATCCTGGATTACCAGTTATTCTTCTATGAGTTATATTTTTTTTAAATCTATTTGTAAATATATGTCGATCAAACTCTTCATCATACTTTCTTTGCTCAAGCACTACTGGATTATGCATCGAAGATTTGACAACCCACTCAATTTTTGAATATTGTCTAAGAACTTCTGCTTCCTCTTCAGACATCTCATAAACAGATCTCTTAGCAGAACAACACATGTCACTAATACATGTGATCTTTCTGTTAGGAATTCCATCAATTTCATTTTCATTGATGATATAGTTGTGCATCTCCTCCCAGTCTGAAGGGTCTTTTACACAAACAGTATATGCCTGAGGTATATTTGAAGGAACCTCATCAATAACTATGACTCTTCCTGCTTCGCTTAGTTCTGTTCTCATATTAGACTAGCGATCCTCTTACAAATCTATAGGTGGTTATACCATTTACTCCAGTTTCTGGGGTTACTTGCAATTTACATACACCAGAGGAGATTGTTGCTCCGACCGAAACAATCAAATTTGGTTCCGACATAACACCATATTCTTGTGAGTACGCGGTTGTTCCATTTTGCATCACAAGAACTTTTTGTGCCTGAATGTTAGAAGAATGAATAAAGTGTAATGTGTATTCTGCGGTTTTAAAGTCGGTCGTTACAATTGTAAAAGTATCAATGTCGGTTGTTATTCCAGCAGAGGCATTAAATGTTCCAAGTCCAGTCTTTATACCATATCTTTCAACTTGTAATGGTGTTTGTGGATTTGTGGTTCCTACTCCAACATTAGAGAGTGTATGAATACCAGCAGCAGTGGTTACAAATTGAGAAGATGCTGTTACAGTTACAATACCAGCAACAATAGCAGATACTGTTAAGTTATCTCCAAAGTCTATAGTTCCAGCAGTTCCAACTAGTGTCCCACTATCTCTAACTATAACACCTGCTCCAACCCCAATTAGATTAGTGAGAGCAGAACCATCAATCGCTGGTAGAGCTCCTGTAAGTTGTCCTGCGGGAATACCTGTAAGATCTGATGCAGATCCAGAGAATGAAGACGCTGTGACTACACCAGAAACATTTAATTGTTTAGCAAATAATGTTGGTCCAGTAACTGTAGTGATACCAGCGAAGGTAGAAACACCAGTAACTGAAAGTCCACCAAGAGTATTGATGCTATATGGAGTATTAATAAAGTTTGAATTCGTTTGAACCGAATTGCCCATATAACCGTGATTGACACACTGATAATGTAAGACAATCGGTGTCGTGTCAGTGACAGTAATTTCTGTATAAGCACCAGCACTTCCAGCGGTTCCATTAAAAGTTATATTTGTCGTATATTCTGTTGTTCTATCTGCCTCTAGATAAAATCTAAGTTGATGAGCAGCATTAGATGCATCTGCCTGGTCGAAACGATATGTTTTTCCAGGTAATAGTATAATGAATGGAGACTCTCTGCCGTCAAAGAAATATCCGCTACCAGATCCAGATCCAAAGTAACGATGATTTGTCGTCTTTGTGGCAACAGTGACAACAAATGTTTCTGTTGCAGAACTTGCAGCACCTACAAGTGCTCTATAATCAGAAAATTGTCTGGCAGTGGCAACACCAGAAACATTAAGTTGTTTAGAGAATAATGTTGGTCCAGTGACCGTTGTAATGCCAGCAAATGTAGAAACACCAACTACATCTAATCCACCGCCAGTAATTCTCAGTCCAGCACGAGCAGTGGCAATACCAACAGCATCAACATTAGTGACATTCTCATAAGTAAGATCACCAAGGATAGTGGCATTACCAGAAACAGATAGAGCAGAAGCACTAAGTGTGGTTCCATCGAAGGTTAAGTTTGCCGAACCATCTGCTATGTTACTACCATTTTTGAAAACAACTTGGTTTGCAGATCCTGCTACTGGACCAGTAATACCTTGGACACCTTGTGTTCCACTAGTTCCCTGAGCACCAGTAATACCTTGGATTCCTTGTGTTCCTTGAGATCCAGTGGTTCCTTGAACACCTTGAGTTCCATCAGTACCTTGGATTCCTTGAGATCCAGTAGTCCCTTGTGTTCCTTGAGATCCAGTAGTCCCTTGTGTTCCTTGAGATCCAGTAGTCCCTTGTGTTCCAGTTGTGCCTTGTGTTCCTTGAGATCCAGTAGTCCCTTGTGTTCCAGTTGTGCCTTGAATTCCTTGAGCACCTGTGGTCCCTTGTGTTCCAGTGGTTCCTTGAACACCTTGAGTTCCATCAGTACCTTGGATTCCTTGAGATCCAGTAGTCCCTTGTGTTCCAGTTGTGCCTTGAGTTCCTGTTCCAGTAATACCCTGAATACCCTGAGTTCCATCAGTGCCTTGAGTGCCAGTAATGCCTTGGATTCCCTGAGCACCTGTGGTCCCTTGTGTTCCAGTGGTTCCTTGAGCACCGACTAACTCAGTTCCATTGACATAAAAACCCGTGGCACTTACAATTCCACTATTTGCATAAATGGTAACTCCAACACCAATATTAATATTGGAACTGAAAGTTGAAATTCCACTTACTTGTAATTGATTAAAAATAGAAGTTCCTGCAGTATCAATACCAACAATTGCACCAGCTTCTCCACCAGCTGGTCCTTGAACACCAATCGTACCCTGAGTTCCCTGAGTTCCTGCTCCAGTGATACCTTGGATGCCTTGAGTACCATTGGTGCCTTGAATACCGATGGTTCCTTGAGTTCCTGCTCCAGTGGCACCCTGTACACCTGTCGCTCCCTGAGTTCCTGTAATACCCTGAATTCCTTGGATTCCTTGAATTCCTTGAGATCCAGTGGTTCCTTGAACACCTTGAGTTCCATCAGTACCTTGGATTCCTTGAGATCCAGTAGTCCCTTGTGTTCCTTGAGATCCAGTAGTCCCTTGTGTTCCAGTTGTGCCTTGGATTCCTTGAGAACCTGTAGTCCCTTGTGTTCCAGTGGTTCCCTGAGTCCCTGCTCCAGTAACACCTTGAGATCCAGTTGTTCCTTGAGAACCTGTTGTTCCTTGAGAACCTGTTGTTCCTTGAGATCCAGTGGTTCCCTGAGTCCCTGCTCCAGTAACACCTTGAGATCCAGTTGTTCCTTGAGAACCTGTTGTTCCCTGAACACCTGTTGTCCCTTGAGTTCCAGTTAATCCTTGAACACCAGTAACACCTTGAGTACCGGATGTTCCTTGAACTCCTTGAGTACCGGATGTTCCTTGAACTCCTTGAGTACCGGATGTTCCTTGAACTCCTTGAGTACCGGTAGAACCAATCGATACGCCATTAATATAAAGTGACTTTGCACTAATTATACCAGTGTTGCCATCAATGGTAACGCCAGTTCCTACTTGAATTTGATTATTATTTCCGTTAAAAGTAATTGAAGATTGACCAATTGTAAGAATACCAGTAACTCTTACATCACCTTCAACATATAACTTATATCCATCCTTTGCCGTCGTACCAATACCAACATTCTTTATAGTATTGATACCGACACTATCAACTGTCCAAGTGCCAGCAGATCCAACAACACCACCACTTCCTGTTACTGCGGCACCAACAAACTTACCAATTGATGATTGATATTGAAGAACGTATCCATCAGTCTTAGCAGTGGTTCTATCTACATCATCAAGGAACTCAAGGCGAACTTCACCACCGCCACCTAGAGTGGCAAGTTGTTCCTGAAGTCTACCAACAAGAAGTTGATAGTGGTTCTTGAGTTGCTCTAGAGTAACTGGATTTTGAGAGAGTGGATCGCTATTCTTTAATGGATCATTCAGCAATCCCTCAGACAGTTTTCTGTACTTGATCGCAAGAAAATCAATTTTATCTTCAAGAGCACTTAGATCAACATTTGGTTTTTTGTTTAACTCAAGGAACAGATCTTCACGAAGAGTTACAATATCGGCACTGTTAGAAGAAACGTACTTCTCTACTACTTGCTCAACTTGATCCTGATAGAGTTCTCTAAAGATACTCTGTGCTTCTCGGATCTTGATTGACTCAAGAGAGTCTTCAACTAGTGCTAGTTTACGGTGCTTTTCTCTAATCTCACTTACATACTCTTCGGTGAGATCTTCTTCAGTGTCATTTTTTTCATATAAATCCTTTCTCCAATCATATCTTACGTCTTCAACTTTCTCTTCGGACAAAGGTAGGGCATCACTTTCATTGATAGTGACGCCCGTTTTCTTTAGATCCTCATCAAGATTTTTGATTTTATTATCTAGATCTTTAGAGGATTTAGAGTGCTTTATACTTTTTCTAAAGAGGCCCATTAACTATTATCAATTTTTTCCGTAATAGTATTTATTATACCCTCAAGTTGGAAATTAATCTAGTCTTTATGCCTGAGATTCTGCCCAAGAAAGTCTAGATGAAACCTGATAAACTGATGTTGTATCAATTTCAGAAGTTTCAACAACGGATGTGCAAATTGTAAGAATATCTGGTCCATTAGGGAAAACATTATTACCACCAAGAATTGAATTACCAAGATCTGTTAAACCATCCAAACTAAAGGTTGAAGTATTACTAAATCTCTTACCAGCAGATTTTTGAGATCCACCAGAAGCACGGAACTGATAAATTGTAAATCCACCGTCAATAGTATCTCCAGCAAGATGAGAAATATATTGTGACAATGAAGGTGATCCAACATTTGCGTATGTTGTATTACTGATATTGCCATTCAATACAACAGTAATTGTAGAGTCATGACTAACCGATACACCAAGTTCTTTCATTTTCAATTGCATTCGATTAACAACATCTCGATCTCCCAAAGACCCAATCAAACTATTATCAACCGAAGGAGCAAGACGAACGCTAATTAGAGGAATCAGTGAGTTTAGATCAATGCTTGTTGTTCCCGCAGTAGGAGCACCAATATTAACAGTAGTGGCAGAAGAAACAATTGGAAAAGAAACTGGTGCTGTATATCCAGTGTTCAGGAATATGTAAACAAAAAATACACCACTACCAAATCCTGTGAAGTTGACTGTTTGACCATTTAATTGACCGTTAGCAGTATATAGTGGAATACCAGTTGAGAATTTAGTAGCATCAGCTGTCGCAAAAGACAATCTAACATAATAATTATTTAAACCACCAGATCCTCTCTGAGTAAATAATGAACTAGAAGCAGTTGTTGTTGCAGTTTGAGAAGCACCGTTGGTAAATGTTAATGAATTACCAGAAGCAGTAAATAGATAACTGTCATCATCATCAAATCTTCCATCCATAATAACCGAAGTTCCCCAGTGGAATAGTGATGGAACAAATGTTGGTATTCCAGTATTGAACACCTCATATCTTGCTGGAATATTTCCAGATCTCATGTATGCTTCATTCAATCTATTGTTATGAATAAACTCATGCATGTACCTAACTTTACCAAAAGTATCTTTAAATCCAAAACGAATCTTACCAGCACCATACCAAGAATAATCAAAATATGCCATTTGAATCTTGGTAATATCTAAATTAAATCCAGAAGGACCTGTACCATCACACTTATCAATATTCCAAGATGATTGAGCAACTTTGGTATCTATTGTTTTTGTTATAACAACTCCAGATTGATTTGATCCACGATATGCTGGTTGAATATGAATTGCTGTTTGACTTTCAACTCTTGTTATCTTATAAGATTGACCACGAATGACAATCATATCACCAACACTTATCTGATCTAGAAATCTGGAATTAGATCCAGTTACAATATTACTATTTCTAACTGGATTTGCTGTACCTGATAATTGCTGAACAGATGATCTCCTTACAACATAGAGAGTACTTCCATCATATTCATAGAAAAATCCATTTTGAAAATCAAAAAGACCACAACGAACACCAGCATTCGTATAATTTGAAATAGAATATTCAACAAATCCCGTTGGGTTAGTGACACTCACGCTTCCCCCAGCAGTGTAACTAAATGTAAAGTCAGTTACACTAGATACTGTGAAAGTTCCATTATAAGTTGAATCACTAGCACCACGAACAGTTATTGTATTACCAGGAACTAAACCATGTGGATATTCAGTTTCCATTGTAACTGCAGATCCTGCTCCAGTTGCTAATCTAATTGGTCTATATGGATTAAAATTAATAGCAACAGAACACTGAATACCTTTTCCAGATTGATAACGGAAATACTTTCTTGTCTGACGAACAATTTGAGAATCTGGAGATGTTCCAGCCGTAATTTCCACGCCACCATCAAATGGTCTATGTAAAAATTCACCATCAGCTCTTACATTAATCTTAGTATCTACAAAGTGTGGAGCATTTGATGTTGTAACACCTGGGGCACTTGTTAATAGCAATGAAGTATCGGTTATAATTGATGAAACTTCTCCTGTTATAAATGTTGGTGCTACTCCACCTGATCCAGTAGGAGGAGTTCCACTTCCCCTAACAATAAAACGATCTCCAGGTTTATACGTTGATAGGAATTTTGTATTAAATCCAGTAACAGTTGCCGTGATATCTGTTGTAATTCCAATTGTTCCAGCAGCAGCAACTCTACCAGCAATCGAATTAATCGTTAGATTATACTGTGCCGTTGTAAGAGGTCTAGCTGGATTTGTTATGGCATTTGTTCCAGTCACAGCATTTGCAGTTGTTGATGCTAATCTCAGATATTCACTATCTCTTACGATAGCATAATAAGTTTGACCATTTGAAATTCCAGATGGAGCTGATCCAGAGGTTACATTAAATACAACTTTTTGACCATCTGCTAAACCATGTCCGCCTGGAACGTAAATGTGAGGATCATTGGTAAAAGATACGATCCCTGTCGTGCTGTTAAATGTTAGCACCCTTGGAGAAACTTGATTACTTGATGCGATACTTACGGTTGTACTAGTAAGTCCAGAAACGATATGAAAATCATCAAGAACACCAGATGTTTGATCAGTCTCAATTGTGTATGGACCAGTTCCTGTATTACTAAACAAATATTTTGTTCCATTGCTACTTCTTAAATTAATTCTGTTTGAATTTACAATACTTGCAAAAGCTGTTGTGATTCCAGTTGAAGCCGGAAAAACAGGACCAGTAAGATCGTTAGCAATTTGGGTCGCAATCGTATTAACCATTTGTGCGGTTGTCAATACAGATCCCGAAGGACCATATCTACTAGAAACTATATCATCATCAATTGGAAGTAATACTTCAATTCTATAGTAAGGACCCATTGGTTGGGTCATTTGACCATAGAAAGCTGCCACACCAGATACAGTTTGACCACTCCAAGCTTGATTAAATAAAGTAGAATATCCAGGGAAGGAAGTATTTTCTAAATTAATGTAAATACTCTGATATCCATTATAAGGACTGGAAGGTAGTGTATATACAGAATAATAAGTATAAACCCAACCACCTCCAATTGCAGTTCTAGTATTTTGTTGTCCTGTATTCCAACTAGTATAATTAGCGAATAATCTTTTACTTAAATGAGAAAAGTCAAAGTAATAAGTGTGAGTGCCAGCAGCATCTCCCAACAAAACTGCGGAAGATGGAAATTGTTTAATACTTACAATGTATGGTGAATATGAATTAGAAATAAAAGGAGTGCCACACCAAAACAGTCCTCTATTAGATAAGTTACTAGGTCCTATTGGTGATCCAGAAACGAAATTTCTGTTGAATAATGCTCCCACATCAACAGGAGTTCCAGTTAATCCAAGTGCTGCTGTGCTTCTACCGGTGTGTCCACTCATTATATACTCACTGTATAATCCAAGGTTATTATTTTTATAGCATCTAAAATAAGTTAGATTATTTCCAGCCCATTCACCATATACCATATATTGATAAGCAATATCAGTTTGAGTAGCTGATCCAGAATCTGCTGCGGTTACGCCTGCAAAAGAATCAGCGTAAAGTGGATATGAATTTGGGGAAGACCAATTAATCAAAAATCTACTGGCATCTGTACCCATCGTAGATCTAATAGTATCCAATGCCGCAGTTGTAGCGTTATAAACTGATTGGCATGTTGAAGCATCTGTTGGTGGTATTGCTCCAGCAACAGAAGTTGGATAAGATGCTGGACTATTTACAGTTATAGTAATTCTTTGATTTTGATATAATTTATGATCGGGTAAATAGAAAGAAGAGTCTGTTGTCGTTGCAGCAGTTCCTGATTTGACATATGGAAGTCCATCGGGAGCGGTGGAACTATTATTTGTTAGAGTATATGTCCTTTTTCCAACTGTGTTAGTAATGTATAAACTTGTTGATGTTGACAGACCATGATTATAGTCCGTGGTAAATGTTAAAGTAGATGGACTTGCATTATCAGTTGCGATTGACTCATATTGATTGTAAACAATATCAGAAGAACTGTAAAACTGAGCGGGAATAATCGTAGTATACGCAGTTTTAATATCTCCAGTCGTTGCCTGAACTCCTGCTGCTTTATATGAAAAAATCTTTGTAGTTTCTACATTAGTTACAATATATTTTCCATTTGCTGTTCTTGAAATAAGACCCTGAACTTCAATGGGATTTCCGATTGATAAGTTATGATCTATTGTACAAGTAACCCTAATCAGTTGAGTTCCTGTTGTAGAAGCAACTTCAGATATACCACCAATTGACACTCCACCATTGGCAGAATAAACAGATGGAATATTATTTACTAACTCAAGTGTTTCCCATTTTGAAGACTGTAACCCATATTCAAAGTCAGTATCAATTAAGTTTTCTGGTGTTGAAACTCTTAGTTTAAAAACTGGATCAGTAAATGTGTCAGAGAACTCAATTTCGTCAAACTGTTGGTCAACAAAGATTTGGAGTTCATCAGATGAACTCATCGATGAAGTATTATAATTTAAAGTCAGTGTGGTTTGATCTGTGGTTGAATTATATGTTGTTGTTCCACCCAGACCAGAACCAGCAAAGTTATAGATAATAATATTATCAGTAACATTTGTAATCAAAAGTATTGTTCTCTCTTCCCATCTACCCCTCATAGCGATGGTTCCAGCACCTGCACCACCAGGAGTGAAAGTATAATTATAAACTAACTTTTTTGCCATCTGTTAGGATCCGTTCTATATCAAATATTTAGTAGAAGGTTCTAATATCGATATTCTTCGATCTTATCCAAAACCTTGTTAAGATATTTATGTGCTAGATGCTTTGAATCATACCCAGATTTATCCATCCACTCTTTATCCAATTCTTGTTTTAGTTTTAACACATCACACTTTATGATGTCTTTAGACAGTTGTCCTCTGGGCATATACAAAAAAACTCTGCTCCTTATATAGAAGCAGAGTAAAGTATTAATACTTATTGTATCAAACTGGTGCTGGTTCCCTCACAGTTGACTTTACATACTCAAGAACGTTTTCTGGGGTTGATACTTCGTATGGGTCGGTGTCCGCATTGTCACGCAAACCATTCTCCACGAATATCTTTTCGATGATTCCATTATCCACGACCGCAGCATAACGCCAAGAACGCTGGCCGAAACCAAGGTTAGACTTGTTGACAAGGTATCCCATAGAACGTGTGAAGTAAGCATTTCCATCAGGGATTAAAGTAACTTTACTGATACCAAGGGTTTTCCCCCAAGAATTCATAACAAAGCCGTCGTTAACAGAAAGGCAGTAAATAGCGTCAATGCCAAGAGCAGCAAATTCATCGTACTTCTCCTCGAATCCTGGAAGTTGATAGGCACTACAAGTAGGCGTATAAGCACCAGGCAGACTGAAAATCACTACACGCTTATTATTAAAGAGTTCAGCAGAGGTCTTGGTTACAAACTCTCCACCAACACGAAGCACAAATTCTACTTGTGGGACTTGAAAATCTTCCTTACGCATTTTAACCTCCATCACCAAATGCCAGGGATGATTTGACCAGTGGCGGCATAGGACCCCATTGCGGCAACGACTCCAATCATTGCGAACCAACCGTTAATGCGTTCTGCTTTTTCGTTCATTGTTTTTCTCCTAAAATTAAAGGTTTTCTTCTTGTTCGGTAAGAATCACACAATCGCTAGTAGGATAAGCGGTACAGGTGAGAATCCAACCGTCTGCTACTTGGTCGTCATCAAGGAATGACTGCTCTTCATTATCTACGGTTCCTTCTACGAGTTTGCCAGCACAGGCGGAGCAAGCACCAGCACGGCACGACGCAGGAAGGTCAATACCCGCTTCTTCTGCCGCTTCAAGGATATACTGATCGCTCGCACACTGAATGGTGGTCTCGGTGCCGTCGGGAGAGCGGAGAGTAACATTATAGGTCATCGATTAATAAGTCTCTGAAAGTTGATTTACTGAGTGTGCCAACAAAACAAGGAAGGCAACACTAGTAATTGTAAAGATAATTGAAGACATTGTCAAGTACCCTCAAATACCAAACAGGCCAAAGAAGAAGATGCTACCTGTAGTGGCATAAGAAATCACAGCGGCAGCAAATCCCATCATTGCCCAACGACCATTCATCTTTTCTGCCTTTACGGCATAAGGTTCGATACCATAACGCTCAAGGTCTTCCTTTGTCATGTACATAGAAGGTTCTTTAGCAAACATATTCATTTGCCCGAACTCATTTTTAGTTACAGTCATTGTTACATTCATTAAGAATTGTTACACAATTATATAGGAAAAATAAAGAGGGGTCAAGCCCCTCTTGTTACGGTTTTCACACAAGGTAAGTATAAATGCTTACTCTTTTGGTTCTTCTCTAGGTGTTGGATTTGTAATTCTACCCAAATAAGGATCATAACTTGTCAAAGAATCAATAGAAAGATCGTGTCCTTGCTGCTGCCAGAAGTTCAACAATCCATCATGACTTCCTCGATGGAATACGTCAATGTGCTCTGGGTGAATGGATGATCCCAAAGCAATTCTATACAAGAACAAAGGAATAGAGAAAGTATTACCAGAGTTATAGATAAGATCATCGGCAACTGGACGTGGTTTTACGCCATTATCTAACTTATACTTATCATCGCGCACATGATGCTTGAGCAACTTCTCAGCATGATGACGAGTAATCATATATGCTGCAGTAGAGAAATCATTTACAAATCTCTTATGAAGTTGAACATGAAGATTACCAGTGCAGATAATGGCAAGTTGAATCACATCCCAATCATAGGGAAGTTTAGCAACGAAGTCAGACCAGGTAAAGTTCCAAAAACGAACAAGTTGAAGATCTAAATCATCCTCAACAATAATTGCATAAGGACTATCTGACGTTTCATACCAGTGCTTGATTGCTTTCAGGTGAGATGTCGTGCATCCAATTTCACCAGAAGTCATTGACTCTGGGTATCTACCTTTAATGATATCACTAAGATCATCATCTCTACCATCATAAGCAGAGATGCGCTCATAGTTTTCTATTTGCCAATACTTAAACTGTTCCTCCATATACTCACGTCTTTCTGGTTGCCCATCAAGGTTGAGATAATATACAGGTCCAAAGTTTTTGAGTTTATATGCTGATTTATTTTTATCCATCACTCAATAAAGTCGCTAAGAATAGTATTAAGAACAGAAGTCTTATTGGTATCAGTTACTCGCAACCCATTGTGCCAATTGCTGGCATTCCTAGAGTGAAGAAACTTACCATCGATATGGAGTTCGAATCCAAATCCGTTTGAGTTCTTTTCATCTAATAGATTTATACCATTATAATCCTCTGGGTATTCAACGCTAGTTGCTCTGTAACGAATGTTTGGATTATGAACAAGAGCATAAGTTCCACCACAAGAGTCAAGCATTTGACCATCAACTTGTTTTGGATAAAAATCAAAATCCTCTTGCATCACAGTACTCTTACGAAGGAATAAAAGACCCTGCCAAATATAGGTAATGTGTGCTCTTTCTTGGGCACATCCAGCAATATCATACCCTTCCATGAATTCATTTACATTGAATTCTTCGATGGGAAATACATCATGGTCTAAAAAGAGAACAAAGCAGTCTTCATCATCTTTACAAACTAGATTATTATATGTCCACTGAATAGCGTCCGAGTTATAAAAACTTGGAGTACCACCAGGTTGAGATTGATGGTAATAGAAGTTTATAGTATTCTTTTCACAGATCTCTTTGAATTGATCGAGGTACTCATCATCCCTAGTATCATAAACAACATTGAATTCAAAGTTATCTTGTAGATACTTATTAAAACAATCAATCTGTTGTTGTAAAAGATCTGGGCGATTGAAAACCATCGCATAGATTTTAACTAGCATAATAATCCAGTAGAATTTTTACGGTTGCTTCTGGTGATAGTTCTCTATCAATAAAGTCCTTAGGGCAATAATCACCAAGTTTACTTTGGAAAATATTGAACTTCTCTTCAAATTCATCAAAAGAAGTTATGCGCTCTCCACACTCATCAGACCAGTAAGGAACAGAAGTGGCAGGCACAGCATGTTCCTGACCCATGTGGTCCCAAATAGTTTGGTCCCAAACAAAGAGTGGTTTATTTACTGCCATCATTTCTTGGATGGCAATACCTTGGCTTTCTGTATTATCGATTATAACACAATACTTCACTTCACTCAAGGACTCTTTGAATTCGTCTTGAGTATAATTTCCATATTGAAGACCAGTGTAGGATATATTTCTCTTTTCAAAGAAATCCAAAACTTTTAATAGATCACTTTCTGGTCTGTTCTTATAATAGATTAGACAATCTGTTTTGATATTATTTTCCACTTCTGGTGCATAAATGGCAACAGGCCAAATTGCAGTTTTATAATCTGGGAAAGACTTATTATAAGAGTCTTGGCACCATTGTCCAGGGACAAGAATTTTATTATACTCAGTAAGTTTATAAAACTCTGGTGCAAATGGCCAAATCTGTGGACCAACCAACAGGTTCTGTTTATTGTTTAGAGCATCATACTTCGGTACATGATGATCATCCCAGTGAAGAAACAAAGTATTATCATACTTCTCTTCATTAAGTACAAAGGCAGTATCAGTATCCTTCAAAGATTTGAGAAGATTTTCAATTACTTTCTTTGGACCAGACATCCTGGAACCTAGATGACTGTCTCTATAAAAAACGTTAAGCATCAGTACAATCCAGTTGGTTTCCAAAAATTTTTATGTGGTTGAAACAGTTCGTGTGTTGGATATGAACTCAGTGGTTGATCTGTTCCGTTCGAACTTGTTTGATAGAAAAAAGGATCATCGAAAGCATATACATTATAATAACGTTGTATTTCGGCAAATCCAATATCTTGGTGGTCAGAAATATCGTGTCCATTTTTTGCTATCTTACTGCAAAGAGAAGAATACTCTTGACTCAAATATAAGATTGAATGAGCACCCAGCATATTATACACCCGAACCAGTCCTTTATCAAGTTTCTCATACTGAACAAAAGGACCAGAGTGTGAGTTCATTCTACCCCAAGAAGAGATTCCAAGATATACGGCATCAGCATCATCAGGGACTTCGATCTCTGGTTTAAAGTTCTTAATTACACAATCATCTTCAAACACAATAAATGGTGGATCTATTTCATTCAGTGCCACATGATGAGATAAGGAACATCCAGCAAGATGACGATCAGGGAAAGAGTATGCCTCTACACGAATGACAGTTTCAAACCCACATTCATTAAGCATCTTAACCATCCGCTCATTCTTCTCTGTATCTTTGTCAAGATTAATGTAGATGGCAGGGATTTTTCTAAGATCTAAGTTCATTGTGATTCTTCTTCAAAGCAATAATTTTAGGTTCATAAGGATAATTTGGATTACCCATATGCTCTTCAGCAAAACAGTATGATGGAGTCAAACTGAGTGTTGGGGGATTATCAATAAGATAACGATTCATCTGCGATTCATCGTGCCACAGAGCAATCACACCGTTATTAAGGTCTTTGGTTACTCGATCGGCAAGAACTTCTGCCATCTCCAGGAACCTCTTGGTAGATCCACCATTGAACCCACCAGCATAATAGAGTTCTCCTTCCTCACCAACAGGAACATATGCTAAAGACTTTTCGTTCCTATCATAAGAACGCTCTTCCTTAGGATAGAAGGATTGATATGGGTGCATTGTGGCAACAAGATCACTGAGAACCTCATCTCCAACCTTATCAACAAGACCCATATCTACATCAAAGTAGAAACAATAGTCAAACTGAGAGATAAACTCTTTCTCTTTTACAAAGTAATTGTATCTCTTAAGAGTTGGCATTGGCCAAGATTCATGTTCAATTTGAGAAACTCTCACATTGTCAGATGTTTCTACTTCATGGTCTGTAAAAAGAAGGCACTGAATCTCATGCCCATTCAAGAAATTCTCTTCAATATTATCAAGAAGTCTTTCCACAAACTGAATATACTTATTTGTAGCAATAGTCAGAATACAAATTTTCATTTTAATTAACAAATAGTTTTACCTTTTTTATTTTCACAAATATATTTTTTGTAAATACTTTCATCAATAAAAGAAGAATCGACCCACCAATCCTCAAAAGG
>Ga0194130_10004852_pt1 | contig 16728 bp, 18 predicted proteins | sample TA2KigsurfametaG_FD_160084 | JGI IMG/M metagenome (GOLD analysis project Ga0194130, IMG submission 160084) | Freshwater microbial communities from Lake Tanganyika, Tanzania - TA2015050 Kigoma 12 surface | ecosystem: Environmental > Aquatic > Freshwater > Lake | place: Tanzania: Lake Tanganyika... | reverse complement strand
GTTATAGATTCCTCAAGAAAATACTCATAAAGCACATCAGGTTGAACTACTATTCGTTGAATAATCTCAGAAATACCTTTATTTATTTCAACTTCATCGCCATTATATTTTTCGTTCAATTGTTGTAAAAAGAGTACTTTTAAATTCTTTTTAATTTCGGCATAAAAGATACTGTTATCATGTCTAACTGCAAAAAATAATGAATTTTTAAAATATTTACGTTTATCTTTTTCTATCTTGAGATAACCATTATAATATCTAGATAATTTGAACATAATTAAATAGAGATACCCCATTATTTTTTTGATTATTTTTGCATTTGTTCTGGTCATTATAAGTTTAAATATCGTCTCTTTTTCATTATAGCTTTCAAGTAATTTTTCAATACATATCTCAAGTTGATCTAACACATTTATTTTATATTTACTATCATCACTTATACTTGTAATAGTATTATAATTATCTGTTATCAATGTTTTCATAACTAACATAACATTTTCAATATAACAAGAAAACGTCATCTGACTTGTCAAACATATGTCATCTAATGTAAATTTCTTATCTAAAATATGGGTATCTAAATAATACAAATTGGTTCCTGGCTTATGATACAAAGAACGTACCTCTGGTTTATCAATAATAACCTCTCCGTCATCTGTATTTACAATAAATTTCCCTTCAATCTCTTCTAAATCGCTCAAATGGCGCAGTAAATTGGTTAATGCATTTGTAAATGTATCAATCACAATACTCGTCGTTTGTTTAGGTTTCAAATAAGTAAATAACCACTCAACATTCGAAAACTCTCCACAATCTCTTTTATCTTTAAAAATAAAATGTAGTTTATATTCATCGCCAGTAAGTGTTCTGAACATAAATAATTTATTCAATTTATTTACATAAGCTTCAATGGCAGCTTCATTCGCAGCTTCTTCGTCATCTTCATTGTCATCATTAGATTCGTCTTCATCGTCTTCATCGTCAGATTCAATATAACATATTTTTTGTATTTTACTTATAAAAGGAGTTTTCGACATATCGTTTGTAATATAAAAAACAATATCATTATCTACCTCATTTTTGTCATTATATGCAACCTCATCCACTTTTTCTTCCATTCTAGATATTAAATCTTCATCTAAAATTTCAAAATTTTCACTTTCCATAAGTTTTTTAAACGTTAAAATGTCGGTTCGTGCTGTCTCTGAATTGAATAAAACAAGATCTCCCGGATTATCTACTACATCGGTTTTTGTAAGTTTTGAAAATGTACCGGCTTCCATTTCGTATCCAATGCTTAATATGTATTTGAGACCATTTCTTGCATCAATATCACCTCCTTTTTTGCGATATTTTTGTTTCAATGTTTTCCTCGTCATTATATATAATAATAATTATATATAAATTATATACCAACTCAAACTAATCTAATGCTTCAGAAGAGAATCGAACTCTTGACCTTCAGTTTACAAGACTGATGCACTACCACTGTGCAACTGAAGCTCTGTGTGGTTCTTATAACCACATAGTGTATATGGAATTGATATTTATATTGTTTTCAAAGTAATTTATTATAGAGGTTTTGATATTCATATTCATATTCACGCGCAATTATTATTATAATAAGCGGTTTCGCATGAAACTTGCGAGTCCAAATAGAACATCTATCAATAAAAATATCCATGCAAAGGGTTTTCTCTGAATTGCAAAATAGGCGAAAAGTGCATATAAGGCTCCATGAATGGGTCGCAAATGATCCCACCATATTTTATCTCCGAATACTTCGGGACCCGTTTTCCGGGACCCCGTTATCCATATGTAATAAAATCCAATGGCTGGGAGAAGTGCAAGCCAACCCATCATTTCCAAATAATAGGGAGAAACGGTTTTCGCCAAATATACCAATAAAGAGCGAGTTCCTATGCATCCTACCAAAAACAACCATACACGGTTTTGACTATTTTCCATGCGAAGTATATATATTATACTATACTATAATATATAAATGACTCGCAAATCATGTTTTTATTTTATTTTTTGAATTTTGGATACATATTTGCAAACATACCTCCTAATAGCTGATCTATTTCTCCATTTGCATTAAACGCGCAATTCATATGGTCATTATAAAAATCAATCTGTTGATACATCGTCTCATCGCACAGACTACTATCTAAATGCATAGTGGGGAGACTCTGATGTTTCACTATTTTATCAGTTAGGTCCTTGTATTCTACCAAATGCTGAAATCCGAGATTTTGCTCCCGATGCTCCTTCAACATTTTATGTTTTATTTGCAACTTACGATCGCAAAATTCCGGATAGGGAGAATACATATATTTGAGAATAAACCCATTACGAACATCATAGGCATGATTAAATTCATGTCTCCCAAGCATATATGGATTTGTGTTTCGAACTTTATGCATAAATCTATTGTATTGTCCATGCAAATACCTCTCCGAGGTGGAGTCTAATAATCCACTATTCGGAATATAACATGCATTCCTTTGCTGAACAAGCGATTGTTGCATATTCAAAAATCCGGAGGATTTTGAATCGATTACAGTTAATGCCGGGAATCGAAGCGCGACAACATTCGGATCAATCGTCGAGAAAATAGGATTGTCCTTTCGTCGGAAACCAGTCTGGAATAAAAATTCAGTTATAGTTAGCGCAAGTCGCCAATCATTATTTTCAAATGAATTCTCATAGGATGCAACCTCTGCATCCGTATAGTAGGGACAAAACACTTTTGTGCCACTTAATACCACATTCCAATTATCAGGAGCCTCTTGTTTAATAATCTCCACACTTGAATCTGTACTATGATGGTTAATTAATACTGCAGAATCAAAAAGGGGAGCATGATGTCGTATCCACTGCTTTAATAACATTTCTTCATTATAGAAATGAGTAAATAACAGTGTTTTATTATGTAATGAATCCTTTGTATATCGGGTATCAATCTCATCAAACAACATGTATGTTTTATTTCCAGACATATAAATAACTTGTTTTCGAGGATAATATACCATCAAATACGTTTCCTTATCACCGCGCAGTTTTTGAATCTTGGTTTGAATCTCCTCGATAAAATTCCATGCAAAAACAATAACCGCAAGAGGACCTTCTTCCTTTTTCATCTCTTCGGGAGATACAATCATATATTTATGATTGGTTGCATAATAATTGTGTTTGTAGGGAGAATCATCCGCAATATATTTCATTGGGATTTTATCAATATAATTTAATACTGTCATTCCCTTTGCCGCCGCGCCATATCCTACCACCGGAATACCTTTCTTTGTGAAACGATCATCAATCTCCCTACATACCCATTCTCGGAGTCCTTTGATCTTTTCAATATACACATGATAAAGCAGGTCATCATAAAGTCCAACATTCTCCTCGTGAATATAGACCTCATTTTGGATAATTGCAGTAGGACCGCGAGGATCAACGCCCTTGCGAAGTTTAAATACATACGAAATACCATGAACTTGGGTTTTCTCCACATTTTCAATATAGAGGCCCGTTCTTTTTGCGGCTTCCATCATCGATTTCACTGTGAAAAAGGACAAATGCTCATGGTAAATTGTATCAAATTGTCCGCGCTCAATCATTTCTGCCTGTGAGGTCTGAATATAGAATACCGTATTTTCATTCATGATATCGCAGCACTTTTGCATAAACACGATTGGGTCCGGAACATGTGCGACTACATTCTGAGCAACAATAATGTCCAAAGGAGGATACTCCGGCACAGGATCAATTCCCCAAAATCCGACTGTTATCTGATGCCCTTTTTTACTCGATATTTCATCATATATGTTTTTCGCAGGGTCATAACCATATGTATCCCAACCACGCGTCTTATATGCGTCCAATAAACTACCATCATTACATGCAATATCTAATACTGCACCCTTACTCATACCTTTTATCGTTTTTTCTGCAAAATCGTCAAAATACTGACGCATTGTTTTTGATGTACCACTCATGTATATGTAATCGGAAAACATATCTGCAGGAGGAACCGTATAATGAAGCTGTGTATGATAACAATTCTTGCATAAATCAAGGCGCAATGGATGCTCCGGGAGATTCGCATCGCGATTTTTCAAATAGTGATTTGCACTGGGCTGAGTACCGAAATCATAGACAACATACATTTTGTTCGTTTTACATATACGACAACATTCTCCCGAATTTTCAGGAGCAGGCAAAAGATATTCGGGAGATATACATATTTTCTTCAGATTTGTTTTCAGTTCCTCAATCATATTTGAATTTCTCCCTAACCAGCGAATACCAAAATCAGTTTGTGCTTTCGTAGTATCCATGGAGAATCCTAGATTATACTTTATTGTAGTATCCTCGGCCTCATATAATACACGGCATCCGGTTTTCGCACCAATCTCATTCGCAATCTTGGATATAGTGCAGTTCAAGGAAGATACATTGTATATTTGATTTCCATTTATTTTATAATTCTGACAGATAATATGCTCCATAAACAATAGCAAATCACGATTCCATAGAACAGCCCGGTTCTGGTTTGCACCATACACGCGTGCAATTCCAGTTAAAACTGCACTTCGTAAAAGGGCAATATGCACAAAATTGGTTCTTTGATTGGGAGACAATCCAATAACTGTTCCCATACGTAATCCGAGAGTCCGAATATGACTCAGTGTTGCAATATTTTTTTCGCGCCAATACATAGATCGAGTATATTCATCAAACAACTCGGTATCCATTACATAGCTCTCCTTTGCAGCGATTTTGCCACATCCTTCATATAATGCAGCCGTAGATGCATATACGAGAAGAGCATTTGATTTCATTTTATAAGCGACTTTCATAATATCATCTACATTTTCAGTAAATACATAGCTGGGAGATTTTTCAGCACACTGCTTTCTACCAGTTATTCCAGCCATATAGATGACAATATCTGCGGATTGAATCTGAGCATCAGTAGGTATTGATGTTAAAGTAGATCCTGTTTTTCGATCATATCCTTGTATAATAGATGATAAATCATTCTCTCTTTTCTTGAGATTTTCATATAAAAATGATCCAATATATCCTTTGTATCCAATGACAAGTATATTCAATACCATTTATGAAACTATAATGACAAATGTATATTTAATACGGGTTTCTCAAAGATTGTCTTTATAATGTTTTGATATGATTTCATATTCTCCTGATATATTCAAAATAAATAAATCGTATCAAATGATTTAATGATTTTATTATTATTATGTATATTTATTCGATTCGCAGTAATATGGATTTCGAGATGGATAATATGAATAATATGGATTTCGAGAAAAATACATCGATATATATAGTATCCGGCTGTACAAATCATTTTTTCATTTTTTGGATATTATTTTATAGAACTGTTCAAAAATATCTCCCAAACGCGATTCTACATTTTTATGATTTGGGGTTGTCGGAGGATCAAATAAAAGTTATGAAATCTCTTGTGGTTCGATTTCCATCCAATCTTGTTTTCCATACATTTGATTTTTCATTATATCCAGAATGGGTGAATATTAAAAATGCAGCAGGACAATGGGCATGGAAACCACAATGTATCAAGGATGTTATGGATAACTATATATCAGATATGAATAATAGTATTGTAATGTGGTGTGATAGTTGTAATATGATTGATTGTGATTTGTGCGAACTCTTTTCATTTGTCAAAAATAATGGAATTTATACAAATATTACAACTGGATCTGTAGAAAAATGGACTCAACCCGCAACCATGGATTATTTAAATGCGCGTGAATTCAGTTTATTTCATATGAGAAATGCCGCTCTTCCTGTTTTCTATTTGGGATTACCATGGGTCCGAGATTTCATTAATGATTATGCCAAATATTGCCTAGTGAAAGAATGTATCTTTCCAGAAGGAAGCAGTCGTGAAAATCATAGACAAGATCAATCTGTATTAACATGTTTGTATTATACATATTGGATGAAATATCGATTTACAATTAATAATGACTTTATGGGTATTATGATTCATTGCCGACCTGAAAATTTTATTAAACCTTATTCTGAATATTCTGAATAATGATTGATAGAAAATAAAGATTATCTAATAAAAAATGTAGATACACAAAAAACATGAATAATCCTCATTCTTTTATCATTTGTAATATTTCGATTGAATACCCCAAACGAAGATTATTTGATATATTTGAACAAAAAAAGATATGCATTATTGAAAGCATTGAATTTGTATTATCTGAAGATCAATATTGTTATGCGATCGTTTATGTTGCAAATTGGTATTGTGGCAAACTTTGCATGCAGTTTCTTGAAAAATTAAAAAAAAAAGGCTATGTTGAACTAATTGATTGTAATCATTATGTTTGGAAAATAGTATCTACTCCCACAATTATGAAGGAAAAACCCAAATGGTTCCAAATGAAAAAAATACATGATGATAATCATTCGGATTCAGTGATAATAAAAATAAAATCAAAACCAAATTCGATACCTCGCGAATATATGGAGCATGAATATGACCAATATACAGAGAATAGCGATCATTCTAGTTATGATGGAGATAACGATTCAGAATCATCCCAATACACAGATTTTGAACATATATTTTGCGGTGAAAAAAGATAAAAAGAAAAGAATATGTATATAAGTTATAGATAAAATGACTCAATCCATTTGTTTTCAATATTCTATAGGCAAAGACCCCTATATGCAGTATGGATGTATTGTATTGAATGAAAAGGATTCCAATTGGGAAAAATATGTTCAAAGATCATTACAACAGTATTATAGAGAAAATAATATGTTAAAAAAGGATGAATATGTGGATATTATACTCTATGATTCGCATGTTCTTGTCTATGACTATAAAGTAGAACCCTTTTCTTCTTCAAATAATTATTTTGATTATAATTTGTACATAGATACATCAACTAATACATTTATTTATCATGGAACTACACGAACATTAACTAACGAATCATAATTGTAATAAAGAAATAAAGAAGAAATCGGTATTATAATAAAATATAAAATATTATTTTATTATAATCTATATTATTAATTATTAGATAATATTTGTTATGACAACTACTTCGACTGAATGCATCATATGTACTGAAAAATATAATAAAACAACACGATTAGACATTAAATGTCTCTATTGCGATTTTCATTCGTGTCGCGAATGCTGTGAAAAATATATTTTAGACCAACCGATTCCTAAGTGTATGAATCCAGAATGTGGTAGAGAATGGACGCGCACTTTCTTAAGAAAAGTATTCACTGCCAAATTTGTGAATAAAACGTATAAGACAGCTCGCGAACAAATACTTTATGAACATGAATTATCCCTTTTACCCGCAACCCAATATCTTGTTGAGCGCGAAATTGAAAAGGAAAATATACTCAAGGAAATTAAAAAATTATCAGATGAACAAGATGAGATTCGCAAGAAAATAAATAGTTTGTATATTAAACATAGTCGCGTGGATACTGAAAACAACGAAGAAACCCATAATTCACATACACTTTATGTTAGAAAATGCTCGGATCCTGAATGTCGAGGTTTTTTAACGACTCAGTGGAAATGCGGCGTTTGCTCAAAATGGACATGTAAAACATGTCATGACAATATTGGACTTGATCGTAATGTCGAACATACATGTGATCCAAATAATGTTGCAACGGCGGAGTTAATTGCCAAGGATACAAAACCTTGTCCAAAATGCAAAATAAATATATTTAAGATTGAAGGATGTGATCAAATGTGGTGCACCCAATGCAATACAGCATTCAGTTGGCGTACTGGTGAAATTAGCTTCGATGAAATACATAATCCTCATTATTTTGAATGGTTATATAGTCGCGGTGGAAGGGATCAACATAATAATATGGTTCAACATCATCGATGCGATGAAATGCGTGTAGATAATGTATTTATTAGCAATCTTTTTTATAAATCCAATAATAGACATATAGATTCTGTTGGCTATGCTTCTCTATTTAGAACTATTACTGAAATTTGTCGCAATATTATACACTTGAGGCGAGTGGAGATTGGAAGATATAGATTCGATAAAACAATTGTGAATCGCGATTTGAGAGTATTGTATATGCGCAACCATATTGACAAAGAATATTTCAAGACAGTTATACAACAACATGATAAGAAACATCAAAAATGCAGAGATATGACAAATATATTTGTGATGGTAGTAGATACCATATCTGATATATTATTTCGTTTATACAGAACAGATATGTCTTTGGAAGATATGCAAAATCATATTGATGAAATGAATGAGATGATTAAATATACAAATGAATGCTTAGACGAGGTTAGTCGAACATATAATTCTGTAAAATATTATATGACACAAACTCTGGCTATATCCAAATATACATAAGTAGTTCATTTGAATAAATGAAAAATTATAATCAAATGACAATGTAAGATGGAAACCAGAAGAAAGAGACCTGTATCAGAAACAGAAACTGCATACACACCAACTCCTGTATATAAATTGACACGTAATAACATAAATGCATATATTTTGACACATCATCAATGCCAACAATTGAATGACAAATATTACATTGTCGGCATTAATCCTTACACCAATCAGCAATTGCATTTAACCTTGCCTATAATAACAAATTTGCACGGATTGGATGATGGATTCTACATATATGTATTATTAAGCCTTGACAATGGCGAACCATCCATGTATTTTATCAAAACATACACATCCTATGAAATTGGAACAAAACATCAGCAACTTATATATCGAATTGCATGCAACAATCAGACCTGCAAAAAATACAATTTGTATTACGCAGGTGAATTGCAAAAAAGGGGCAACGAAATAAAATTTAATTTTTATTCAGGAACATTCAAGATGGCGACGAAACTGAAAAAAACAAAGCTACCCCAAGACATTGAGTATATGAAACAACATATATTGTCATTGTGTGATGAAGGTATTTATATTCAATTTATGGATGAACCTATAATCACATCAGAAAACATCCTATTTACTCAAAAAGATTTAGATGATTTGAAACATTTGGGTGCAAATGTGAATACAACACCAGAAAAGAAAGAATAAAAATCAAATTTTTGAAAGAATCGAAATTGTATGGTGGAAGTAAGAGAAAAACAAGAAAAAGATCACGCAAACAATCAAAGAACAATTGGAGAAAAGATGATAAAAAAGTTTAATCTATTCTATCCACATACACTTTCTATTATTTTGGGAATAACCAGATAGGGATTCATATTTGCAGCTGGGCGGCGATCTTCCAAATATCCACAGGATTCATCCGATACATGCTGAGGAATGCGCACAGACGCATTTCTATCTGAAATACCATATGTAAAAATATCGTAAGAACTTGTTTCATATTTTGCACAAAGGCGTTTTCGATTATCGTCTCCATACACTTCCATATGTGCTTCGTGATTCTTGGAAAGAGATGCACATGCAGTTATAATATGATAGATACCATCCCCACGCAATCGCGTGTATTTTGTAGAAAAATTCACATGGCAACCACTTCCGTTCCATCCTGGAATCGGTTTTGGATCAAATGAAATCGCACAATTGTATTTCTCCGATAACCGTAGTAAAATATATCGGGAAACAATCAAATCATTGCACAATTTCATTGGACTACATACGCCAATTTGATATTCCCATTGGGATGCGACTACCTCCGCATTTGTACCACACAATGAAATGCCTGCTCTTATACACATATCCATATGTGCCTCGACTATTTCTCTTCCGAAACTGCGATCTCCGCCTACAGAACAATAATAGGCTTGTGATATATCTTGATGACCATGCCGAGGGTCAGATTCGGTCATCCACTTATACCCACGATTACTATTATGCGGATCTAGAATCATGTATTCCTGTTCAACACCAAAAAGAGGCTCATAGTCCTTGTATTTATTACAAATATGTTTGCAATTCATATATTCATTATGATTTGCAGAAGTTGCACATAATACAATTACACAATAAGACGACGAAATATTACATAAGGGATTTGGATACACCGCAACAGGGTATAAATATACATCCGATTTATTATTAGTAGCAGTATCATTTGTTTTTTTTGATGTAGATGACCCATCAAACGTCCATTGAGGATAGAAATTTTCATTGAACACGTCGTGTTCGACACTTTCAACTGGCAGAATTCTATTTTTGGATCGCATATTATTTTCCGAATCCACCCAAATATATTCTGCTGCAATCATTTTGGAAGTCATATTTTGTATATTCTCAAAATAGAATATAATTATATATTCTATTTTTTATATATCATTTACTTTCATGGAATTTCAAGAAAATAACGAAGACCCCGGAGAAGAATACATTGTCGAATCGAATTCTAGACCCGCGGACAAGGAATGCTACGTGTATATGCTTGTCGCAAGTAATGGTTCTACCTATGTAGGCGCGACTGTGGATTTAAATAGACGACTCCGACAACATAATAAAGAAATCAAGGGAGGTGCTCATGCAACAGGTGCCAAAGTTGCTAGGGGAGAACAATGGGTACGCGCTGCACATGTATCTGGATTTCCTAGTTGGCAAGCAGCTCTACAATTTGAATGGCGGTGGAAACAAATTACACGTAAATTGCCCACAAATATGTTCCCGTTAAAACGGCGACTTGTCGCATTAAAACAATTACTGGAGTTGGATCGATCGACTTCTAAGGCGATTCCTTATTCGGAATGGAAGGAACCGCCAGGTATTCATATAGAAGATGATTCTGCGATTCTTTTGTGGAATCAAATCATATAAACGATAAACGAATACACAATATTGCAATAAAATGAATGATAAAGTAGCCATACTACTTAGCAATTTTAGATCAGGTAGTGCAAATGATGAGAAATATCCTATGATTTGGTTGAAATCAGCATCGTTGGTATTTCCTCAAATGAATCAGTTTCTACAATTTGTAAATTACAAACCCAATCGGTACAGTATTGTTGTTGCAACTAACAATGATAATCGAATTATATTAGGTAATCTATTTACTAGTTATGGTTCCGATAAAACAACCACACACAATTATGAATATGTGTATTCAAATATATTGGAAGAGTTAGGTGTTAGCAGACCCTTGAATATATTAGAGGTAGGACTAGGAACAAATAATCCAAATCTTGTATCGAGTATGGGTATTGAAGGAAAGCCTGGTGCATCCATTCGAGCATTTCGAGACTTTCTTCCGAATTCTAACATATACGGTGCAGATGTAGATCGTGATATACTATTTACTGAAAATCGCATTCAGACCTTTTTTGTAGATCAATTAGAGTATGATTCCTTTCAAGGACTAGTTTTGCCTGATAATCAAAAATACGATCTGATTATCGACGATGGTCTTCATAATGTCGCTGCAAATCTGAATACACTTCTGTTTGGCCTAAACAATATTTGTGTAGGCGGTTATGTTGTGGTCGAAGACATTGCTGTCCAAAATATCGACTGTTTCAATTTTGTTTGCTATTTGCTGGAGAATACACAAAAATACAAGGTTTCTCAAATCAAACGCAATATCTCCTATATGCTTGTTGTTAAAAGACTTGCTTAGACTAGACACACATACTATTATTTTATGTTGTATATATAATATGTATTATATATGCACTATACGTACCATTGAACGTGATTTAATTGAGAAACCCATTTATTACCATTTCTTTTTATTGTTTCTTGAACATTCTTTGGATAATAGGACAAAAATAGACAACTAAAATCAAATACCTTGTCAATCATTTCGTTGTATTTTTGGTTCAAATATTCTTCTGTAATTTCAGAATAATCCTTTGTGAATAAAACGGGACAATCCTTGTATTTTTTATATGTTAAGGGATTATTTTCAATAATAGGAATGCATCCTGCAATGAGTGCTTCATAATGTCTATGACAATCGATACCATTCCCTTCGGGAGAAATCGTGAATTTATAGGAAGGCAGCATATCAAAAAATACATTATGATTTACAGGGTTATTATGAATGCCATTTTTTCGAAGATTTTCTGCAATCTTAGACCTGTTAATTATACCATGTATCCTTCGACGTTTATCTGTATTTTCATGAAAACAAGAACATACCAATTTCTCATGATTTCCAATTTGATTATACGCTCCTCTTCTATATACATCTACATATAGATATGACATTCCAATTGGAAATTCTTTCCAAGAATCATCCCCGGACATATCCGATGCTTGAACAATCAAATCAGATACTGGTTTTTCAAGTTGTTGCCACTCTCTTAAAGTGTATTTCATTCTATAATAATAGTATATTTATAATTATATAATATTATTATATAATTTCATAGTAGTATCAAAATTTCATACAAGAAATCTCCCAAAAATACAAAAAAAGTCGGCCGCGAAAACGAAAATGGACATTTTAAAAATGTCCAAAAATGATTTTTCCGAGGAAAATCTTTCAAAAAAAGTGATTTCACTCATAGACCCAGCGAAAATGGTTTTTCAGCGATTTATTTTCGCTGCATAATTTTTTGGGAAAATCGGTACGAGCATTTTGAGCCTTTAAAAATTAGCCGCAAACACTGTCAGTGTTTTTCGTGGATTTTTATGACAGCACAATTCGTGTGATGCAGTATGCGCCAAAAACAACTTTCGCTGCACTGACAGTGTTTGCGGCTAATTTTTTCAAAAACTGTCAGCATTTTCAATCAATAAAAACTACTGCATATTTCGTGTATGATTGCATAATTATGTGCATCAAAATTGGCTGGACATGCAGCCAAATCTCAACTTTGCGGCTAATTTTTGGCAAAAACTGTCAGATAAAAATTGGGATTGGACTTGCAGGTAAATTCGTAAGACATATACCATATTACGCACAACATTTTCGCACGACATGCAGCCAAAATACAACTTTGCGGCTAATTTTCATGAAAAGTAGTTATTTTTACATGAGAATATATTACGAAGAAAACAGCCATTGTATATTATATGTTTAACATTTACACTCGAATATATTGACGCACATAATGTCGCATATATTAATCGTATCCTCGATATCCAATATCGGTAATGGCTGCAATCGTCATCTTGCACAATAACATTTCTCTTTCGATATGTAGATCTTTTTGATATTCCAATGATTTCTTGACATCGTCCATAGTTGTTATCAAATTGGGGTTTGAGTCTTTTTCGCTGGTTATTTGGTATTTTTCCATTGCATCCAATATAAATATTCCATAATTATAGGATTTATCAAAAATACAGTCTATTGTTATTTTTATGGTTCCCAGCCATTTATGTATTTCCATGGCATACATCCTTTTGCTCATTGTATTGGATGTATCTTCAATACATAATTCCATATATAGTTGGGCAAAATACATTGTCCCAACTGCTTTTTCATGTTTATAAAAATTCAAAGAATCGTCGTCCATTATATTCATATAGGAATTTCATATATGGAATCTTTATATTGCATTATTATAAATATAAAAGAATCTAACATATCATTTATACTTTGATCATACATGTATGGATCCGCAGATGCACATTTAGTATATGGATTCAATATGAATGATTATAATACTCTATTTGATTATGATTGGTTATATGAAAATTTTCCAGTTGTTGAATGCTATGGAAAGGATATTGTTAGGTGTTATTTGGGTGAAGCCGTGTATGGTATTACCTGTAAAATAGATGTTGAAACTGGAAAAATAAGTGAAATATCTGAACCGAACAAAACAATGATACATACATTATATTACAAATATATCGAATATATTAGAACCAAAAATTCAGGTAATATAGATAGAATCAAATTAGGATATCATCTTGTAGTTAGTGGCTGGGATGAAACCGAGCATAAAATGATTCGATTATAATAAAATATTTGTTCTATTTCATATTGTCATATAGTGAAATAGAATACATGAATATACGATTTTTTCCTAAAAAGGGTCTCCATATTTGAAGAATGCATCAATCTTATCTTGGACTTGAAAATACTCCTTATCTTCTCTGTTTTCATATGTTTTTCCAGAAAAAGCACTTCTGTAGGAAGGTTCATACTCCGCATGTTCAAGCATGTTAAGTGCTTCTTCAGATGATGGATGATTTCCGTATATATTTTTGATATAGTTCTCAAGCATCTTTTTGTCTTCTTCGGATAAAGGTACATTTTTACTACGTCTTTTGGATGTAGTATTTCTGGGCTTAGGCGGGCACTTTCCAGATGCAGTCCGTTCTCCGTATTTACAAGCCCTTTTTTTAGTAGCCGATTTTGGTTTAGGCGGGCATTTTCCAGACGCAGTCCGAACACCATATTTACAAGGTCTCCCTCTGGGCATATTTTATGTATATATATTTTCATAATATAATAATTATTTCGGTATCACAGAACAAATAAAAATAGCTCGACAACGAGCCATTTTTATTTTTTATATAGATAGATAGATCTGCAATATTATACAATTTATAGTTCATCATTATGAACTATGTCAGGGTATTTGATACATTGTTGATCCTTTATAGAAAATACCATATGAATATCATCAAATACAATATACATTTTGTTTAAATTTGCAAATTGATCATACATATGTTCCATATCATATTCGGTTTCTTTTGCATAATCAAAGAATGTTGAGTTTGAATCATATACAACATAACTATTCACATAACATACCTGAACTGGAGAGTATATAACTCGTTCTTCAAATCCTTCTTTCAAAAAACGGTCTTCCGTCGGAGGAATCGCATGTTCATATTTTCGATCATCGATCTCATCCTCTTCATCATAAAAGTCGATTCTCTGAAATACACTATCTCGTAATTCAGTCCGATCTCCTCGAAACATGGGGGTATTTACATGTTCTTTCGCATCCACATTTATAATAGAATGGATCGTTTCATATACAACAATTGTAATATACATGCTGTATATGATTACAATCATATTGCACAACATAATAGCTGCAGCACGATTCATTTCTGATAGACTCTTAAATGGTTTGGGATTCGTTGGTTGCAAATATAATCATCATTTAAATACGTATCAATTTTTTATGACAAAACAATATTTACAAGAAAGAAATATGGTATTGGGTTCGATCTACCCTGGAACATACATACATACAGTTTAGCATAATTTCTATAATATTGTATATAATATACGCAATATAATGAAAAATCAGAAGATTGCTAGAAAAGGAGGGTCTGCAATAAATATGCAAAACATTAGAGTAATTTATGCAAAATCGGATTATCATAAATATATGAATTATTTAATAAAGGCATGCTATTACATCATTGATTATATAATTACAACCCGTAAATCACCTGGAAATTTAAGGGAAAAGGATATAGAATTCGATAATGATGGCAATGTGAAAATAAATAATATGCAAGTTGTCGATGTACCTGATGACAAATACAATTCGTTAGAAAATTATTACAATCAAGGTAATTATGCCGCATTTATGTATTTACTATGTGCATTCAAACCTCTACCATATGATATGGCAAAAGATAATGAAAGCATATATATGTGTTTAATGCTTGATCCTAGGACGAACAAAGAATATAAGAACAGGAAGAATTTTGATGATTATTTTAATGCAGGAATTAAGAAAATGATTGAGGAAAAATCGAAATCCATCGTTCCTCCTGCTGAGTCAAATGTTGAGACAAATGGTAATCCAGTTGTGGATAGTAATACAACTGGTCAAACTAGTGAGCAAGTTAGTGAGACAGTTGTTTCAAATGTTCTAGATAACGTACCAAACGATGGCCAGGTTAATGCAGTGCAAGTAGAACAGTCAGTAAATACATCAGAACCTACTCAGTCTGCTGGTAAGAAGAAGACCAGAACAAAACGTCGATTCTCTAAGACAAATAAAAACAAAAAACAAACAAAACGTCGCCAAAAACGAACGCGTAAAAATTAAATATATTTGATAAGTCTTCAAAATTCTGTTCAATAGTTTGATTATCGAATTACAGTTTGATTATCAAAATAAAATCTTCCCTTCACCGAAGTACCTTCTTCCTCTATATTTTGGTGTTTCTCATCTAATTATATAATTATATAATTCTTATATCATAAATATAAAAATCTCCCAAAATATCAAAAAAAAGTCGGCCGCGAAAACGAAAATGGACATTTTAAAAATGTCCAAAAATGATTTTTTCGAGGAAAATCTTTCAAAAAAAGTGATTTCACTCATAGACCCAGCGAAAATGGGTTTTTGACGATTTATTTTCGCTGCATAAATTTTCGGGGAAATGGGTACAAGCATTTTGATTGTCCAAAAATTAGCCGCAATCACTGTCAGTGTTTTTTCTGGGGTTTCATGACAGCATATTTCGATTGTATCGGTATGTTCCAAAAACAACTTTCGCTGCACTGACAGTGTTTGCGGCTAATTTTTTCAAAAACTGTCAGCATTTTTGACTACAGAATTATTACGAATTATGTAGTCAAACTATTATATATACATGATATTTTTTACTCTAGATGCAGCCAAATTTCAACTTTGCGGCTAATTTTTTATAAAAACTGTCAGCATTTTTCATAATTTACATTCACTGCATTTTGCAAGTCAGTATTATAAAACATATATAAAATATTTTGCACGGGATGCAGCCAAATATC
>Ga0194130_10004851_pt1 | contig 16734 bp, 15 predicted proteins | sample TA2KigsurfametaG_FD_160084 | JGI IMG/M metagenome (GOLD analysis project Ga0194130, IMG submission 160084) | Freshwater microbial communities from Lake Tanganyika, Tanzania - TA2015050 Kigoma 12 surface | ecosystem: Environmental > Aquatic > Freshwater > Lake | place: Tanzania: Lake Tanganyika... | reverse complement strand
TGTTGACTGTTTGTTTCTTTGCGTTTTGCTTGCGGGCAAAAACCGTTTGCCCACACACCAAGAACGGTGCATTGAGGAGGAAATTAGCAATCAGCCGGGGTTTGGCAACTGTTTTTTTTTTGTTTTTTTTACCCCCCCCCACCGGCGGGGCAAAAGGTTGCGTCCAGGGGAGATCACTTGGCTGGCTTGGAGGGGGGCTTTTCCTTGAAAGTCGAGCGCAGCAGCCAATGGCGCTTGAGGCCCTGCACCAAGTCGTCCGTGTGGATGATGGCGGAGGAAATCTCGGTCAGCAGGTTGGTGTTGGCGGCCACTTGGGCATTCAGATTGCTGGTGAGGTTGGCGAGGTTGGATAGCGAAAGGTCCAAGTTCAGGGCGAGCTTGGTGAAGTTGGTGTCGGCCTGAGCTAAGGTGCCGTCGGCGGTTTGCATGAGGCGGCGCGTCTCGGCGAGGGTGGAATTCGCGTTGCTAAAGGTGGTGCGGGCCTCGGCCAGCGTGGCGCGGACCGAGGCCAGCGTTTGATCGGCAGAGGTGTTCAGGTTCGTCGGTAGCAGCCAGGTGCCGAGCGAGCCGGCGGGGTTGGTAAGGTTGGCGGTGATGCGGTGAACGTTCGCGCTGACGGGGTGGAAACTGGCAACCAGGTGGTTGGCATTGCTGGCGATGGGCTGCAGCTCAGCGATGCGCGTGTCGAGGTTTGAGAGGGTGCGCGTGGTGGTGGCCAGCAGCGCGACGACTTGGTTGGTGAGGCTCAGAATGTTGGGCAAGGCGGCCTCAGCCTGCGTGACGAGCTTTTCCGCACGCTGAGCGAGTGCGGGCGATTCGTTGGCGATGATGTGATACGGCGGGGAACCGGCGGACCAGTTGGTGTAAGTGGCGGCCGGTTCGTGCCAGATCCGGGTGATGAGCTTGCCTTTTATCTCGTAGGCGGCGCGCAAGTTCTTCTTGGAGCCGTCCGAGTTGGTATAGCCGTTCCAGCCGCCGGGCATGATCTCCAAATAACGCCCACTGAGCAGATCCGCGCCCACGCGCACGCGCGAATCATTCCAGATGTAACCAATGGAGTGGCTGCGGACGATGAATTCCACATACACGAAATGTCCTTCGTAGTATTCGCCGGAGTCCGGCGGCACCGGGCGGATGCGCGTGATCTCACCGGCATCAAAGCCCATCAGCTTGATCTTGTCGCCCTCCTTGAGGCCCGCCGCGCTGTCGACATAGGTGTAAAACGGCGCGCGCAAGTCGAACCAGCCCCGGTTTTCCGCCGTGTGATAGAGGTAATAGCCAAAGCCGGAGAGCAGCAGCACGGTGGCGAGGATGACAAACACGCCAACGGCGTGCTCCACGCGGCCGAGCCGGGTGCGGAGTTGCGGGGTGAGGTCTTGCAGTGCCATGGCTAATTAGGGGACGGAGATGTTTGTGCGGCGCTCATGCAGCCAGAAATTCGCGGATAGTGGATTCCTCGCTGGCGATTAGTTCCGTGCGTCCGCCCAACGACAACCACCGACGGCCTTGCAACAAGGCGAACTGTCGCGCTTGGTCGCGCCACAAGCGCAAGTCATCCGTCGTGGCCACGATGGCAAGTGGACGTCCGCCCAGCCAGGCGTGGCCGGCGTTGAACGCGGCCAACGTGTCGAGCCACCAACGGACCTGGCGCGGGTCAAGGCCGGCCAATGGGTTGTCTAGCAACAGCACTTCGGGCCGAAGCACGAGCGCGCGGGCGAGGGCGACGCGCTGTCGCCATCCGCGATTAAGCTGGCCCGCCAGCTGCGGCGCGGAGTCCGCCAGGCCCGTGAGCGCCAGCACGGTCTCGACGGCCTCGTTGGTTTCCTCGGCCGGGCAGTTGCGATGATAGCGCAGGGGCAGCGCGATGTTCTCCCGCACGGTCATCTGCGGGAACAGCCGCCCGCCGTTTTCAAACACCACGCCAATCCGCAGCCGTGCCGCCACCAACTCTGGTTGCGTCATCACCGTGATGTCCTCACCAAAGAGCAAATGCTGCCCGCCTGACGGATGCTGCAAGCCGGCCACCGTCGTTAGCCAATCGCTTTTTCCCGACCAATGCCAGCCGCCGACCGCCCAATATTCGCCCGGCCGCAACTGCCAACTTACCCGCTCAACCAGGGCCACGTCAGGCTCCAGCACGGCTGCAATGTCCGCCTGCACCAACTCGATTAGCGGCGCAGCAGCATCGATGGAGGCAGGCGTATTCACATCACAACATAGACCAAGATGAACAAGGCGTCCGCCGCCACACAACCCGCCACGCTCTGCGCCACCGCGCGCGTGGTCGCATCGGACACATCCTCCAACCGCAACGGTTGCGCCAGCCCTTGAAAACAGGTCACCGTCGCGATGATTGCCCCGAACGTCGCCGTTTTCAACGCGAGCAACGCGAAATCCTCCCACCGCAAAGCGCGGGCGATTTGGTTGAAGTAATCTCCCGGCGTCAACGGCACATCTTGGAGAAAAATGAACAGGTAACCGCTGAACACCGCCACCAAGATCAAATACACCGTCAGCGAGAAAATCGCCGCCGCCAACCCAATCACGCGCGGCATCACCAAGTAATGCACGGGGTCAATGCCCAATGCCTCTAGGGCTTCCACCTCGCCCTGTGCACGGCTGAGGCCCAACTCCACCACGATGGCCGTACCCACGCGCGCCAACACCAACAGGGCCGTCGCCAACGGCCCCAGCTCTCGAATCAGCACGGTCACCATCACTGTCCCCGCATATTGCTCTGCCCCAACGCGTTGCAACAGCGAAACTGTCTGCGCCACGATCACCAACCCCAGTGCCAACCCGAAAAACACCACACCCGGCAGCAGCCGAACGCCGGCGCGGTCAATTTGCGTGCGGATGAGCGGGTGTGTGACCCGCCACGCCGCGTTGAACTTGGTAAACGTGACGCCAAGGGTGATAAGCGCGAACGCGCCGACGCCCTGAATGGTTTGCAGCAGCCGGAAAATCTGCTGCCCCACGAAGTTGAGGTAACTGCGGGGCAGTGCCAGCCCGCTTGCCTGTAGCGGCGGTGCGGCGGGCTTGGCGGAGTCTTGATCCACGCGCACAGCTTAGGCGGCGCGGGAAGCGGGGGACAACGAGATTTTGCGTGGCCAGAAAATCCCCAGCGGAAAGCGCCAGCCATCGCACGGGAGACTCGCTGGGCGTTAGGACGATTGGCACACTCCGCACCTCGCTCAGTAATCCTTCAACGCTCCCTTGCGCAGCGCGTCCCTCTCTGGCTCGGGCAGCCCCCGGTTGTAGCGGTAAATCGAATCCTCAAAGTCACCATAAAGCGGGTTCGGCAGCACGATGAAGCGTCGACCAAATTCCTTCGCCAGCCGGTCCACCTCGGCAATGCGCGTGGCCGCATCCTTTCCATCGAAGGCTTCGCTGAAATCATTTAGATTATCGCCCAGCAACAGCACGATCTCGTACGTCGCGCTGACCGCGGCACGGCGCTTGGCCTTGCTACCCTCGGTGGTGCGCAGCAACAGGTGCGCGTCGTCCGCATTGGGGAATCCCTTTGCCCGTAAATTCGCCAAGGTACCCGCCTGCTCTTCTATGCGGCGATTTGAAATGTAAAACACCTCCACCCCGCGCGCCGCGGCGTGCGTGAGAAACTCCACCGCCCCCGCCAGCGCCTCGGCACGGGCGAGATCCACCCACTGCCGCCACGTCGCGGGCGCGTAACTCTGCCGCGTCTTGACGAGCCGCGCCTGATACGGGCTGTTGTCGAGCACGGTTTCATCCACATCCACGATCACGGCGCGTTTCTTGGGCGCAGGATTCGCCTTCAACTCCTCGTCCAGCACGCGGCGCGCGAGGTTAAAGGCCTGGTGACACAGCGCGCGATATTCACCCGAACGCTGCACCCACAGCACGGCTTGTACGGTGTGTTCGTTAGTCGGGTAGCTGGTGGTGGGCGGGGAGGGGGCAAGTTGTGGCGGGGGGCTGGGCCGAGGACATATGCAGGCCGTCAACGCGCCAGCCAGAAGCGCAAGAACCAAAGCGCGCGAGAAAAGGGTGCCCCTCATTGGTTCACTTGCGTTGGTGAGACAGAAACCATTCATAGAGCTTCGGCTGGTTGTAGGTCACCGTCCACGAATCATGGCCCGCCTCGGGATAGACCGTGAGTTGCACGTCCTTCAGCCCGATTCTTTTGAGCAACGCAGCCAAGCGCTCAGATTCCGAGAGCAACACCACCGGGTCTTTCGCACCGTGAAACGCCCAGACCGGCGTGGCCCGCAGCGCCGCCGCCTTGCCGCGCGCGGGCAAGAGAAAATCAATCGTGTTGCCGCCGCCACAAATGGGCGCAACGGCCGCAAAGCGCTCCGGGGCCTTCGCCAGCAGCGCCCAAGCGCCGTAGCCGCCCATGCTTAGGCCGGTCAGGTATACGCGGTTCGCATCGACCTGGTGCGCCGCGAGCACGCTGTCGAGCAGGCCGAGGACCGCGTCGCAGTCCCAGGACTGGTCAGCGGGGCATTGCGGCGAGACGACAATGAACTTCTCCGCGAGCAACATGGTCGCCGCCTCGCGATCCGCGCGGGCAGCGTCGGGCTCGTTCTTTGGCGCAGACGGATTCTTCTTCACCAGCTTGGGCGGGCCGTGGACGGAAACCTGCGCGAGGTTCGTGCCTCGCTCGCCGGAGCCATGGAGGAAGAGGATGAGTGGCCACCGCTTCGCCGCCTTTGCATCGTAGCCGGGCGGGAGGTAAAGCAGGTAGCTGAGTTCGGCCTGTCGACTAAACTGGCCGGAATACTTATGACGAGTTTGCATGAGTTCAGAATCGGGAGCCTGGGCGATGGCAGCGGTCGCGGCGGCGAACAAAAGCACGAAAACGAGCGAGCGCGGGAGGCGGTAAGGGCGGTGCGATGTCATAGGAACGGATGGAGTATGGCTACGCGCCGCAACCGAGGCAAGCCGCCGGCCTGCAAATGTCTTGTGACGTTGAAATGGGCCGCGTTACGTTGGGCGGGCATGACTGATGGTTTGGCAGACGCACCGGCGTGGTATTGCGTGCGGTCGCAGATCAAGCATGAGCACATTGCCGCCGGCCACCTGCGGCAGTTGCCCGGCCTGGAAGTGTTTTGCCCGCGTGTGCGTTTCCAGCGTGCGACCCGACGTGGCAAGGTGTGGTTCACTGAGGCGATGTTCCCGAATTACCTCTTCGCGCACTTCGCATTGCGAAACTTGCGCATCATCCAAGCCGCGCACGGCGTGGCGGGAGTAGTGCATTTCGGCAACCACTTCGCCCCGGTGCCCGACGAGGTCATCAGTGATTTACGCGAGCACTTGGATGAAACCGACCTGAAAGTTTTCCCCGAGGCAGTTCAGCCCGGCGACGAGGTGGTCATCGCGGACGGCACGTTTATGGGCATCACGGCAGTGGTGCAACGACTCATGCCCGCGAAGGATCGTGTACGCGTGCTGCTCGAGTTTCTCGGCCGGCCCGTGGAAACCGAACTCGCTTCCGCCAGTCTCGTTAAAACCGGCGTCAACCCGCGCCTGGTCTAACCTCCTTATTCCTCATGGCCGTCCCGCTCTTTGACATCAAGCCCCAGAACCAAGCCCTCGCCGAGGATCTACAGGCCGCGTTCACGCGCGTGCTTGCATCCGGCCAGTTCATCCTCGGTCCCGAGGTACAGAACTTTGAGCGGCAATGCGCGGAATACCTCCAGGTGCGGCACGCACTGGGGATTTCCTCCGGCACGGACGCCATTCTGCTCGCGCTCATGGCGCTGGGGATTGGACCGGGCGACGAGGTAATCTGCCCGAGCTTCACGTTTTTCGCCACCGCTGGCTGCGTCGCACGCACCGGCGCAACCCCGGTCTTCTGCGACGTGCGAGCAGACACCTTCAACCTCGACGTGGCCGACGCCGCGCGCCGCATCACGCCGCGCACGAAGGCCATCATGCCGGTGCATCTGTACGGGCAAGCGGCGGACATGGCGGCCGTGAACGAACTCGCTTGCCGACATGGCCTTAAAGTTATCGAGGACGCTGCACAGGCAGTCGGGGCTACGCAAGGCGGCCAACACATCGGCAGCCTCGGTCACTGCGGCGCGTTTAGCTTTTTCCCGACCAAAAATCTTGGCGCGTTTGGCGATGCTGGCCTGTTTACGACGAACGATGACGCGCTCGCCGAGCACGCCCGGCTCCTGCGTATGCACGGGGCGTATCCGAAGTATTACCACCGGTGGATCGGAGGAAATTTCCGGCTCGACGCCGTGCACGCCGCATTATTGGCGGTCAAGCTGCCGCATCTGGACGGCTTTGCCCGGCGACGCGCGGCAAACGCGGCGCGTTACACGGAATATTTCGCCAAGCTGCCCAGCATCGGCGCACGGCTTATTCTCCCGGCAGCCCAGCCCGGCAATGGCCACACGTGGAATCAATACACGGTGCGCGTTCCCGGCGCGGGCCGGCGTGACGCGCTGCGCGACTGGCTCGCCGCGCGGCAAATCGGCACAGAGATTTACTACCCCGTGCCACTGCACGCGCAGGCGTGCTTCGCGGCACTCGGGCAGACCGACGCGGATCTGCCAGTGTCTGCACGGCTGGCGAGCGAGGCCTTGAGCATCCCCATTTTTCCCGAGTTGACCACAACTCAGCAAGACGAGGTGATCGGGGCAGTCACTGAGTTCATCGGGGCGGGGAGGTGAGGAACCTTCGCAGGCGAAAAGCGCAGGGCAGCATAGAAAGCCATGCACTCAGAGAGTGCGGATGTTGAGCAACGGGGCTGGCGCGCCGCAGCCGCAAAATCCCGCATAACTCATGAGTTCAAACTTCGCGCCCGGGGCCAGTGGGCCACTGAACGTCCGAGGCTGAAGCGAGAGCATTGGGCAAGCGTCAATAAACCGAAGCAAAATTTTACCTACTCTCACCCATCCCCATCTATGACCATGCAATCCACATCGCAAATCTGCCCCGAGTGCTCCGCAAACGTCGCTCCCAGCTCGGGGCTTGCCCGTCGCGACTTCATCCGCGCGGTGGGCGTGATGGGCGGAGCGGCCCTGCTCCCGACCGGCGGGCAGGTGGCCCGTTCCACCCGACAGAGCACTGCATCGTTGGCTTAGCCGCCGGGATGCGCCCGCAACCAGGCAACTGTTTCCCGCACCCCATCTTCCAGTGAAACCAAAGGGGGCCCCAGGAGCGCCAAAGTTTTCTCCATCGGCACCAAATAGTCATCTGTCATGTTTCGAAAGCGTGCGGAATAGAGCGGAAATCCGCGCCCCGTCAACGCTTGGAAGACATCGCCGAACCGTGCGCCCGCCTGGAGCAGCAACCGCGGCAGGATCACCACTTCACGACCCCGGAGCGCCCGGGAAAAGGCGTTCACCCAATCCAACAGGCGAAGGTGTCCGTCCCCGATGTAGAGCACCTGCTGATGCACCTTCGCACTTCCCAGCAGAAGGATGGATTCCAACTGGTGGGCCACGCTCTTGGCGTAGCCAAATCCTTGCACACATTGATGGCCACTGGGATGCACGTAAAGCCCGCGCCGCATCATCCGAAATAAAGTGTCCCGATACCGCAGATGCCACGGTCCCCAGACCGTCGTGGGCCGGACGAGGGTCCAGACACACGGCAAGCCCGCAGCCCGCGTGGCCCGCTCCGTCATGACCTTGCTGACCCCATAGAGAGTATGCGGGTTGAAGTCCTCATCGTTCGCCGGCGTGTGGCCGGGGCGGCAGACATATTGCGTGGAGGTGATGATCGCCCGTTCCACAGAGGACGTGCCTTTGACCGCTCCAAGCAGATTGCGTGTGCCGGTGATGTTGACGGCGTAGGCCTCCTCCACCGAACCCCCTTCCGCCACATCAGCCCGGGCGGCGAGGTGGATGACCGCCTGAGGCTGCAACTCCGCAAACCGGCGGTTCAACGCAGTGGCGTCCATGATGTCGCAGGGGATGAACCGGTTGGTCTGCCGGGTGTCCAACGGTGTGGCGACGTCCAAATTAAACACTTCATGCCCGCGTGCCTGCAGCACCTCCACCAGAGTGGTGCCGATGAATCCCGAACCGCCCGTGACTAGTATCTTCATGCCTTTAGCTGGTCTTGGCCGGGCTGGTTGAGCCACCGCGCGGCGGCGCATGCCCGGCCAAACGGAAATAAAGCCGGCTCAGACTTGCAGGAAGGATCTTTTTGACCTCGGCGCGCAGAGACCACCAGCAAGCCTGCCACAGATAAACCGGGGTCAGAAAATGCCGACACTGACGCTGCCGCAGCACCAGCCAGAGCATCTCCTTGCCGAACTGGGCCAGCGCGGCCCCCTCGCGCATGCGGCGGGCGGCCTCCTGATGCTGCGGTTGGGCCAGATGATCCAGCATGGCCCGATAAATCACGAAGCGCTCGGCGGTGTTTTGCATCCCACGCCCAGAATAGCTGGTCGAATCCTTGGTGAACTCCCCCAACACCTCGGGCACGTGGCAAACTCCCGTCTGATAACCGGCCGTCCACACGGCAAACCAATCGGTGCACCACTTCAACTCGGGAAGATACTTGCCATTCGCGATGAGCCGCCGGCGATTCACCATCATCGGCGTGGCAAACATGTGCATCCGTCCGGCCCGAGAAAGCCGGACCATTTCGTCCGGTGACAGATAGCAGGCCCGGTCGGCCACCCCGACTCCGTAGAGGTATTCCAATCCCGCCCCCTCGTCACGGAAAAGCGTGATGGCTCCGCAAAAGGCCGCCAGTGGGTGTTGCGCCAACAGTGTGAGCATCTTTTCAACCACCCCCGGCATCAAGCTGTCATCGGCCGACAACCCCAAAAAATAGTCACCGGTCGCCAGATCCAGTCCGCGATTGAGACTCGCAATGACCCCCAGGTTGCGCTCGTTCCGATGCACCTTCACCACCGGGCTTTGCCGAGCCAACGATTCCATGACCGCCAGGCTGTCATCCGTGGACCCATCATCCAACAGGATCAACTCCGTGGGCAGCACTGACTGGGCTAACACACTGCCCACACATGCCGGCAGATGCCGGCCGTGGTTCAGGTTCGGCACAAAGATGGTCAGACTTGGCAGTTTCATGCGACGGCTTCAAAGTATTGAAGTAAATCTGGGTTGTCCACGCCGGGTCGCTCCCATTCGCGGCGGCAGGGTTCGCGGTGTCCGTCCTCACCGCGCTGCCACCCCCACTGCCTCCCGCAATTCTCTCAAACCCCTCCACCTCCAAGCGCCAGCGCAAGCCTTGCACCAGGTCGCGGACTAAACCGGGGCCTCCGTGAACGAGTCCGGAATACACCTGCAGGAGCGACGCCCCAGCCGTGATCTTCTCCCACGCATCCGCCGCGCTGGCGATGCCACCGACGCCGATGAGCGGCACCGCCCCTCTGGTCTGGCGATGCAAATAGCGAATGACCTCCGTGCTGCGCGCGCGGAGCGGACGTCCGCTCAGCCCCCCGTTCTCGGCATAAACCTGTTTGAGCCGCAGGTCGCTGGTGTCTGGGCGCGTGGTGGTCGTGTTGGTGGCGACTAGGCCAGCGAGTTGGCGCGGACCGACGAGTTCGAGAATCTCATCGAGCGCTTCAAAAGTAAGATCAGGCGCAACTTTCACCAGGATGGGCTTGGGCTTCGCAGCCTTGGTAGCCCTTGCCTACTTCGCATTTACCTGCTGGAGCGCGGCGAGAATTTCATCGAGCGCGGACCTGTCCTGGAGTTGCCGGAGATTCGGTGTGTTCGGCGAACTGACATTAACTTCGAAGAAGTCAGCGTGCGGCCAGAGCACGTGGAAGGAATTGGCGTAATCGTCCGCCGCTTCTTCGAGCGGGGTGACCTTGGACTTGCCGAGATTGATGCCGACCGGATGGTCCGGCCAGCGAACCTGTTCGCGCCAGGCGGCGAGTCGCTGGGCCAGCGCGAGCGCCGGCATTGTTAAAACCCATGCGGTTGACCAGCGCCTCGTCGCCGACGGCACGGAACATCCGCGGTTGCGGGTTACCCGGCTGCGCGTGCCAGGTCACCCCGCCCAACTCGCTGAAGCCGAAGCCGAGCGACCGCCAGACCGGGACGGCGGCAGCCTGCTTGTCCATGCCGGCGGCGAGACCAACGGAGTTGGGAAAGTGCAGTCCAAACAGACTGATGGGCAACCCAGGTGCCCCGCAACAAGCCTCAATCATCCCACACAGCGCGCGGCGGCGGGCAACGTAGCCGAACGCTGCCAGCGTGCGGTTGTGGATCTCCTCAGAGGGCTGGGTAAACAGCGCCAGGCGGATAAGCGAACGGTAGAACCAACTCATGCAGCAACGATGCTAACGCAAACGGCTGGACCAAGGCCAGTGCGACGAGCTTGCCCGCAACGGATTGGGGATAACGCATGAGCCAGTTCACGAGGGTGAACCGGCGGCTTCTTGAGCCCAATCCCCATTATTCACACCACCGCTACTTGTCCCGTGTAAGCAAGTAGTGCGCGAGCGCTTTGAGCGCCGCGGCCCGGCCTTGGAACGGCTGCAGTGCAGCGAAGGCCTGCCGGGTTAGGCGTTGCGCGATCCGCCGGCTTTTTTCCAAACCCACGATGCTCGGATATGTCGCCTTTTGCGCGGCAACGTCCTTGCCAGCTGTCTTACCGAGCTGCTCGCTGGTTTGCGTCACATCCAAGATGTCGTCAATGACTTGGAACGCGAGGCCGACATGGTAACCAAAGTCCGTGAGGGCCTGAAGCTGCCTGGGCGTGCAGTTAGCGCTCATGCCGCCCAGCCGCACGGCGCAACATAGCAACGCGCTGGTCTTCCGCTCGTGGATGTAGCGAAGTTCCGCGACGCCCAGCTTTTTACCTTCGCCCTCCAAATCCGCCACTTGCCCCGCGATGAGTTGCAACGAGCCGCTGGCCTTCGCCACTTCCAGCACGAGGTCGCGATGCGAATAGCGCGGCCAGCCCTTGGCCAACGCGGTGATTTCAAATGCCTGTGTGAGCAGCGCGTCGCCCGCCAGCACGGCGATACCTTCGCCGAAGACCTTGTGGTTTGTGGGCTTGCCGCGCCGGAAATCATCGTTGTCCATTGCCGGCAAGTCATCATGGATAAGTGAGTAGGTGTGGATGCACTCGACGGCGCACGCGAGCGGGAGGGCGTTCACCTCGCGCCCGCCGCATGCCTCCGCCGCTGCGAGCGTGAGCGCGGGGCGCATGCGCTTGCCGCCGGCGAAGAGCGAGTATCGCATCGCCTTGTGAATGGTGGCGGGCTTGGCCTTCTCTGGTGGGAGCAGCGCGTCCAGCGCTTCATTGACGGCAGCGCTCCGCGCGTCAAGCCAGGCGGACAAGTCAAACGCAGTTTGGTGACGCGCTCCGGTGCGCGTGGCAGTCGTCGGCATGGCGGTGGTTGTAGGAGAAGGGTGCAGGCGGCGCAAGGCGGAGTTGCCCATTAGAGACGACGTGCGACGAGTGGCGCGGTAGTAAGAGAGCGTTAGTGAGGCGGGAGAAAAAGGGTTGAAAGGAGATTGCTCGCCCCTAGTATGCGCCCGCCTTTCCGCCTGCGGAGAGGCACGATGGTTCGGGACGTAGCGTAGCTTGGTAGCGCGTCTGAATGGGGTTCAGAAGGTCGTGAGTTCAAATCTCACCGTCCCGACCATTTTCTTCCCCTGGTCCGCCGGGCAAATTTCTCCGAACCAAACTGGCGTGCGCGGCGTTAAACTCCTTGAACGGTCCGCCGTCCTTCGAGTCGAACACGTAAAGTCCTTGCTCCGCCAACTTTAAAACCTCGCGCCCACCGCGCACCGCTGACGATGTCGCCCTCTTCCCCAGTGCCTCCCGCGACGGACGAGCAGGCGATGTGGCGCGTGCAGGCACACGACGACCCGGAGGCGTTCGCCGCGATCGTCGGGCGCTGGCAGGGTCCGATCCGCAACCTTTGCCTGCGCATGACCGGTGACCTGCACCGCGCCGAGGATCTCGCGCAGTAAACCTTTGCCCGGCTCCACGCGCGGCGGCGCGAGTGGCAACCCACGGCCAAGCTCTCAACCTACCTCTGGCGCATAGCGCTTAACCTTTGCCACGATGAGAACCGTCGCCGCACCCGCCACGGCGAAGTGCCTCTGGAGATCGGCGCGGATGGCGAGCACGCGCCGTGCATCAGCGTCTTCCACCCTACGCCGCATGAGGAACTGGAAACCGCGGAGCGCGCCGACCAGGTGAGCGCGGCGTTGCAGCGCGTGACCGAGCCGTTCCGCACCGTGCTCGTGCTACGACACTACGAGGGTCTCAAGTTTCGTGAAATCGCCGACGTGCTCGGCGTGCCCGAGGGAACCGTGAAGTCCCGCATGGTCGAGGGCCTAAGCCAGCTCACGCGTCTGCTGCAACCGGCCTTGAACAATTCTCCCGCCGCAAACGCCCCGGCACCGGCGATAGCGGCCTGGCAACCACGTCCGCAAACCAAAGCCCGCCTATGAACCACCCGACCCACGAAGACCTAGTCGCCCACCTTTACGGCGAACTGCCACCTGAGCAGCAGGCTGAAATCACCGCGCATCTGAATGCATGTGCGGATTGTCGCCAACTCGCGACTAATTGGCACAAGACAATGAGGGAACTAGACGCGTGGAAACTTCCCGCGCCGTTGCCGTCGCGTTCGCGCGCGCCGCAAACCGCGGCTAACGCGCCATTCCTTAAGTGGGCCATCGCCGCCTGCTTGGCGGTGGGCTTCGGCTTCCTCGGCGGCCGGCTGTCCGCGCCCGCGCCGGACACGATCGCTGTGCGCGCGGAGTTCGCCGCCGATTTGCGAAAGCTCGCGGTGGCGCTCGAAACTCAACGCACCGAAGACCGCCTCGCGTTGACCCAGATTCTCCAAACCATGCAAGGACAACGCGCCGAAGACTACGCCACCCTGCGCCGCGAGTTGGAAACCCTGGCGGTGAACACCGAAGACGGCTTGTCAACCGTCGTGCAACTCGCCGCCGCCACCGAACCAAACGCACGCTGAACCCGTTCAATCTCCGAAACTGCACCCCACAAATCCACCACGGCTCCCGCTCATGAAAGCAACCACACTCCAACTCCTCACGCTTGTCACCGTCGCCGCGCCTCTGCTCGCGCAGGAACCGCCGCGTCCCGTTGGACCACCGCCCGGCGCCTCCGAACGCAAAGGCGAAAGCCGGTCGGGCTTCTCCACGGGTGGCGGCGGTGCCGGTGGCAGCGGCGGCTCGCGCAGCGGCGGGTTCGGTGGCGGTTCGGCGGGCGGCTTCGGAGGCAATGACCACAGCCGCGAGATGATGATGTTCGACATGGGCCGCGCCCGCGCCCTCAAACCCATCATCGCCAGCACCCGGCCGCTCGACCCCAAAGATCGCGCCGCCGCCGAGGAAGACCTCGCCATCATGGCGCGCCTGCTTGAGAAGGACCTCGACCGCGCCAGCGGCAGCGGCCAGCCCAACGCCATGGGCATTGCCCTTACTTGGGTCGATGGCCGCGGCTCCTCCGCCCTGCTACTCGACGGTCACGGGGCTGTCTTCACATTGCACACGCGCCTGCCGCTCACCCCGCAGCCCGGCCGGCCCGCGGAGAATGGCAAGCCAGCCACCACGCCGGAATCCCCGTGGGAACGCACGCAACGCGAGCTCTTCGGCCCGGGTGGCGGTGCGGGCCCACGCGATCAGCGCCCCGGCGGAATGCCCGGCGTTGGCGCGGGCCATCCGCAGAACACGCCCGCGTTTGACACCAGCCGCGTCGAAGCTCTCAAGAAATCACTCCTCGAAACCCTCAAGCACGCCAGCCAGATCCGCGCACTTAAGAGCGATGAACAGGTGACCGTCGTGGTGCAAAGCATGAGCGGGAACAACAGCTTTGGTGGCCCAGCGATGGGAGGACACAGCTATTCCGAAACCCGCACCACCGTCAGCACGCGCGTCAACGGCGAGCCTCCGAAAGTGGAAACGCGCACGAGCCGCGACGGTGGCCCGATCGGCGAATCCCGCTCCGCCACGCTCACGCTCCGGGCGAAGAAATCTGACTGTGAGGACTTCGCGAAAGGGAAGCTCACCGCGGACCAGTTCGCGAAAAAGGCCTTGGTCAATCTGCAATGAACCGCGAGCTAGCGGACTAGGATTAGGCTCAAGTTCACGAGCAAGAGGACGGTGCTAGTCGCTTGCTGCTCATTGTCCCAAGACGAATCCTGATGCTTCTTTCGGCCCTACCGCTTCTGCCCTTTATCTGTGATGACCTTGGGCGTGAGTGCTGACGCGGGCACGATCTTCTTCTCCGCGCCATCCACACTCCAAGCGAGCTTCGCCACGGCGAAGCCGCTGTTCTCGTAATACTCCATCACCACGTCGTAGCTCTGGCCGGCTTCGAGCTTCAGTTCGCCCTTGTACTCGGTCGCGCCTTGATCCACCCAAGCGTCCACGAGCTTCTGGCCATTGACCCACAGCCGCACGCCATCGTCGGCCTCAGCGATGAAGGTGTAAGTGCCGGACTTCTCCGCCTTCACCTGCCCGGTCCAACGCACGCAGAAATCGTCGGCGGCGCCCACGCGCACGCCTGGCCCGCCGTCGCCCCAGTCGAAGGCAATCTCCTTGTCCAAGCGCAGCAACGGCTTGCCCGCGAAGTCCCGGCCTTTGAAATAGTGGCCCACGAGGCCACGCGTGTCTGGCGGAAGCTTGGCCACATCGAGTTCGTCGGGCGGCGCGAGTTCCTTGGGGGTAAGGCGAAAGCTGGGAATGAGTTGCTTTAAAGTTGAGGGCCCGCTCCACATGAGCTTGGCCGCCGCGCCGCCGCCGTTCTCATACATCTCCATCACGATGTCGTAGCGCTTGCCGTCCTCCATCATGATTTCCGGGCTCTTGTCCTCTGAGGGCGCGTGGTCGGTCCAATTGTCAATGAGCAGCTTGCCATCCACCCACAGCCGCACCCCATCGTCCGACTCGGTGGTAAAAGTGAACCTTCCCGTGGCGGGTGACTGCACCGTGCCACTCCAGCGCACGCTGAACTGGTCGGCCGGCAAGCCGTCACCAGGTGTTTCTGGCCAGTCAAAATTGACCTGCGCGTCCACCCGCTTGAGCGCAGGCGGACCGGTGAGCGTCAGGTTCTTGAAATATTGGCCGAGCAAGCCAGTCTTGGTTACATTTTGAGCGTGAGCTCCCGGTCGTGCCAGCAAGGCGGCAAGCACTACAGTGAACGCAATGCGATTCATAACATGTGACCCAGACGCTACCGAGACGCACGGCACGTGGCAATCTGCGACGGTTATGCGGACTTGCCTTCGATCCGGCAGGTATGAAATCTCCTCCCACTCATGAAATCGTTGCTTGGCCTCGCAGTACTCACGACGGGTTTGCTTTCCACCACCTCCGCCGCGCCTGTCCCGCTCTTTGACGGCAAATCCCTCGCCGGGTGGGAGGGCGAGACGAACAAAGTCTGGCGCGTCCGCGAGGGCGTCATTGTTGGCGGGTCGCTGGAGGGGAATCCGCGCAATGAGTTCCTCGCCACGCGCAAGAGCTACAAGAATTTCCACCTCCGCTTCGAATACAAGCTGGTCGGCACGCAGGGCTTTGTGAACGGCGGCGTGCAGTTCCGCAGCAAGCGCATCCCGAATCCGCCGAACGAAATGTCGGGTTACCAAGCGGACATCGGCGCGGGCTTCTCGGGCTGCCTTTACGATGAGTCCCGGCGGAACAAAGTCCTCGCACAGGCGGACACGAACTTCGTGGCGCGGCTCGAAAAGCCCGGCGAGTGGAACAGCTACGAGGTCGTGGCCAGCGGCGCGCAAATCCTTCTCTTCATCAACGGTCAGCGCACCGCCATCTGGGTCGAGTCGGAGAAAGGCATCGAGGACGCCGGCGTCATCGCGCTGCAAATCCATGGGAACTGCAAGGCGGAGATTTCCTTCCGCAATCTCACGATTGATGAGTTGCCGGCTTCGGCCATCCCGCCCGAGGCGGAGATTCTCAGCCGGTTCGGCACCGCGCAGCCGGGCGTGCCAGTCGGACCGTTTGCGGACGGCAAATTCGCGCTGGGCGCAAATGAAGTCGTCGTGTTCGTCGGGCAGGAGAACTTCGTGCGCGAGTCGAAGGCGGGTGAACTCGAGGCGCTGCTGGCGTCGGCCTTCGCCGCGAAAGCCCCGCGCTTCCGCTCAATGGCATGGGAGGCGGACACGGTTTACGAGCAGTGGCGCGACTTGAACTTCGGCTCGTGGGCGCGGCAGCTCGAAGCGGCGGGCGCGACCATCGTGGTGGCGCAGTTCGGGCAGATGGAGGCGCTCGACGGCGTGGCGCGGCTGCCGGAGTTCACGGCGGCGTATCACCGGCTGCTGGACCAGTTCGCGACGCGCACGCGCAAGGTGGTGCTGGTCTCGCCGGTGCCGTTTGAGAAGCCGCTCGCGTCGCACGCGCCGGATCTGACGAAGCGCAACGGCGACGTGCGGGCCTACGCGGACGCGGTGCGCGACATCGCCAAGCAGCGCGGGGCGGTTTTCGTGGATGTGTTCACGCCGCTCGCTGTCCGCGCGCCTGGCCAGCGACTCACCGAAGACGGGATTCACCATACGAGCGACGGGTTGCGGGAGTTCGCCTCGCTAGCGGCGCGGCAGCTCGGGGCAGAGGCGAAATTGTCCGCCGAGTTGGAACCGCTGCGCGCCGCTATCTTGCGAAAGAACCAGCTGTGGTTCGACGCGTGGCGGCCGGCGAACTGGTCGTTCGTCTATGGCGACCGCGTCAACCAGATGTTCGGCAAGGCCGGCGGCTCGGAGCCGTCGCTGAAGGAATCGTTTGAGCGCCAGCGCCCGCTGGTGAACGCGGCGGACGC
>Ga0194130_10004849_pt1 | contig 16741 bp, 17 predicted proteins | sample TA2KigsurfametaG_FD_160084 | JGI IMG/M metagenome (GOLD analysis project Ga0194130, IMG submission 160084) | Freshwater microbial communities from Lake Tanganyika, Tanzania - TA2015050 Kigoma 12 surface | ecosystem: Environmental > Aquatic > Freshwater > Lake | place: Tanzania: Lake Tanganyika... | reverse complement strand
ACCACGAACGAATAGTCAGCCAGGCAATCGAACACCTCGACCCGCCGGCGACCGACCATTTACGCCACGTCAAGGTGGTGAGCGGCCCGCTGGCGACCGGCCACCACGACCAAGTGGCGACCGACCATTCACGCCGCGACCAAGTGGCGACCGACCAATTGGTGACCGTCCACCACGTCCGAGTGGCGACCGACCATACACACCACGCCAGGGTGGTGATCGTCCCGCTGGCGACCGGCCACCACGACCAAGTGGCGACCGACCATACACGCCGCGACCAGGCGGTGGTGATCGTCCCGTTGGCGACCGCCCCCCACGACCAAGCGGTGACCGACCATATACGCCACGTCAAGGTGGCGATCGCCCATCAGGTGATCGACCATTTGCACCACGACCAGGCGGCGATCGCCCATCAGGTGATCGACCGTATACACCACGACCAGGTGGTGAACGTCCATTTACGCCACGACCAGGTGGTGGTGACCGTCCGATGGGCGACCGCCCTCCACGGCCTACAGGCGATCGGCCATTTTCAAATGACCGCCCAAGTGGTGGACCACCACGAAGCGGCGGAATGGGTGGCGGACCACGAAGCGGAGGGTTTGGTGGGCCAGGTGGCGCACCAGGCGGTGGTGTGGGTGGTGCTGTACCGGGTGGCCGTGGTGGCAACTCAGGACGGCAACGCAACACGACAGATCGCAAAAGTGCGTTACGCTCGTCAGATGCGGTGGAGAGCGATGGGCAGGGTAAAGGACGTGGCGGCAAAAGCGGCAAAGGACCAAGTATCCTCAACCGCATGCCACAGACACGTCAAGCAATACCGCGCCCTGTCATTCGACCAAAAGGCCCTGTGCAACTCGGAAGCAATCTGACTGTGCGCGAGTTGTCAGAGGCCACAGGCGTCAGTGCGGCCGAAATTCTTAAGTCGTTGCTGAAGGGTGGCGTTATGGCCAATATTAATCAGCAAATCGACTACGAAACCGCTGCGCTCATCTGCACCGAGTACAATATTGAAACCGTTGAATACGTACCCGAGCAATTAGCTGGCATCGTCGAAAACGTGAAAGACGTATTGGCCGCTGAGTCAACAGAAGCGCTCATCACACGACCACCCGTTGTGACAATCATGGGTCATGTTGACCACGGCAAAACAAAGTTGCTGGACGCCATTCGTCAAACACGCGTTGCTGAAGGTGAAGCAGGCGGCATTACACAACATGTCGGCGCATATCAAGTTGAAGTAGGCGGGCGTAAAATCACCTTCCTTGACACACCAGGTCACGAAGCGTTCACTGCCATGCGTGCCCGCGGTGCGCAAGTAACCGACATTGTCGTACTCGTCGTCGCTGCAAATGATGGTGTGATGCCTCAAACAATTGAAGCTATTTCACACGTGAAGGCTGCCGGCGTGCCCATGATTATTGCCATCAACAAAATTGATACGGTGGGTGCAAATCCTGACCTTGTCAAACAACAATTGGCGGCAAACGATGTCATCGTGGAATCGTACGGTGGTGATGTTCCAAGCGTCGAAGTCTCTGCCTTGATGAAAATCAACATAGATGGCTTGCTTGAGATGATTCTCCTCGTTGCCGACATTCACGATTACAAGGCGAATCCGGACAACAAAGCAGTGGGTACCGTCGTTGAAGCCGAGATGGACCGTCAGCGTGGCCCGATTGCTACCGTGCTCATCCAAAATGGCACCTTGCGCCTCGACGATAACGTGTTGGTTGGGAACGGAACAGGTACTGTGCGCGCGATGTTCAACGACACCGGCAAACGTATCCGCTTTGCTGAACCATCCACTCCAGTGCTCATCCTCGGATTGAACGAAGTACCCATGGCAGGCGACATCTTGCAGGTAATGGAAGATTTGACTATCGCCCGTGAAGTCGCAGTACAACGCCAACGACAAATTCGTATTGATGCCATGGCAAACTTACGCTCTGTCAGCCTTGACGGACTCTTTGCGAACATCCAACAGGGTAAAATCAAGGAACTCAATTTGATTGTCAAGGTGGACGTGCAAGGATCCATCGGCGCTATCGAACATGCACTAGGACAATTAAATACGAGCCAAGTACAAATCAAGATTATTCACCGCGGTACCGGCACTATCACCGAAAGTGACGTGAACTTGGCGATTGCTTCACGGGCAATCATCATCGGCTTTAATGCACGCCCAGACCCAGCAGGTCGCCGTGCTGCCGAGCAACACGGCATCGACATCCGTTTCTACAACATTATTTACAACCTTGTTGAAGAAATGAAAAAAGCGATGATCGGTATGCTCGACCCCGAATACCGCGAGGTCACCGAAGGTTATGCCGAGGTTCGTAACACCTTCCGATTACCATCACGTGAAATCGTAGCGGGCTTGTATGTCACCGATGGCAAGATAAACCGTCAGCAAAGCGTGCGCGTGTTGCGCAGCGGTGTTGTGGTGCACGAGGGCCGATTGAACAGCTTGCGGCGCTTCAAGGAAGATGTGCGTGAAGTAAACTCTGGGTACGAATGTGGTGTTGTTGTCGAGGGATTCACCGACGTACAAACGGGTGATAATCTCGAATTCTTCCGCAAGGAGCGCGTGGAGCGGACAGCCTGATGACGAAACGCACTCAACAAGTGGCCGGCGAAATTCAACAAATCGTCGGCCAGCTCATCCAATTTCAATTGCAAGACCCACGAATAGCCTTTTGCACCATCGTGAAGGTCGAAATGTCTCCTGATCTCCAAATGGCACATATTTTTGTGTCAGTGATGGGTGACGAATCGGCCCGCAAAGACACTATGGCCGCGCTCGAGCGCGCCAAAGGGTTCGTACGACGTGAGCTAGCCCGTGAACTTCGGCATTTGCGCACCGCACCTGACATACGGTTTAAGCTCGATGAAACTCTCGACCACAGCATGCGCATCGGCGAACTTATCCGCGATATGAATAAACCACAATAGAGGACATGATGGACCGCCATACTCTATTTAGCCGTGAAAGCAATGTATGGAAAGAGCGTATTCACAACGCTCATTCCATCATGCTTGTGACGCACGTGAATCCAGATGGTGATGCAGTTGGAGCGCTCATGGGCCTCTTTGAAGCACTCCCGCAATTGACGGACGCGCCTATTATCCCGGTATTGCAACAACCGATTCCTGCTTATTTGTCTTGGCTCGACCACATTTACAAAAGCGTAGCGATTGACGCACATGCACCATGGCCACATCCAGATTTGATCATCACAGTCGACTGTGCGTCAATCGACCGTCTCGGTGGCATCGACGCGAAGCACATGGATAAACTCCGTGAGGCTACGATTATTCAAATTGACCACCACGCCACAAACACGCTGTTCGGTCAGAATAACTTGGTTGTTGCAGAATCGTGCGCCACCTGTGAAATTATCACTGAGTTTCTCCCGACACTCGGAGTCACCATCACTGCAGGGATTGCAACTCCGCTCCTCCTAGGCATCATGACGGACACGCAAAGTTTCCAGATTTATGACACACATGCAGAAACCTTGCAACTCGGCGCAAAACTCTTTGCTGCAGGTGCAGATCATCAACAAATCGTCACACGTGTTTTCCGCTCGATGCGCTTAGAAGCGCTTACGCTGGCATCACGTGTTATCAACGCGATGCACGTGCACGGGAGCGTTGTCTGGTGCAGTGTGCCACTATCGTGGGTACATGAATTTGGTGCATCTGACGACGAAACTGACGAGGCGCTTCATCTTCTCCAACGCATTGAAGGCCCGGAGATTATTATGTTAATCAAAGAGCGTGAATCGGGTGTAAAAATCAGCTTGCGTTCGCGGAACGTGGTCGTCTCAGACGTTGCCAAAAAGCATGGTGGTGGGGGTCATGCACATGCATCAGGCATCAACTTCCCCAACCTCACCATCCAAGAGGCTGCCGATCGCTTATTGCCGGATTTACACGCACTATGCATGGCTTCATCAACATCGACAAACCAACCGGTATAACGTCTCACGACGTGGTGGCACGATTGCGCCGGATTACCCGCATCAAACGAATTGGCCACGCAGGCACACTCGACCCCGCTGCGAGCGGGGTCTTGGTCGTTGCAATTGGCCAAGCAACAAGACTCATCGAATATGTGCAAGATGATACACACAAAACGTATGATGCACTCATCGCCTTAGGAACTGCAACGGATAGTGATGACGCCACCGGCACAGTCATCCATTCTGCGCCACTCCCGCAGTTAGATGCACACCGTCTCGAACAAACATTACGTCAATTCGTTGGCACCATTCAACAGGTGCCACCAAAAGTATCTGCCATCCACGTTGACGGCCAGCGCATGTATGACCTTGCACGTCAAGGCAAAGCGCCTGAGCTCCCCAGTCGCCAAGTAATCGTCTACTCGCTTACACTGCACTCATGGAGTTATTCGTCGATTACACTGACGGTGCGGTGTGGCAAGGGAACGTACATTCGCTCGCTGGCACGTGATATCGGCGAGGCACTCGGCACACGCGCGCACTTAGCCGGCTTAAGACGAACTGCGGTAGGTGAATTCACCATTGATCGTGCACTCACACTACACGACTTAACATTCGAGATGATTGCATCACACTGTGTGCCGCCGCACCATGCTATCCAACATTTGCCTACACACACATTAAATACCACAGATATACAACGTATTCGAAATGGCTTATCCGTCAGTCATACATCGAATCTCGCGGACGATGCAGAGATGATGCTATGCGACAATACGGGAGAACTTGTCGCAATAGCACGCTATTCACAAAACCGTCTACTCCCGCACAAAGTATTTGTTTGGAGTGAATAATGCAGATATTGACAGGTCTACCACATATTCATCACACGCACCCTGCAGTACTTACCATTGGAGTTTTTGATGGCATGCACGTCGGCCATAGAGCATTAATGATCAAGTTTGCCACGCATGCGCATCAACAATCAAAACGTGCAGTGGTGGTCACATTCGACCCTCATCCCGATGAACTGCTGCGTCCTGACACATTTAAAGGACTTTTGCAATCGCCAGCACAACGGTACATGGATATTGCAGCGTGTGGCATTGATGAAGTGTATGTCGTTCCGTTTGACGAATCAATCCGTCAATTTTCAGCTTACGAATTCATGAGCCGTATCAAAGCAGCCACCCATCTCAACGAATTGTGGGTAGGCTGGGATTTTGCACTGGGTCGTGGCCGTGAAGGCACAGCCGAACGATTGCGCGAAATAGGGATGGAACTGGACTTTAGTCTCACGCAAATCCCGCAGATACACAGCGGCGACACCATCCCCAGCGCGACACGCATTCGCGACGCCCTAAAACACGGCGATGTGCGCACCGCAAATACGCTGCTTGGATATCGACACCGATATGCAGGAATTGTGGTCACCGGCGACAAACGCGGTAGAACTATCGGTTTTCCAACGGCAAATATCGCAATCGAATCAAGAATTTTGTTGCCAGCATTCGGTGTCTATGCAACCATACTCATCGTAGATACACAACGATACCCGAGCATCACGAATATCGGTTTACGTCCTACCTTTGCAGGCATACAACCACGAATCGAAACACATGTCATCGGTCACACACTCGATTTGTACGATTCACATGTCACGATTGAGTTGGTTTCGTTTATACGACCCGAACAAAAATTCACTGGTATTGATGCATTAGTGCACCAAATCCGTGCGGATGTTGCAGTCGCAACATCCCACCTGAGTGAACTTTAGCCCGAACAATGGCATGCAACCAATACAAAATTCTGTGCGTATAATTGAAGTGTTCATCAGTTTTCGTTTTGAAAGGAATGAGTATGACACAGGAGCGCATTGACTTACCAGATCCAATTGTTGACAAATCTGGTAAAGGCACAGGTGGTATGGAATACAAAATTCTTGGCAGCACGATGCAAGTCGTTGTCTGCGAAATTGACCCAAGTGAGAGTATCATCAGCCAAAGTGGCGGTATGGCATGGATGAGCGGCAACATCCAAATGAATACCAACATGAATGGTGGTCTGGGTGGCGTATTCCGTCGTATGCTGACTGGTGAGTCACTCTTCGTTGCTGAGTACAATGCAGTGGGGTCACGTGGCATCATTTCATTTGCTTCGGATTTTCCCGGTAAAATCATCCCGGTTCATTTGAACGCCGGGCAAGAAGTGATTGTGCAAAAGCAAGCATTTCTCTGTGCCGAGAAGAGCATTCAGTATGACATTCACCTCCAGCGCAAGTTAGGTGCAGGGTTCTTCGGCGGTGAAGGTTTCATCATGGAGAAGCTCAAAGGCCCTGGCGTAGCATTTGTTGCATTTGACGGCGAAATCATTGAATACACATTACAGGCCAACCAAGTACTCAAGGTTGACACCGGTCATGTTGCCATGATTGAACCAACCGTTTCTATGGACATCGAGATGGTACGCGGATTTAAGAATGTCCTATTCGGCGGGGAAGGACTGTTCTTGACTACGTTACGTGGACCTGGTCGTATTTGGCTACAAACAATGCCAATGACGGCTCTTGCCCAATCAATTGCACAATATTTGCCACAGGCAACTGCAAGCAATTCGTCGGTCAATCTCGGGAACTTGTTCAACGACTAAATGATTGGCCATGGTAGAGCCGAAGCATGCTTCGGCTCTACCATGGCGTTTTAATTCAACAACGCCGCATACAGCTGGGCAAATGCGGAGCCCAACATATCGTAACCAAATGCACGCGCAACTTTTTCACGGCCAAATTGCCCATATTCTCGACGTAACGCTGCATCCTCACCTAACTGTCGCACTGCGTGTGCATACCCTGGTACATCGTTGGTCTCTACCAATACGCCACTTTGGAAATGATCAACAACTTCAGGAAGCGCTGAGGCATTCGTTGTCACGACCGGTACACCACATGCCAGTGCTTCTGCAGGAGCAATCCCAAATCCTTCAAGTCGTGATGGGAAGAGCATGATGTCTGCAGATCGGTATGCGGCCACTAATCCATCACGATCAGGTGTCCCAATGGGTATCATGCGGGGATGCGGATTAGTGTCAACGCCTGCCTGAAAACTTGCCGTGTAATAGAGTACATAATCATGGGGAAGTAAGTCCATGATTTTGGGAAGTAGATCAAATCCTTTGCGCCGCGTACGGTTCCCAACGAACAACAAACGGATGCGTGCATCACTTGGAGGCAATTCATCGAGACGTACTCCTTCAGGTGCTGGCGTGAACACATCCGTGTCGATGCCATCGTAAATGAGATGCGTATCTTTGCGCCCATACGTCTGTTCAGTCATTTTTTGCGTGTACTTTGAAACGCAGACCACTGCATCTGCTTTGGCTACAGACCAACCGTCGAACTGTGATTCGACTAATCGATAAAATACACGTTGTGCGAGAGAACTCACCGGTTGCAAGCGAGGATCAGTGGTGAGATGATGCACCGTAGTGACTAGTGGTATTCCCGGTTGCTTAAGTGCAAATGCTACACGTGAGCGTGCTTGAATGATTGTACGAGCATCTGACCAACCGCGTGGGAGCGCATATGGCAAAAGCATAGGTGCGAAATTGTATCGTTCGGGCATGCGCAACAACTCAGCGTCAGTCAGTCCTGCACGTTTGACTGCACGCAATATGTTTTGGATGCCGATGTCTACACCACCACGACCTGTCGGTGAAACGTACAGTGGACGAATGCTCATTGACGCGGCTTCTCCACCACAATAAAATAGCTACCTGAATGTAAAGAACCGAAGAGTCGCAAATCCAGCTCCATCATCCATGTAATCCCATTAAGCACGTAATAGAGACCACCTTTGCGATCTAATTGACCACGTAAACGGCGGCGCGCACGAATTTCACGATCGGTACCGTCACTAATCGCTGCACTCTTGACACGCTTGTCTCCCTGCTTGTTTCGACCTGCCCAAGCCTCACCGAGTTTCATCAGGACATGCTCTACAAAGCTGGTGAACACGCTGTTCCAGAAGACGACTTTGACCGGATTGAGACCAGCTCGCTCAAATGCAGCCAAGACCTCTTCCCATGTTTCGAGGGCTTTGATGTGATCTGATTTACGCAACTTTTCTCGCTCAAAATCATAGACACCAGCTTTGACAAACTGTTTGCCAATCCAGCGACTTGCATCTACAAACGGTTGCAGAGATGACTTTTCACGCGTATTTGACATCGCCAAAAACCGGCCGCCAGGTTTCAACACGCGCGCTTGTTCGGCAAGATATGCGTCAATCACATCAATCGGGAAGTGTTCGAGAACATCCAATGAAAATGCTTTATCAAACACATTATCTGCAAAGGGTAAATTACGAGAATCCGCTTTGGTTAACTCGATGGAATCAATCGCCGCATCAGCAAACATCGTGGCAGGATCGTTCCCAACCATAGTTTTGACGAGATGCGCATTCCACACGGCAAATCGCCCGTTGCCACATCCATTATCGAGACACACGTCGTTCGCGTTTAGATCGAGTAACCGCACGGTCGTCTTGTTTCGCACACCTGCGGCAAGCACAGGTGGCGCTAAGTCACGATAATCGAGCTCTTCTGCAAGTTGCTCTTCTTCACTGACGTATTTTGAGACGTAGTCATAATCAACACCACGCGGCATAAGATCAATATACCCTGATTGCTTGGGATATGAGACATGACAATCTTGACAGAGCACTGCATCAGCATGATTTACAAGATTGGTAGATGTACAGCTGGGACAACGCAACAGAGGAAATAAGGCATCGGAAATCATGTAGAATATCACTCCATCATACAATTTACCTTATTTTACCACATGGCATTTGACAGCGACCTGACAGCACCGTAGCATGGTACTGACACGCAGAGGAGAACGCAGATGAATACACCGATACCGGTATTTGACGGGCACAATGACACTTTGTTGCGACTAACTGCTGACACAGCCAGTGACGACAATTTTTTTGAAAGTCCACACGGACACATTGATGTAACTCGTGCACGGCGTGGCGGACTTGTCGGTGGGTTCTTTGCAGTTTACATTCCGAGTGATCCGAACGCATCTGTTGTCATGGATCGCGACAACTTGCCGCCGTCACTTGATTATCACTACTCACAGGACATGGCGCTCAAGATGACAGCCAAATTATTCGAACTCGAACGAGAGTCGCACGGTGATTTTCGCGTAGTTCGGAGCGTTGCAGACATCATGGCCGCGCGCAATGCAGGGGTAATGAGCGGCATTTTGCACTTCGAGGGTGCTGAGGCAATCGACGAAAACTTATATGCGCTTGAAGTCTTTTATCAGGCAGGGTTGCGGTCGATTGGGCCAGTGTGGAGCCGCAAAACCATCTTCGCTGAAGGTGTTCCGTTCCGACATAATCATTCACCAGACACAGGCCCAGGATTAACCGACGTTGGTAAAGAGCTCATCAAAGCGTGCAATCAAAAGCGCATCATGATTGACTTGTCACATATGAACGAAAAAGGCTTCTGGGATGTGGCGGAAATAAGCACACACCCACTCGTCGCAACCCATTCAAACGTCTGGAATTTGAGTAAATCGACACGTAACTTGACCGACAAACAGCTCGACGCCATCAAGGATTCGGACGGCATGGTTGGGCTCAACTTTGCGGTGGTCTTTCTGCGCGAAGACGGCAAAAATGATGCAAATACACCTGTTGAAACGATGGTGGATCACATCGATTACCTCGTGAAACGAATTGGTATTGAGCGTGTTGGACTTGGGTCTGACTTTGACGGTGCCACCATACCCGCCGGCATTAAGGATGCAGCCGGGTTGCCCGTACTCGTCGATGCCTTGCGCAAACGTGGCTACGGCGACGCCGAGCTGAGCAAGTTGTGCTTCGACAATTGGATGCGCGTCCTCAAACTGACCTGGGGCGCCTAAAACAACAACGCGCCGTGGGGAGTAGCCTCCCCACGGCGCGTCGTCGACAATTCAATCACGTTGGGCAAATGCACGGATTGCCTTCAAACGCTCGCCGTGAAGTGGATAGAATGAGAGTGCCGTTACGGCACATATCGCACCAATAATCGGCAATACAATCATATACACACGAAAACCCTCATTTACCGATTCAGGTTGCACTTCAAGTACGGGATTGTACCCATAGAGTGTACTGATAATACCAAAACCCGTGGCTGCGATTGTTGAACTCAAAGCCACAGCAGCACCATTCACTGCAAAGAACATGGCCTCGCGACGTGTACCATTGCGCATCTCATCTTCGTCGATGACATCTGACATGATGACATCACCGAGCATAATCATGCCCGCAACCGGAAAGCCAATAATCGCTGCCACTATTAATGCATGATTGAAATCTTGCACAAAGAACAACGGAATCACCGCCAATCCAATGGAGGCGTATGCAATCATTAGTGCCGTGCGTGGTCCGTACGGCTGAGCGATGTAACGGCGCCACAAGGGGAGATAGAGCCCTGCAGCCACAAACGCAGTTGCGAGTATTAAGGTGGTTTGACCAGGGTTTGCGCCTAACGAATATTTCACATAGAAGAACATGCCTGATGTTAATGTGTTCGTCGCCACGAATCGCATCATCTGGGCCGTCATCACGCTCAGAAAACTCCGATTCACCACGGTATGTTTGACGGCATCAACAAATTTAATGTGCGTCGGTTGATAATTCGGCTGTTCAAACATGCCTTGCAGGCCGATGAAATAAGCAGTACACGCTACCAACGCAAAGATGAGTCCCATGAGTGGGTATCCAAGTAAGGAGGCGAGAATCGGCGGCAATGCCGCACCGATGAATAACCCGGCTGTTTGAATCCAGTTCATGCGCACGGCTACGTCTAGGCGGGATTTGAAGGTGGGAAACATTTCTGGGAGCAGTGCTAAATGTCCCGCCATACTTACTGCAGTTCCAAGCCCCTCAAAGATGATGATAGTCACCAGAAACCAGATGGCCAACTCCGTTGGTTGCGTCTTGCCGTCAAACGGCGCAAGCCAGATAAGTGCAAATGCCATTGCATACGGGATTGCACCAAACCGGATATACGGCAGACGTCGCCCCCACTTGGTATTTGTACGATCCGAGATGTGTCCGATGATTGGGTTATTGACCGCGTTCCACACCGCATAAATCGTCATGATGATTGCCGCAACGGCAGGGGAGAGTTGTTTGACGTCGGTGTAGTAGAACAACACCACCGCCCCAAAGGCTTGATACGGAATTGACCCACCGAGATTGGCGATGGCGTAGAGCCAGCTCTCTCGGCGCGTAGGAACACGCAATGCGTTCTCCATGTAGCCTCCTTAGAATGTTTAACTAATCAGGAGCCTCGGTATTACCATTGATAATGCGCCATGCGCGTTTCCACGCATCACCTTCACCAGCCTGTACCTCATGCCGAAAACGGTCATCACGCTTGCGCACAAACTCGCCGACCTCAGCGTGTACTCGACTCCAGGCGACATGTTGAGCTGCCAAAAACTCAGCAGGAGGTTTGGTGTGCACAACCATCCAGCGTAGATGTGGAGCACACATCCCATGTGATTGTTGTAATGCAGCACACAAATCTGCCTCTTCAGCCCAGGCAATGACTCCAGCACACACTGCACGGGTATAACGAGCCACATCGAGACACACAGGGCACGATTGCGGTACGGTCATCTTTTTGCGCGACCAACCACTACCACCCTTGATGACTGCGTCGAGATCACGGAGCAAATTACTCATCACATCGTATGCGGTAACTGCCGCCGCCATGGCATCACGCGCATCTTGAATTTGTGTGGCATGGCGCACACACAAACCGCGCGCAGCACGTACATCAGCACGCCGCAACTCATCCCCTGCGCCTTCTGCACAGTAGACCTGGAGCGTGCGTAGTTCGGCTTTGGCAACGAGCGTACACACAGGACAATCAGGTAGTGCACATGCCTCGATGAAGTCGAACAAAATACGACGATCACGATCAGTCACAGATGCCCCATCTGTCAAAGCGTCGATACGCAACTATGCGTTACACTCGACGATTCAATGCTATAGTGGTATTGGTTAACAATTATCATACCATACCATCACATACACTATGACTCAAATATCACGCATCCTGACCGTACTCAGACGGCTCGATAGCCATTTTGGTGAACGAATATGGCACCAACATCGCGATGGACTCGACGAACTCGTGCAAACAATTCTTTCGCAAAGTACAACCGACACAAACAGTGGTCGCGCATTTGCCAACCTGCAACAGCGCTACATGAGCTGGGATGATGTGCGCAACGCGTCGTTTACTGAACTTGTCGACACAATCCGAGTTGCAGGGTTGGCACATAACAAAGCCAAGCATATCCAGAAGCTCCTCGAGTATCTCTACCACACCACAGGGCGCTACTCTATCGACCACCTCACTGAGATGCCCACCGAAGATGCGTTCAAGTGGCTCGTAAATATCCCCGGCGTTGGTCCCAAAACCGCCGCCTGTACCCTCATGTTTGCCTATGGCATGCCGTTTATGCCGGTTGACACACACGTCGGTCGGGTCTCAGCACGCCTCGGTATCGTTGATACCACCAACGCCGAGAAAGCGCATCATCTCTTGCATACTGCTATTCCTGATCACGAAAAGTACGCCTTCCACGTCCACCTCATCAATCTGGGTCGACAGATTTGTCATGCGCGCACCCCACAGTGTGCCAAATGCCCATTGTTTGACCTCTGCCCCAAAATCAGCGTCGAGAGGTAACGTATGCGCATGATTCTGCTCCACGAGCAACTCCTGAGTACCATTAGCATCATGACAGCAATTGTTGCCTGCAGTGCTGCATTTGACTGGTGGCGTGGCGGGCATCTTAGCGCACGCACGCACGTCATTCGCGGCATCTGGGCGTTGTTGATGGCGAGCGAGATTGTTGTCGGCGTCATCATGGTCATCTGGCTTAGTCAACCGCTCACCAATCCACTCCATCTCGTCTACGGCATCGTGGCACTCTTGGTCACTGCTAGTATCATTTGGGTCATACCACAATTATTTATGGCATCACAGCAAGCGCGCAGTTTGACGATTGCAATGGTGATAGTAGCCGTAGTGTTGCATCGGCTGGCGATAACCGGGGGTTAGTCGATTACATTTGCCATCAAATGGCATGTACTGCTTGACAGTGATTGCGTATGCGTGCTATGCTTATGCACATTCGCGTGTTTGTGCAGAAAGGACAGTCCCATGAATACATCAGTATCAGCAGTTGTTCGTGTCCTTTTGTGCCTGCATCGCTGAATATCACCGTATACGATATTCGACCGCAGGCGTAGCGCCTGCGGTTTTTTGTTGAACCGCATGCACTTTTAGAGTGTTGAGCGGTTTTTTTGTTTTGTAACGATGAACATGAGGATCAATGCGCGGTCTTATTTTGCGAGCCCAAAGTGGCTTTTATTGGGTAGAAACGGAGCAGGGCGTACTCGAATGTCGCTTACGCGGCCGACTCAAAAAGATTGACAACAAAAGCGACATCGCCGTCATCGGCGACGAAGTCGAGGTAATCCAAGTTAGTCCCGGATATGGTGCGGTTGAGCAGGTGTACGAACGCAAAACCCGACTCTCACGCGTTGAATCGGGGCCACGCAAGGTGAGAGAAGATTTGATTGCCGCCAATATTGATATTGCCATCATCGTGGTAGCCTTGGCAGAGCCTGAGTTTCACCCACGCATGCTCGATCGCTACTTGCTCATTTGTGAGTACAACGATATCGAGGCGCGGATTGTCGCCAGCAAAGCCGACTTGGTCAGCGCGGCGCAGGCTGACGCCGCACTCGCCATGTATCGTGATATTGGCTATCATGCGTGTGCCGTCAGCGCGCACACAGGCCAAGGCATCGCCGAGGTGCAATCATGGCTCCCCGGCCATATCAGCGTTGTCACGGGCAAGTCGGGCGTCGGCAAGTCGTCTCTGCTCAATGCCATCAACCCAGATTTGGCACTCGCTGTTGGCGAAGTCTCGGGGGCCGTGAATAAGGGCCGCCATACCACCACCGTGGCCCAACTCATCCCACTTAGCGGCGGCGGGTATGTCGCTGACACACCCGGCATTCGTGAAATCGGTTTGTGGCAGATCCCCAAAAACCACCTCGAATACGGCTTCCGCGAGTTTCGTCCGTTCCTCGACGAATGCCGATTTGCTGATTGTAGTCACGAGCACGAGCCCGAGTGTGCGATTCGTGCCGCAGTCGAACACGGCGAGATTCACCCAGCCCGTTACCAGAGTTATATGCGCCTCTATCACGGCGAAGAATAAGCGCAGGAGAATGATATGACCGTCGTACGCCCTGTGGTTTTGCGCAGTCAGCGCATCTATTTCAGTCATTTTTTGGCTAGTGACGTGCCAATGTTGGCCCAATGGTTCAGCCAACTCGAGACGACCGCCTACCTCGGCATGAGTGGGCGCTCGTTTACGCTGAGCCAAGAACAAGAGTGGTTTGATAATTATGTCAAACACTCACCAACCAACCAGCACTTCGCCATCGTGGACAGCGCCACTGACCAGCCGATTGGCAGCATTAGTCTGATGGATATCCGGCGCCCGCACAACCGCGCCGAGCTTGGTATCGCTATCGGCGACCAGCGCTACTGGGGGCGCGGCTATGGTCGTGAGGCAATTCGCTTGATGTGCGACTACGGCTTTACGTTTTTGGATTTGCACACCATTTACCTGTGGTTCGTCAGCTTCAACGAACGTGGGCGCAAAAGTTATGAGGCAGCAGGTTTTCGTGAAACCGGCCGCATCCCCGACGGTAAGGTGTTTAATGGCACACACTACGACGATGTGCTGATGAGCATCACACGCAATGAATTTGGTCCATCACAGTTGGCCGGACAATTCGGCCAACTCCCGATCTAACTGACGGAGCAATTATGGAGTTATACGACGAGCGCTATTGTCAAGACCTTGGCGACGGCTACATGGTGCGCTGGGCTACGCCAGCTGATATACCAGGATATGTCGAGTTGTGCATGCGCGTCTTTCGTAGCAGCGCCAACGATCCCCTCAGCAAAGCGATGTACCTGCACGGCAATGAGCAGACATCTGAGTACCATCCGCAATCGCATTGGCGCAATCTTGCGGTGGTAGTCGATGCTAACGATCAGGTAGTTGCTGGGGCCATATTGATGCACCAACCAATGGACTACGCCGGCATTCACATCACGCTCGGCCGCCCTGAGTCCGTTGCAAGTGCAGAGCATGTCCGCAACAGAGGATTTGTGCGCCATATCTTTCAGCTCCTCCACGCAAAGAGCGAAGCCCGTGGCGATCACCTCCAAGGCATCACCGGTATCCCTTACTTTTATCGTAAGTTCGGCTACGACTACGGGATTGACGCCGAGGCCTATGCCAACGTACCGTTCGCCTCGTTGCCAGCCAAACCAACGCTCGAGGTTTCGATTCGGCGTGCGACCGTTGATCAATACGCCACATTCGTGCGCTTGTACGACGCCGATCGCTTAAGTGGCCGACACATGATTACCACGCCTATTGAACACAGCTACTTCACCTTTTTGGTGGACAAATCCACTTCATACAACGTCTTAACCCCATTTTTGATCTACCAAGATGAACGCGTCATCGGCTATCTCATCCTCGGGCGAAGCAACTGGGACACAAACATGATTATCTGGGCCTGGGGCCTCGCACCAACGTGTGCCTGGCATCAGTATGCACTGCCAGTGTTGCATGCGTTGCCACAGATTCGTGACCAGATTGCCATTCGTAATCCGCACAAAGTCAGCGAACTGACTGGCGTGATTATAATGCTCGACGAGGGCCACGCTGCCCGCCAGCAGCTCACTTTCGGCATCCCGCATACCAGCGAGCCCGTCTATGCCTGGTATACGCGTGTGGCTGATTATGCCTATATACTAGAAAGCCTTCGGCCCGTGCTCGAGCGACGTCTATCGCACAGTAGCATGTGTGGCTTTAGCGGCGACGTGCATCTCTCTTTTTATGGCAAAGGCGTATCAATGAGCTGGCAGGCAGGGCAACTCGTCGCCTGCAAAAACACGCGACCACCGTTGATGGGCGAGGGCACCAATGGTGCGTATCCACCTGGGGCATTTATGCTCCAGATTTTTGGGCGCAAGAGCTTTCGGCAAATCAAAGCCTGGCATCACGAGGTGTGGGCAGATGCTACGACTGAGCAGTTGTTAGGTATCCTGTTCCCCACCCAACCTTCGTGGTTTTTACACTTGAATTGAGGCAGCATGGATGCACTAAATCCAGATTATCAACGCGACCTCGGCGACGGGTATCGTCTGCGCTGGGCAACACCAGACGATGGCGCAGACTATGCTCAACTCGCCGCGAAGGCGTTTTATCTCAAAAACGAACAGATGGAGAACCCGAATGTGGTCGGGTATGCGCATGATCTCACGAGCAACAATCACCCGTTATGTCGAGCAGATGATGTTGCAGTCGTGGTTGATGGCCATAACCAGATTGTGGCAGCGGCAGCACTCTTGAGTCAACCACTCGAATACGACGACATACCGCTCAACGTCGGGCGCCCCGAATTGGTCTGTAGTGACAGTCAAGTGCGACAACGTGGCTTGGTTCGAGCGATTTTTGAGCTCTTGCATGCCAAAAGCGCTGCCCGCGGCGATGTCATGCAAGCAATCACCGGCATTCCGCACTACTATCACCAGTTTGGCTATAGTTGGAGCGTCGATTACAACGCATTTGCTAGAATCAGCGTTGCAGC
>Ga0194130_10004844_pt1 | contig 16752 bp, 27 predicted proteins | sample TA2KigsurfametaG_FD_160084 | JGI IMG/M metagenome (GOLD analysis project Ga0194130, IMG submission 160084) | Freshwater microbial communities from Lake Tanganyika, Tanzania - TA2015050 Kigoma 12 surface | ecosystem: Environmental > Aquatic > Freshwater > Lake | place: Tanzania: Lake Tanganyika... | reverse complement strand
ATTTCTTTAAGCATAAGTCTCCTTTGTGTAGGAGTATATAGAGGATATACAGTCGTGTAAAGGTAAGGCCGTTAAAGCTTTTAGATAAAGCTTAGGCTTTCGTTGTTTTTATAAAAAAAAACAATTTTAAAAAAATAAAATTTTATATAAATAGTTACATGAAAAGTTTCAAGCAATTTTTACTTGAAAATAAAAATCCTTATTGGTTTCTTGGACCAAACAAAACAGTTGATCTAGCAGTGTTTCGTGACCACCCAGAACATGGTAGACAAGTTCTTCTAATCAAAAGAAAAGAAGGAACGGTAGAGGGCGGCAAGTGGGCCTTCCCAGGTGGTTTCATCAACACAAGCACTAAGCGTGGCGAAAGATGGGAAGATAATCATGACCTTGAAACACCCCATGCAGCAGCATTTCGTGAAACTGTGGAAGAAACAGGATTAGATTTAAATTTAGATGATCATGGTCATCTGTTGAAGCCTGTGGGGGTATACGAAGGTGAAAACAGAGATCCAAGGGATAATTCGGATTCTTGGTCAAGATCTCATGCGTTCACCATTGATATTCCTTTTGACGAAAATACGAAGGTTCGGGGAATGGACGACGCACAGGAAGCATCATGGCATTCCGTGAAAGATCTACCTGAATTGGCATTTGACCATTCAAGAATATTACAGGATGCATTAAAATAAAAAGTTTCAAATAATTTTCAAAAGAAGAATTTATATAAATAGGATATGATTACAAAACAACAAATGTCTGAAGTGAAAGAATATTTGCGTCATGCAATATTACAAGAGGCTATTGAGCAGATAGAAGACGATGATTACGATCAGATAGAATTGAATGAAATTAATGTTGACTGGATTGCAAGACTATTGGGCGGAAAGCCTCAAGTTGATATTCGTATCATTAATCCAGCAACAGGAAAGCCTTTTGAAAGTGGACAATCCCTAGGGAATAGTGGTATCGTTGATCCATCAACTGGACTGCCTTTTGCACGTGTTGCGGCGGCCGACGCAATTCGAAAAGGATCAGAAGCTACAACTCCACCCAATGAGACACCACCTGTATCTGGCGATTCGTCACAAGATAGGGCTATTAAAGCGAAAAGAGAAAAATCAATTTCATTTCAGAATTTAGAACATCATCTTGGAGAAATAAATAGACACTACAATAATTTAGTAAGAAATGGTCAATTAATTTCAGGATGGGAAAAACATGCTAGTGTTGCTGAACTTATTAATCAAATGAGTGTATTTCACGCCACCGAGAAGCACGACTCTGGTAGATTCGAAAAGCTTCAAGAAGCAGGAATAAACTCACCAGCTGTGTTTAGTGGATTGTTTCGCCATTATGATGAAGGGGGAAATCTAAGTACTATAATAGATCATGTTGCAAAGACCCATAAAATAGTTAAAACGTCTATTAGTAGAAAAGCCAGACACATAAGTAGATTTACGAATGGAACCTCAGAAGGACAACCAGGAATTCCACATCCATATAGGATAAACGGAACACACTTATACGGTGAGGATACAACTACACACTCAGATCATCATTCAGCTAGATTACGAGATTTTAATGCACAACACGGAAGCGATATAAGTAGAGTTTTACGTACATTAAGAAGTCTTTAATAACATCACTTTACCGAAGCATGATGATCTAGTTTAGGAATCTCGTAGTATCGTCGAATTCCCCAATGTTTGGCCAGTGCCCGTTCCCAACAAGCTCCTTTAGAGTGTTGCCATCCTGACAACATATAGATTCCGCTGCACTGAGACAATGCCTGAATATCTCTGCTGGCACAACTTTCGTAGTTGTATTGATCTACTGCCTCGTCAGGTTTCATGCCTGCCTCTCTGTCTAGTTGGGCAGGATTAACAACATCCCATCCTTCTGCTCGCAGTTCTCGTTCTTTGTCGTCGAACGCCTGCCAGTTGTTTCCAGGTAAGCCAGACATGGGTCCTGCAATGTAAATTTTAGGAGTCAAATGTACACTCTGCAATAATAGGCTTTTCAAAAACTATTCCGTCCAGTTTTCCATTTGGGGCCGTTTTACTGTTCCATTGAATTTTACCTACTGGTCGGAATCCAGTTTTATTGTAAAATCGAATTGCTCGATCATTATCTGCTCGAACACTCAGAAAACAATGTAACTGTCTAATACGAAGAAAGTTGTTCAATTCTGTTGCAGTATTTCCGTTTCCAGGATTTTGTGCTGCAATTTGTTTGATACAAATAGATCCTTTATGGGCTGTAATGTTTCCAATCTTGTTTCGTCTACTGTAAACTACAAAAGTAATTACCACTCCGTTTCTGAAAAAACATCTTCGTTTCTGAATCATTCTGCGAATATAATCAGTACGAACATGAGGAAACACATCACGATGTTGTTTAAATATCTGAACAATAGCATCGTAATCTGCCATTGAGGCAAATGATGCCTCTACATTGAATTCGTTTGGAATTGAAGTCATTGATTTATTTCGAGCTGGGAATCAGAGTGTAAATCATTCGGAGTGCAAATATAACTGATAGGCCTGTTGCCATCCAATAGATACCCAGATTGTCTAACAAAAAAATTACTATCACCAATGACACAACGGACAGGCCAAACGATATTCCCATCAATCCCATAAACACAAGACAAATAAATGACCATTCAACGAACTTTGTCTTTAATGCGCTCATTTTGTGTTCTTTCGTTTCGTTGATGATGCCATGTTGTCCACTGTTCTTTCCAATAACGATTAGTCCATCTTCTACTGTATCGCTGACGATCAATTTCAATGTACGAATCGTCTACATCATTGATATGGGCATAGTAGTACGGAGTATAGTTTGTGGGATCGCCGGGTTCTCGTTGCAAGACTCCTTCTTTTTTGAATCCAGGCTTGCGTTCACGATACGCCACAATATCTCCAGGTAATCGCCGGATATCAAAGAAATAGCCAATCATATCAGAATCGGTTTGATCTCCCCACCACAACAAAAACTCTTGTTCAGTAAGATTAGGAGTCCAAATCCACAATCTGTGGCCGTGATCTTCATTGAGAAATACCTCAATGGTATTTGGTCTTGGCACGATTATCCTTTCTTTGGAGCCCAAATCTGAACAGTATGGGCCTTACGAGTAGTTACACTGGTTTGAGTGATTTGGCCAGTCTGTAACATAGTGTGAATTTGCGTTAGTTCAGGAATCTGATACGTTCCTCGTTGTGTTCGTCGACCAAATCGCTTACGAACTAACCAATGAATCGTGCCGGAGTAACCGAATATGCGGCACATAGATCGAATCCAAGAACGAGTAAATTCGATTGTTGGTTGTTCAGGCTTAGTGCCGTTTAACCACAGACCTGTTTCCGGATTATACACTTGAGTATAAAGCCATAACATAAAGTCTTTTTGATGGGGAAGTAGCGTTGCGAAATCGAAAACCACATTGGTTGTCGGCGCAGGCTGATTATTCATAGTTGTATTCATGTATCCTTACCTAGTATTTCTTCCAAGAACTCCAGCTCATCAGAGCTCAAGAAAGTGATTTGAGAAATGTGCATTGACAGAAGTCGTTCTGCCAATTCATGAGCCTTACTGTAACACAAATTACTGTAATAGTGATCGTTTCTTCCGTTGTGAAGATTAGACTGATCCATCCAGTATTTTGCTTTTTCAATCATAGATGTAATTGAATTTTCACTCACATTATATGTATGACTGAATTGAAGTCAAGCCTTATTTTGAGACCCGAACCAAACAATCTGAAGCAAATTCTGCAGCACGAGTATCCAATTCTGCATTTATTTCGGTTATTTGTTTGCGATATTCTTGCAACAAATCCATAATAGAATTGAATTGTTCTTCAATACTTACGGCTTCCCATGAAGATTGATAATCGTCGTACAATGGAGCAAAGATTTGCATATGAGTATCAATATCTGATTCGTAACAGTAAGTCAGATACGATCCCAAAAAATACAAATCTTCGATTTTTCCTTGAAACTGTCCGTTTGGATTTTCTTTCAAAATTAAACCAATTTGATCTACCATTTCAAATGAGTTAGTCATTTTGTTTTCTTTCAGTTTGAGGCTCGTTCACGGGTTGCTGTCCAAGGAAAGTTTTGTTTGATGAATCGACTGATCTTCTGTGCCTGTTCTGCGGAACATCTGAAACCTACATCGTAGGCACCATCCTGCAAACACATACCAGATCCTGTAAAATATTTTGGAAACTTATTTTCCAGAGTCGAGCTTACATCCATGTAATCTCCTCTCTCGAAGATAAAGGTGTACGAATATTTCTTTGACTTTTTTGTTTTCAATGTTTTCGTTTTCATTGGCTTTCTTTTCTTTGGGTTTCTTAACATACTATCAACAAATGAATGAACGGTTCATTCATAGTTCCTTACGGCAACTCCCACAGGGAATCGTGGCAAACCACCATTGGTTAGGCCTTGATATCGCACTGTTAGTTGTTTGCCGATTACTTGTGTAGGATTTGAAAGATAATCCTTGAGATTATCCAATGATCCTTCCATTTTACACTTAAACTCGCCAGTGTCGGCACGACAAACGAATATAGCACATTCGCTCATTCTGCCTCGACCCGGCTCGACTCCGATGATTTCGTATTCTGCATCATCGAACTCTTTAATCTTTTGTAGACCGTATGATCGGCCGTTTTCGTAAGGAGTATCAGCCCGACATATAGCTCCCTCGTATCCGTCTTGCCGATACTGACTAAATGCCTGGATTACTTGTTCCACATCAGCCACTTGAGTGGTAGGAACCAGTCGTATACTGGGCCCAAAACGGGCAGATTGAGCGGTGATCCATTCTAATCGCTTAGAAAACGGATCGCCTGGATAGAAATCATCTGAATGCTCAATCATGTCGTAAACATGATATTGTATCATTTGAGATTCTGGCCGAACTTCTTCTTTACGAACGAGCGAAACGATCCGTTCAAACTCGTTTTTCATTTCGTGATTATACAGTTCGCCGTCTAGTATGACTCGATACGAGCCTCGAAACTGGTTTTGAAGTTGCTGTTCAATATGAGGAACGCTCACGATAAGCTTTCTAGTTCTGCTCCAAAGAGTACATTTGCCCTGATGGATGATTGCAATGCAGCGAATCCCGTCCAGTTTGGGTTGAGTCCAGGCTGGATAACTAATCTTGGCAGAATGATCTCGCCATTTGTGTGCCAACATGGGTTCTATTCCACCTGCAACATATTGGCTAACTACTTGTTTCACTTTTGCATCGGTAACGGACATACAGTAGCCCTGTTTGAGTTTCTTTTCCCATTGACTCTTTGCCTCTGCAACAGCCTGTGTATAAGGAGTAGTCTCGTTCACTTTGCCAATGTTTTTGCCTGATGAGATTACATCTTCTGTGACTTGAATCTTGCCCCCTACTCGGCCAAAAGACTTGCGAATAGTAGAACTTTTGTCGTCGATTTGTGCCACTTCAATCTTCCACGACTGGACGGATTCGTCCTCATTCTGGCGATAAAGTGTAGAAAAACTGGTTTGTTGTTTGTTCATTTGTAGATTCATTTTGTTTCTGTTTCTAGTTTCAACAGCCTGGATTCAACGGCTGCAAGTCTTTGGTTGAGATCGTAAAACCGATCTTGGATCGTCCAAATGCAGCCTAAAAGCATTACAAGTGTTGCAATAGCTAGCAGGCCGATTCTAATATGATGTTCTGTAAATGTTTCAGGTTCTATTTGTTTTTGTGTTTGCATAATGTTGTGTCCGATAACTGTGTACTATCACTATTTCGGGCCGTTTAGTCGTCCAGTCCGTGGATGCGACAGATCATCCATCCTACGGCACAAAAGAAAGTTGCCAAGAAAAATAATACCAAGAAGATCACGTCATTGCTCCTATACGAGTTTCATTTCTTTTTCTGTTTGGAAGTCGATTTTTGCCATTGTTTTTCAGTAACAATGATGACGACAGCGGAAACTAAACCGATAAACAAGGCAACGGAGCCCACTATGGCAATGATCTCAAAGTTTGACATTATTTTTCTCCAATCCAATCTACGATGTCGCCGTTTTCATCGGCGTCTTTCGTTTATGGCGCGAGCCCTACGAACAGCCTCTTTGTTGTCAGGACAGATCAGTACGATTTCAGGTGCAGTCTTGTGATGCCAGTCCATGAATCCAACATAGGCCTTTTCACGCGAGCATCTTACGCAAGTCTTGGTGTGCGGAACTGCCTCGAGACGGGCAGCAGGAATGACGGTTTCACAATCTTCACATAGGCGAGTCATCAGAAACTCCGAGAGTAATGTTGCGGAATGGTACGGCACTCAATCCAGGCATCAGCTGCACGACGCGCTGCACGATTGGCGTGAGTCTTTTTGTTGTAGCCCCACGGTTTGGTGATGGTGCGGGCATGTAGTGCAACAAAATGCGCCTCACGTTCTGCCTCAATGTCGATACGGTCGATGTGTCGTTTCATTGGTGGATTATATCAGAATCTTTCGGCTCTGTCAAGCTGTTTGTTTCCGCCGTATTCAAGGAGGTGGTTTGGACTTTTACCATGTCTATCCAAAGCTCCGCCTCCTTGAATAACGGCGTTTCGTCTTTGTTTCCAAGTTCTTCCATGGCCTGTTTTGCCATATGATTTGCCTCGGAAACAGAACTGCATTTGAACTTCAATACGAGCTCGATGTTATGAAAATCTCTCATTGTTGTTCCTCTTGAAAGTTCAGATTTCGCCTGAAATGGAGTCAGCAATCTTCAGAAGAAGCGTTTTGTTCATGGAAGATGCCTTCATCTGCGATGCAAATGCCTTGCGAATCGCAGTAACGGTTGAACCTGTTGCCACTCTGTCGAGTCGATTCTCGTCTCCTCTTGCGAGCGAATCAGCACGAATGCAGTACAGCACATCATACGGAGAAATGACTTGCAGTTTGGCCTGCAGAGAAACATTACTTGTTACGATATTTCCTTCTCCATGGCGAAGAATGCCCTTGATTCGGCTGTTTCCGATACCACGGATAGCAATGTATCCTTCTTTCTTCCAAAGATAGGCATTTGAGTTCTTCTTTGACGAAAGCGAATCCAACTCTTGTTCGAACACCTTTGAAGCATCTTCCAGCTGTTTTTCGTATTCGTCAAACTCCTTGTCTGTCATGTCTCTGCCGATCTCATCTGGCCACGAATCTTCGTTCTTTTCTCCTGATACCGAGTTCTTGGCAGATTGTTCCATGCCCAACATTTCGGCAATGGAATGTTCTCCGTAGTGGGCTCCCCTGCGACCCGCAGGAGCCACAAAGATTCCAATAGTTCTAGCACCAGTGATGTTCCTGTGGAGTTGAATGAGAGCACGGAACGTAAACGAGTACGATCCTTCCCCGCCCATCAGGTAGACAGAAGGATCAATGAGTTTGGAGGCATCATAGACGCATTTGCCAGTCTTAAGCAGGCAAGGAGTTGAGACTTTATCTGTTCCACTCCAAGCTTCCTTACTCCAATGAGATGTAAAGCGGAAGATTTGCGAACCCTGGCCATCAGACAAGAAAATGGTGTTCATCACTTCCACATTGTTTTCCTTTTGGAACCTGGACACAACATCATTTGCGGCCCAAACTGTTTCGTCAAGAGGAGTTCCTCCCAAGCTAAGTCCGCTCACTTCAACAGACCTGCACAGCTTGTAGAAGTCATTTCCCCAAGAATGCTGAGGCAGTATTCGCAGAACAGAGGCAGGGATTGCAGGAAGATTGATGCCATCAACTGTGACATTATGGCCTGCAGGACGACTACAAATGACGGTTTTCACTCCTTCTTTGATTCCTCGAAGCATGTTGGCATATGCCCTAATCATTTCAGCATTGTTCATTTTGGATGAACAAACTTCAATCAGGTTCATTTCACTAACGTGAGCACGACATTGTTCCTTTTTGATGTTTTCTGACAAGTTAGTTGGCCACACCCAAACAGTTTTGGCAGTAGATGGGTTGTCCCATTGACTCTGTTCTGCGGCAAGTTTCGCTTGACGCATGGATTCTTCTGATTGATTACTTGCAAGGATTTTTCGGTTGACCTGAAGCTCGAACTTGGGCATTCGATCCGTGAATGCGTAGACCACAAACGGGATATTGCATTGCTTGCAAAACTGGGCAATCATGAACGCATGACGAATCACATCTTCGATCACAGCGTGCATAGAAGATGACCAATCCACAAACAGAACAAAGCCGTGATTCTTTCCTTTTCGGAGAATCATGTTCTTCGCAAACAAATCATCATTGAAGCGATACTGGATGATCTTGTCCAAATCCAAACGACCTGTTTTGGCAGTCAACTGCCGTTTATGCAAACTTGCAGCCTTCTTCATCTCAAACTGTTTGACCAAAACAGCAACAGATCGTTTGTTCTGATCCAAGTAGTGCTTTGCAAGCGTTTCCATGCACTCCTGATAATACACAGCAAACTCTGCATACCCACGAGCATTGGAGTGGATTTTAGTGGTGCTGTCAATCAGCTCTTGAACTTCCGATGCAGTCATAATCAGTTCGTCAAGATCGGCCTTGGGCATAATCCAAGACTTGCTGCTATCTTCCAGAGTTTTGACTTTACTTTTGGCAGTATCAATCAACTTTTCGGTCTGTGATTCCATCCCCATTCGTTCGGGAGAGTCGGCAGATTCTGCCGACAAAGACTTCATTTTCTGTTCACCGAACTCTTTGGATCGCTTCTCCATTTCTTCGCGTTCGTACTCGAACACATCGCGTGTGAGCTGAACAACCTCTTCCCATGTTTGGGTAGACGCCATGCGATTGATGAGGATTTGCTCCCGTTCGGAGAACTCGATTTTCAGGTCTCGCTGGCCGGAAACACCAATCTTGAAGTGCAAGTTGGCTCGATCCACAAACAACCGAGTCATCGCAGGATTGTTCTTCAGCTGGAAGAAGTCTGACTCCAACAGATTGTTGTAGGCAACAACAAAGTCCCGGCGAAGGCCAGGAAACTTGTCTTTCATCATGCGTTCGATTCTGGCATCTTCGATGATGTTGAGATACTGTTGAGCGATGTGCCCGTAGTTATCGCCTCCGATTTCCTGGGCAGTTGCACACCACTCGCCTTGGTGGGTGCTGAGTTCTTCCTTCTTGGCATCGTACGGAGTGAACAGCGCGTGTCCAACCTCGTGGCCAACAAACATATCGTACAACTCATTCGACATGGATTCCCATGCCGGCAGAATGAGTTGACGATTCTTCACATCGAAGGCTGCAGTAGTAGCCTTGGCGTCGTGAACAACATCAATCCCTTCGGAGGCAAGAAGGCGGGCAAGCAAGTTCTTGGATTGCTTGGATTCAGCTGGTGTAAAGCTACTGTAGGTATGTTCTGTGGACATGGTACGCGTATGCTACCACAAATACATTAGCTTGTCAAGCGTATTTGACAAATCGGCATATTTGGCTCATTTTGCGCCTGCACAAATACTATCACGGCGTGGAAAAAAAATAACGCCCCAAATCGGGGCGTTATCGTTGCTGCCTCGCAGCGAGTGCGGGGCTAAGAACGAATCCGTTGCAACTATGAACTCGTTGTGGTCGAGCTCGAACCGTTGTTCCAAGTATACCAACAGATGCCAGGAATCCTGGCGTTCAGTTTACCCATCCAGGCTCCCATATGGGCCCGCCTGGGCAAGATCAGACTGGGAACGGAGATTTTGGCCTGAATCACCGCGTCTGTGTGTCCCATGACTTTGGGCATATACTGCCGAGGGATGGTTCGTACCACTTCTCCACCACAGAGGCTGATTTCCGCCTCCACGATTTGGATTGCTTCCGGCGCATTATACGAACAAATGGAAATGGTTATCGCTTTGGTTTCAGTTGACATAATGCCTCCAGCAGGACTCGAACCTGCAACTTACTGATTAAAAGTCAGCTACTCTACCATTGAGTTATGGAGGCGAATAGGATCGGTGGGACTCGAACCCACAAAGCTGTAAAGCTGGCAGATTTTAAATCTGCTGCGTATGCCATTCCGCCACGATCCCTGAGCTTATTTGCGTCTGTTAGTGTTTGCTGCCAAAACAATGCAAACAAGCACTATTGCAGCAATCAGTGCTGTCATTTTACTCCTTTGTGTTCATTGTGCATGAACTCCTCGATGGCATCTCCGTCCCAAGACGCTGGCACCTCAAAGTATTTGCAGTTATCAGAGTAGTCCCAAGTTTCGCCATCGCCTAAAACAACAATGGTCTTGAGCTTGTTTGGTTGTGGCTTTGAATCTGTCATTTGGATTCCTTTTCGATCATATTAGCAAACAGCGAGTAGGCGTCATGACTTCTGAGATTCAGCACCTTCTTGGTGATCTGTACGCCCCGTCGAATGTCGGTGATGCGGTCAAACAGTTTGCGCTTCGGAATGTATCTGTTCGTGACGGCCTCGTTTCCGATGCCACACTTGCGCTGAAGTTGCCATCCGCCGTAGGATTCCTGCAAGCAGAACGATCCTTCCTGCCCCATCGTGTAGCCGAGGAGCGAGTTCAGTTCGATCACAGCACGATCCAAGTCCTTGATGGTGATTCGGGTGTTCATGGGTTCTCTTTCAGTATCCTCTTGCAATCCGATTGTAGTCCGATTCGTCTCGATCCCAGGCTGAATCCAGTTCCTCGATGTATTCGTCTGTCGTGTATCGGAAGCCTCTGTCGTCATCACGATACTGGCGAGTTTCTGTTACATCTTGCTCCGTGTCGTCGAACAACTCATCGTTGTCGAAGCCGTCGTCGTCGTCGTACAGCTCGTCGTCGTCGTCTGTTTCGGCATCGTCGTCGTCTGTTTCGGCATCGTCGTCGTCCTCATTCTCCCAATCTTCGCCTGGATAGACGGGCAAATCGTCGTCCAGGTCGTGGCCGGTGTAGTCCTCGTCTCCGGCATCGTGTTCGTCGTTGTCGTATTCGGACTCGTCAGCGGACAGCTCAAAAAAGTACAAATCTTCGTAGTCAACAGGCATTTTGGTTTCCTTTCGTTTCAGTTGGTGGTGTCGGAAAGTTCAGAATCGCCCACAGATTCACTCTTTGCGGCAGGATTCAGAGAATCGTCCACTTTGGTGTAGGCCGAGAAGAACGCGGTAGAAGTCTCGTCGTCGAAGCGTGCAAGGCACATACGAATCGCCTTCTCACGATCTCGGAACATGGAAACTGCCTTGACAATGTTCACAAGACGGCGCGTACTGATGATCTCGTCGATTGATCCTTCGGCAAACAGTTTGCGAATGAGCTCACTCCACTTGGTCAACTTGTCCGAGAAATCGCCGTCATCAGGCACCTCGAACTTCGTCATGGCCTTCTTGATGATCTTGCGCTCGATTGCCCTGGGCGCGTACACCTGATTGTAGGTGTAATCGAAACGATCCAACATGGCCTCGTTCATGACATTCGTGCCCACGAAACGCCCGTCATCAGAACCCTTGCCCTTGGTATTGGCCGTAGCGATCACAGTAAATCCTGCAATCGGCCTGACCCACTGGTTGGTTTTCTTCAGATACACGCCCTTACCTTCCAGCACGGGTTGCAGACACATGAGCTTGGAAGTGCCCAGGTCGATCTCGTCCAACAACAGCACTGCACCTTGACGCATTGCCTTCACAACAGGCCCGTCCTGCCACACGGTGTTGCCGTTGTACAATCGGAAACCGCCCAGCAAATCGTCCTCGTCGGTTTCACCCACGATATTGACGCGGTAGCATTCTCGACCCAACTTGGCGCAAATCTGCTCCACCATTGTGGTCTTTCCGTTGCCTGACATGCCGGTAATGTAGACCGGCGCGAAAATCTTGGAGCGAATGATACGCTCCAAGTCTGCGAAATGACCCCACGGCACATACTCGGGCATTGTGGGCGGAACAACGGTGTCGCGTTCTCCTCCTGTTGCCCCCAGCATTGCTGCGGATTCAAGCGAAAAAGTTTGCGAACTGGACTTGGACGATTCAGACATTGTTGCCTCCTTTGTGGCATCATTGGTGTTGGACGAACTTTGTGGTGGCGTAATACGATACTGCCCCCAGCCCACGCGCTCACAAACTCGAGCATCGTGTAAGAATGTGTTGGGTACTTGTGTCAGACCAAACTCTGGCCTGTTGCACTTCTCCAAGATTTCGGTACGACTGAACTCGCCGGCACCTAGTGCTTGTGCAAGGCGGTCATTGAATAGGCGTTGTGCGCCTGAGATGATTGACATTTTCATTTGTTGTGCCAGCTCCTGACTGGCTGAGTTGCGTGTGTGTGATCTGTGCCGAGAATAACGGACACGCGGGGATTCTACCATATTTCGATTAGCCCGTCAAGCATTATTTTCACACCGAACACATTGGCCCGAATAGCGGGCGATATCGGCCGGCGTGGCCACGCGGTTACTATCACGGCGCACGGCTGCCAGACTGCCCCCTGTACGGCCCCAGTTTATTCGCGTAAGAATATAGCTTGACAGGCTGGAAATATTTGGTAGAATAATACCACGCAACAAATGATCCTTAGCTTGCGCGTAGCACACTTTGGCCATCATTTCAAGAAAGATTCACGAATGAACAAAACAGCTGTAAACACGCCGGCGCCAACGGGCATCGGAAGTTCGCAGGCAGCCGAAATCTTTGAGCGAGTTTCGCTTGGAGAACACTTGTCTGTCAGCGGACTAGCCTCGGAGTATTCCATTACTCCAGGCAAAATGCGCTCAATGTTGACCGAGCATTTCGGCTCTCGGATTCAGTTCCGTCGAGGCCGTAACGGTGGCATCAGCGTAAACAAATAAGTACGCCCATATGAGCGTACGGGCGCCCGTCCTCGGGCGAGTGCCGAACTGTATTCGTTTCTTTGCTCGGGCTGGCGGACGAATACGATGATATTATAAAGCTAATGCTCGCCACGACTCTGGATCGAGTCGGCCGGACTTCTTCGGAAGTCCGGCTTTTTTTTGGCCTGTTCTGGCCCGTATTGAAACAAAAAAAGGCCGAACAGTCCACCAACTGTTCGGCCCTGATAATGCCCCAACGGGGGCATTGAATGTACCAGTTTGCTTAGTCCATGTCCAGTTCTTGGGCCATCATTTCAGCACCGAACTCCGCGGTCGTGTGCAACGGTTCAGCCGGTTGATTGTTCAATCGGGCAATCTCTTGCCTCAGAGAGGACAGCGAATCAGTCATATGGTGAATCGCCATGATGGCATTGGTGAGCTCCAACACGGCATGACGCGAATCTTCATTGGACAACGGCTCGCCGCGCAGGAACGCCTGAGCTTCGGGCGTGCCTTGTTCTGACAGTTGTTCCATTGCCTCAGGGCACTGTTCCTCGAGCAATCCGCTTTGAATCAGGGCCTGCAACAACACAGGACTACGCCCGAGTTGTCGTTCTGCCTTGAGCATGGAATGAATGAGCAAATCGAAATAACCCAGCAAGATTTGGGGCTTGGTTGAAATGTGAATGGTAGAAGTTTCCATTGAGATTAGGCCTCCTTTGGGCCAGGGGGGTGGTAGAAAACAGGCAAATCTGTTACGATTGTGCCCAATACGCGGCCCGAAATACTTTCCAGGCAAGATTCCATGCACGAACTGCTGCCAACATGGATACAGTTTCCGGCTTGTCCAACGTGTAACTGGAACTGGCCTGAGATCGCAAATAAACGGAACTGGCCGTGGCCGCCAGTCTCAGCGCGTCGATTCGTTCCATGTCAGGTTGATTCTCCGCCAACGCGTTCTGCAACTTGAGCAAGTGTTCGTGAAACGCCGGCTGATCCGGGCTAACGTTGATGTTGTCGTCGGGACAGTGCGGTATTGCCAGTGCCAGATGGGCAGTGGCCAGACTGAACTGGGCAGCTGCCAGTTGACACGAAAGACTCCAACGGCTCATGATTGGCATGACTCCTCCTTGCTGGGCTCGTCTTGAGCGGGTTGCTCGTACAAATCCCATTCCACAGGAAGCTGGACATTGGGCCCTTCGAGCCACCATGCCAGCGCGTCCAAGTCTGCGTCAATCTCTTCCACGGGCCGAAGGCACTGCCGGTAAACAACCTGGCCCGTGTCAGGATCATGGCACGCTGGAGTTGAGTCTGCCTGCAGTTCACGGCTCAACTGACGAATGCGACTGGCCACTGCCCGTCGGAACTTTGGGCCGTAGTACGGATCAGTTTCGATTGCAGTTCGGGCCTCCAGGCGTAACACCTGGGCGCGAAGTTGAGTGTTTTCGGCCTCCAAGGCCTCGATTTGTTCTGACCAATGCAACATAACGATACACCTTTCGCCCCTGTGGGGCAACGAGTAAGAAACAATCTGACCGAACTCAGGCCGCCACGAGCGGCATGTCAGCCTGAGAAGAACTGGGATCGACGACCCATCCGCTTGCCTGTGCCGCTCGACACGAGCTCGCCCAGTTTCTGCTGGCCTTCCATGTCAGGCCCACAATATGGCCCGATGGATCTGCCCAGCGGGCGTCTGATGCGGTGCCGTCTAATACGGGCCATCCGCGCCACTGCCGGGGCAAGTCTTGAGGTCGACGAACGCCGAAAACCATGGCCACATTCCGGCCGGATTCCAGCCAGGTGCCCGCCATACGATCCAGCTCAGGAGTCCACGACATAGTGAGCCGATAGTTTGCAGGAGGTCGCCGACCCGGCAGCTTGGTGTAATCGTACCACAGCACATTGGTCAGCAACGGATCATTGAACAGGGCGGGCCAGGCTGTCTCCCACGGAATATCCGAGAACGCGTTGAGCCGGACTGCAATCTGTCCTGCGCCCACAAACCCTGGCCGTTTCCGAGACGGACGCCCGCCCGAGTATCGCGCCCACGAGGCCGCAGTTTGCAGTTCGTGCCCCAGCACGATCAGTGCTGGAAGCTGGGTTGCAGGATTCATCAGGGCCCCTGTTCGGGCACGACGGGCCCGACGAACCGCGTTGTCGCCCAGAGTCATGCCGGAATGACCTGAATACCAGCCCAAACATCCTGCCTCGCAGGCCGGAGTAGAGCCGGGACACACATGCCAGTGCCCGGACTGGGCCGCAGGGGCCAGACTCAGGCTCCAAATAGGAACTTGAACGCCCTTGGTGAGCTTGGGATTAGAGCCGGGTGCGCTCAACAACGGCCCTCGTAACGGTTCGTTGGGAGAATCGAAAGAGTGAATCTGGCCCATGAAGGTTCGACACGCACGAACTAGTCGCTGGCGTGCCCGAGAACGAAGTGGGGCAAGATCCAGCTCGTGTGAGGCCTGGATACTCCAGTGTTGCAGGCCTTTCATTGCCTGTGCAAACGCCTGGCGTGCGGCTTGGGTCGCTGTTAGCTGAGGAAGGGCTAAGGTGGTGGTCATGCGCGGATTATACCAGAAATGTATTAGCCTGTCAAGCGATATTGTGAAATAAGCCCTTTGAGCCCGTAGTGTGCTGGAACAGGTGGAACTCGTAGTGGGCCGAAACGGAATAGGAGAAAAGGCGGGGCCTATTGGCGGCCTAAGGCCTTATGGCCGCCCCACGCCTCGGAGTATCTCCATGTTCCGCCCCAGTCCAGAATCGTTGAGGCCCTTTCAGAATCGTTGAGGCCCGCTCAGGCCGGGGGCCGGCCGGGGGCGGGCCGAGGGCCGGCGGCGCCGGGGCCTACTATCACAGGGGCTCGGGAGCCTACTATCACCATGTCCAGCCCAGTGGATTGGCGTGATCGGCCAGTACTCGATCATCGGGCTGAACCTGAGGCTGTTGAATGATGGACGCCAGGGCAGCATCCAGGCTGTTCTGCAAGTGCTGACAACGATCCTCAAGCGCCTGACGGGCCGCAATCTCGGCCTCGAGTCTGAGCATCAAGTAGTGCGCGATCTCTGTCATTGGGGGGCCTCACAGTGGTCGACGCACGCCGCAGCGAGCGCCTGACGGGCGCGCAGGCGCTTGAGTTGCCGATCCAGTTGCCCGTAGCGATTGAAGGCCTTGCGATATTCGCCCTCCGCCTCGGCGATGGCATCAGGGGCCGCATACTCGTAGCACAGGCCCAGATCATGATCTGCCATCCACACAATATGGGCCGTAGTCTCTAACTGACATTCCAGCTCGCGAATCTGGCAACGCACACATACGGGCGCCTTTGCGGGCTTCATTGACCGGCCTCCAGCTGAACAATACGGGCCTCGAGATGGGCCGATTGTTGCAGGCACTCCGCGTGCTTGACGTCAAGCGCGCCGATCTGCACTTGAAGCCGTTGTTCGCGCTGTTGCAGGCTGACTTGTCGCTCTCGGCAGACTTGAAGTTCGGCCCGAAGTGAGCTGCGACAACGCAGCACTGCCTCGATCTCAGCCTGTCGGGCCTGGAGCAGTTCCTGGGCGTCGGCCAGTTGCTGCTCCTGCGGGCTGCGCAACGGATGCCGTTCCCGGCCTCGAGAACGGCCCGCAGAGGCCATTCCTCGCTCCAGGGCACGGCGCAAACGCTCCAGTTCCTGGGCCGGCATGGAGTCCATGCCGGCCATGAGTTGGTCGATGAGTGGGTTCATGTGTAGGGCTCCCTTGGGCTCAGACTGCCGCCTTGAGTGCGTCAATGTTGGCCTGAAGTTGCTTCAAGACAGCATCGTACTGGCCGATTGCGGCCTTCGCCTTCTCCAAACGGGCCTGGATACGGCCGATGCGATTGCCGGCACGCGCCTTGCGACGGGTCATGCGCGCCAGCTGACGTTCCGCAGCGGTGATAGCCGCCTCCAGTGGAGACTTGCGAGGCTTCTTAGCCTTGACCGTGCTGGTGGTGCGTGCGGGTGAAGGTACGA
>Ga0194130_10004843_pt1 | contig 16753 bp, 20 predicted proteins | sample TA2KigsurfametaG_FD_160084 | JGI IMG/M metagenome (GOLD analysis project Ga0194130, IMG submission 160084) | Freshwater microbial communities from Lake Tanganyika, Tanzania - TA2015050 Kigoma 12 surface | ecosystem: Environmental > Aquatic > Freshwater > Lake | place: Tanzania: Lake Tanganyika... | reverse complement strand
TCGTCATCAGCACGCGAATCGAAAGAGCATCCCGTTAATTAGTCTAGAGGCTGCTCGTGCCAATCGTGAGTCAATTGATTGGACAAATAGTCAGCCTGCTAAGCCTAAATTTATTGGTCGGCGTGTATTTAAAAACTACTCTTTAGCTGAGATTGCCAAATTCATTGACTGGACTCCATTTTTTCAGACCTGGGATCTTGCGGGTAAATTTCCTGCCATTTTGGATGACGAGGTTGTGGGAGCTGAAGCTCGCCGTGTCTACCAGGATGCGCAAGCCATGTTGGAAAAACTCATTAAAGGCCAATGGCTTCAAGCCGATGCGATTATTGGCCTTTTTCCTGCCAATAGTGATGGCGACGATATTTTGTTTTATGCCGATGAGGAGCGCTCGCAACCTTTCCTTGTATGGCATAACTTAAGACAGCAAGCGGAGCGTCCTATCGTCGATGGTTTAATGCGCCCCAATCGGTGTTTAGCAGACTACGTCGCCAGTAAAGCCAGTGGCGTGCGAGATTATGCGGGCTGCTTTGCAGTGACTACGGGTCATGGGGTTGATGAAAAAGTCGCTCAATTTATGGCTAAGCATGATGACTATAGTGCCATCATGCTTAAAGCCTTGGCCGATCGTTTGGCTGAGGCATTTGCTGAGCTGATGCATTGGCGGGTGCGAACCGATCTTTGGGGATACGTGACTAATGAGCAATTAACCCCAGATGATTTAATCGATGAAAAGTATCAAGGTATTCGTCCGGCCCCTGGTTATCCAGCCTGCCCTCAGCATGATGTAAAGCAAGCGATGTTTGATGTTCTGAAAGCAGATGAAATTGGTATGAGCCTCACAGAGTCATTGGCCATGAATCCCGCGTCGAGTGTAAGCGGTTTTTACTTAGCTCACCCGAATGCCCAATACTTCAATGTCGGGAAGATCGGGATGGATCAGGCAGACGATTTGGCCAAGCGGAGCGGCCAATCACTTGATCACATCAAGCGTTCGTTAGCAAGCTCATTCGATTAGTGCTTAGGTACCCCAGACAACAGGCTCTTGGCTTTCCTGAGCACGACGTAAAAGCTCAAGAAATGGATAAGCTCTTCTTCCCAAAGGGCTAAGACCAGCCGATTGATCGTCATAATCATCGCTAGCGCTTGAACTCGATGCATCATTTTGTTCAGCATTAATTGCAGCTTGCAGTCGTTCAATATATGCCGGAATTTGTTCTGGCAGAAAAATACCCTGATTCTCAAATGGGCGGCCAATGGCATTAAATATCCGATGCGTTAGATCATCAAGCATGATGACAGGGGCTGCATTTTTAGTCTGAAATTGATGAATCATGCGCTTAGCTTACCATCACTGATAAACTTTCACTTCTATGTTGTCCAGCCAAAAAATTCAACTCACGCAATACATCACCAATGCTCTGAATGCCTTAGCGCAAAAGCGTGGGCTCTCAGCCGGAGAGTTTCCGGTTCCACATTTAGAGAGACCTAAGGTTGCTGACCATGGTGATATTGCTTGCAATATTGCATTGCAAATTGCGAAGGCTTGGAAATCTAATCCGCGTGACTTGGCACTAGCCATACTTAGTCAATTAAATGAATTTTCTGAATATGGTCAACTGATCGCAAGTGCTGAAATTGCGGGGCCTGGATTCATTAATTTTCGTTTGAGTGTTACGGCCAAGTCTGCGGTAGTGGGTCTTATATTGCGTGATCGCGCGCGTTTTGGCCGTCGAGATGGCATGGGTACATCAGCTCCGGGCTTGCCCCAGCGGGCCATGATTGAATTTGTGTCTGCCAATCCCACCGGGCCCTTACATGTTGGACACGGGCGTCAGGCAGCTCTAGGCGATGCATTAGCCAATCTTCTAGACAGCCAAGATATCGATGTGCATCGGGAGTTTTATTACAACGATGCCGGCGTCCAAATTCATAATCTAGCGCTATCGGTACAGGCGCGTTTACAGGGTTTAAATCCCAAAAGCCCCAATTGGCCACAGCAAGCCTATAACGGCGAATACATTGCTGAGATAGCCGAGTCCTACCAAAGTGCCGGACATGATCAGTCTGATCTAGAGCAAATCCGTCAATATGCAGTCGCCTATTTGCGCAAAGAGCAAGACATTGACCTAAAAACCTTTGGTGTGCAATTTGACCAATTTTATTTGGAATCCTCTTTGTACACCGATGGAAGCGTTGAGCAAGTAATAAGCGATCTTCAGGCGGTTGATAAAACCTATGGGGCAGATGGCGCTTTGTGGTTAAAGACCACCTTGGATGGTGACGATAAAGACCGTGTGATGCGCAAGTCCGATGGCACGTATACCTATTTTGTTCCGGATGTTGCTTATCACATCAATAAATGGAGTCGCGGTTTTGAGAAAGTGATTAATGTTCAGGGTAGTGATCATCATGGCACGATTGCTCGGGTCCGCTCTGGAATACAGGGGGTTGCACAAAAAAGGGATTGGCCAATTCCGACAACTTATCCTGACTATGTGTTGCATAAGATGGTAACGGTCATTTGCGATGGCGAAGAAGTCAAACTCTCCAAGCGCGTTGGCTCGTATGTCACACTGCGAGATTTGGTCGAATGGTCTGGCGGCATTCATCCACAAATGTCCGATGATGAGCGCAATTTGGCGTTGCAGCGTGGGCGTGACGCAGTCCGCTTTTTTTTAATCTCTCGTAAAGCCGACACCGAATTTGTATTCGATGTGAATTTGGCTTTGCAACAAAATGATGAAAATCCCGTCTTTTATGTGCAGTATGCTCATGCACGTATTTGTTCCATTCTCCAGCAATGGGTTGGGGACTCCAGCGCTCTAGAGCATGCCAATTTAAGCCTACTTGACAGTAAAGCAGCCGATCATTTATTGCGGCGATTATCTGAGTACCCAGAGGTATTAGCTAATGCTGCGCACGATTTGGCCCCCCATGCTGTTGCGTTTTATCTGAGGGAGTTGGCAGGAGATTTTCACACGTTTTACAACGCAGACCGCGTGCTGGTGGACGACGAGCAACTTAAATTAGCACGCTTGGCCTTGCTAGCTGCTACACGGCAAGTCTTAGAAAATGGCCTAAAAATTTTAGGGGTTAGTGCCCCACAAAAGATGTAATACCAGCTGATTGCTCGTATTTTTGAGCAACGGTTAAGATAGAGGTCATGGCTGACATTAAATCATCTGATGCATTAGAAAAGCGATATGCGACCCAACTGCTGGGCTCATCTGAGTCTGGTGGAATGATCATGGGTGTTTTGATCGGTGTTTTTGTTGGGGTTGGTTTAGCGCTGATTGTGGCTTGGTATTTAATGAAATCGCAGCCGCAAGAAAAACCAGGTGTCCGAGCCCCAAGCGCCCCAGCTTTTATGAAGCCGCTACCACCAAAATCGGACAACGAAACTGAGGAGGAAACCGCAGTAGGTGCGCCGCAGCTTGATCTAAATAAGCCGTTACAGACCAAGGTCCCCGGTATTGGTGGAGCTGACCCCACGCGCGATCCAATTGCAGATATTGCAGCGGGTAAGACCCCTGAAGTGAAACCTGAGCCAAAAGCGGATACCTTGTTTTATGTTCAGACCGGAGTATTTAATCAGCGCACCGAAGCCGATGCACAAAAAGCAACTTTAGCGATGCAGGGTATTCAGGCACAACTGAGTGAGAGCGCAGTCGATGGAAACTCGGTTTGGCGAGTTCGGATTGGTCCATTTGGCACTATTGAAGATACCACTTCAGTCCGTAGTAAATTAACCATCCTTGGAATTAAACCTACTGTTATTCGTGTGAATCGATCATGAAATCTTTATTCAAAACTATTGCCCTAATCTTGACCCTTTTTGGCCTGCAAGCATTCGCGCTTGCACAAGCCCCGATTAAGGTTGAAGAAGGTTTTGATTACCGCGTTTTACCAATCGCCCAGCCAATCGATGTGAAGGGCAAGGTTGAGGTAATTGAATTCTTTTGGTATGGTTGTCCGCATTGCTTTGAATTCGAACCCGATCTAAAGGCTTGGTTAAAGCGTCAGAATAAAGACGTCGTATTTAAGAAAGTACCAATTGCTTTTCGTGATGAACTCATGCCCCACAGCCTATTGTTTTATGCCCTAGAGTCTTTGGGAAAAGGCGAAGCGCTTAATGACAAAGTGATGTTTGCAATGCATCGTGAGAACAAGCGACTTCTCAATGAAAACGAGATTGCAGATTGGGTCGCCGCCCAAGGCGTTGATCGTAATGCTTTTTTAGCTGCTTATCGCTCGTTTGCTGTTCTATCAAAAGCCCGCGCAGCTAATCAATTGGGCAATTCCTACCGCATCGATGGTGTGCCAACGGTGGCGATCCAGGGTAAATATATTACATCGCCATCGATTGCTGGCTCACGCGCGAAGTCAATTCAGGTGATGGATTTTTTGGTTAATAAAGTCCGCAAAGACGGCTACAAATAGACTTAGATCTTCACAAACTTACGCAATATCCAAAAGTAGATTGGGTAGGGCAAGATACGTAACAACTTTAAAAAGCCTGAAAAGCGTTTGGGAAAATGAATATCAAATTCTCCGCGCGCTATTCCATCTAGGATTTCATTAGCAGCGGTCTGAGCAGAGATAAGCGCCGGCATTTCAAAGTCATTTTGTGCAGTTGCCTCTGTTTCCACAAAGCCTGGGGAAACCATATGAACCCCGATACCCTTGGGCTGCAGATCATAAAATAAGGTCTCACAGAAATTAATCATGGCCGCCTTTGTCGGCCCATAAGCCAGCGCCTTGGGTAAACCGCTATAGCCTGCAACACTACCAACGATTGCAATATGTCCACTACTGCGATTAAGCATAGCCGGCAATACAGTAGCAACTGCGCGCATTGGACCCAAGAGATTGGAATCGACAGTTTTCTCAGCGTCAGCCATATTGAAGGTATCTGCTCGCATCGGAATATAAATACCGGATACAAAAAGCAGTAAATCAATGCCACCCCATTCCTTCTCAATCTTCTGATATGCCTCTTGAATATCAGCTTCACGCATGACATCAACAGGTAGGATTAAATGATCTTTTTCTGGGTAGCTTTGTGCGATTGCTTCAAGTCGATCAACGCGACGGCTTGACAATGCAACTCGTGCACCCTTTTGAAAAAGATCCCTGACGCAAGCCTCACCAATGCCACTTGAGGCCCCAATTACCCATATACGACATTGTTTAAAGTTAGAAATCGCTGGTTGCTTCATTGGCTACCTTATTTCGGTTGGTGGCTAAGCGTAAATTGAACTACATCAATGTTTTGCTCTTTGAAGCCAGCTGCACAATACATTAAATAAAAGTTCCATAGCCGAATGAAAGGATCATCAAATCCGAGTCCTCGGATTTCTGAGAGCTTTTGATTAAAGTGCTCATACCAAATACAAAGGGTTTTGGCATAGTCATGTCCAAAGGCAAATTCACATTCGATTTGTAGACCCGCTTGCTGCGCATAATGCTTAAAGGCTTCTCGTGAAGGCAGCATTCCACCCGGAAAAATATATTGCTGAATAAAGTCTGTACTTTTACGATAGCGGTCAAACAAATTTTCTGCGATTACGATCGTTTGGATGCATGCTTTGCCATTTTTCTTAAGACAGCGAGAAATTGTCTCAAAATACATTGGCCAATACTGTTCACCAACAGCCTCAAACATTTCAATGGAGGCAATCCCATCAAACTGATCCTTACAATCTCGATAATCTTGCAGTCGCACTTCATGACGATTGGGCCATTGATGATTCAAACGATCTATCGCAAATGACTGCTGCTCAGTTGACAGGGTAAGACCGGTGACCTGGTGACCGGCAAGCGCCGCTTCCTCCATAAATCCACCCCAACCACAACCAATCTCAAGAACCTTGCTATTTGGTTGAAGTGCTAGAGACTTCAGGATGTTTTGATATTTTGCCCGTTGCGCAAGCTCTAAACTGGTATTGGGATCGGCCTGAAACCAAGCGCTTGAGTAGGTCATGCTTAGATCAAGCCATAAGCGATAAAAAGCATTTCCCAAGTCGTAATGCGCATGAATATTTTTTTTGCTACCCGTCTTATTATTACGATTTAAAAAATGACGAAATCGATATACCAAGGATCCAAACCAATTGCCATAAATGGCGCGCTCAAGAATATTGCGATTTTTGACTGCTAAATCGAGCAGTTTCTCAAGGTGAGGACTGTCCCAATCGCCGCGTATATACCCTTCAGCAAAACCGATATCTCCGTGTCGCAAAATATCCTGAAATGCTGACCAGCGATGAAATCGAATCTCGGCATGTAACGAATCAGTTCGATTTCCAAATTCACGCTGTTCCCTATTTGGAAAGGTCATCACTAGGTGACCGATGGATAACTGTTTTAAGAGGCGCTCAATGGTCCGAGCGGCAAGGGTTATTTTTCCATCTGCTGGTAATTGGTCAGTGCGCGACACCGATAATTTATGAAGTAGGGTTTGTCCGGGTCGAATCATGAACTCACTTCAATTCTGGGAGGCGTTGGCTTTGAGTGAAATGGTACCCCCTTTAGCCAAAGTTTGAGCGCTTGCCAGTGAATGCGTGCTATGACCCCAAAGGTCATCATTGGGTAGCGAAGCTTTGCACGGTTTAAAGCAGAACGGGATAGGGGAAAATCTTGACCACTAATGCTGGTATAGATAAGTGGCTGATTGTCGGTGTACAGCTCAATACGACATACCGAATCAATTTTGCGTTGGCTATCTTTGGAAAAAAGGAACCGAAAGCGATACTCACCAGAAACATCGCAAAATGGTGAAACATGAAAAATTTTTTGGCTAATAAGCGTCTCGCCAGAATGCAATTCTGATCCATCACTTTTATGAAGTAGGTAACAATGCCGTTCACCAAAGGTATTGTTTACTTCAGCCAAGATCGCTCGTACAGCATGATGTGTATCGGTATAGATCCAAAAGCTGACAGGATTGAAAACGTAACCCAATATTCTTGGAAATGTTTGTAGCCAGATTTCACCCTCAGGAATTGAAATACCCCCTTGCGCAAAAAGAGACTCTGCCCATGCGAGGCTATCTTCAGTGCCCTGACCATGATCGCGGTCATAAAAAGAGTAAAAAGCCCAATGGTTATCACCAATCCCATGTTGCTTCAAAAGAGTGGAATTGCGATTACGTTCTCGCATAGGGATCTTTAATGTAAAAACCCCATAACTAAAGCGGTTGCTCACCGGTCTTAAGCGACTATGTTTTACTTGACCAAAATTAATGAGTAGATGAGCCATCACTTGCAATGCTAATGCTTTATCTTAGTTTGCTGATTGAAGAGGCGGACGCTTGAGAGGGGCATGCAACGAGGCAACCAGGTCGGCCGCTACTAACTCTCCCGAGCGAAGACCATCTTCATGAAAACCATATCCAGTCCAAGCGCCACAGAACCAAATACCCCCCTTACCCTGAATTAATGAAAGATTTTTTTGTGCCGAAATGGCCTTCGTATCAAAGATAGGGTGTGAGTAGGCAATTTCCTTAAAAACTAAATCAGGCTTTGGCTCAACTAAGGGGTTAAGGCTAACAATAATTGGCTCATGCAATGCAGCTGGTAAGGGTTGGAGCTTGTTGATGAGATAGTCAACACTCACCGCTTGGATTTGATTATTGGAGTAATTTGTTTTGTAGTTCCAGGCTGCCCAGCAGCGTTTTGTTCGGGGCAAGAGGTTGGCATCTCGATGCAACACTGCGCGATTTGATTGATAGGGGATAGCTGCCAAGAGAGATCGATCAAATTCAGCAATCCCATGGAGTAGCTTCAGGCTCTCATCGCTATGACAGGCCATAACAACCTCATCAAAATAATGGATACCTTGAGCACTAATCAATTCAACACGTTTATCAGGACTTTGCGGATCGGGCACATTCACTTTTTTGACGGCCTCACGAATTAACTTAAATCGCTCGGGATGCATGGCATTGATTAGTCTTGCCACGTACTCTTTTGACCCACCCCTAACCGTTAACCATTGAGGACGATTGTTGACCTGCAAGAGGCCGTGGTTGTGACAAAACCGCACCATGGTTTCGATCGGAAATTCCAGCATTTGTTGGGTGGGGCAGGACCATATCGCACCAATCATCGGTAAAAAGTACCACTCCCGAAACGATTGACCTAATCCATGCTCATCCAGAAATGATGCGATCGATTGCAGTTGTTTCGGATCGGTACTGTGTCCAGAATTTACCTGTTTTGTTGCTAGTTCAGTTGCTAAGCGATTAAAACGCACAATATCGGCAACCATTCTCCAAAACGCTGGCCGTAGTAAATTCTTTCGTTGCCCAAATAAAGTATTGAGGTTATCACCCGACCATTCTAGGGACTGATCAATGGAAACTGAGAAGGTCATTTCAGATAAAGCAATTGGAACCTGCAGTTCCTCGAACAAACGCGTTAGGCGTGGGTAGGTTTTCCGGTTAAAGACTAAAAACCCAGTATCCACAGCGCACTTGATCACACCATTGCGACCTGGAACCTCAATCTCAACAGTATTGCTGTGTCCGCCAATATGCGACGCTTCCTCAAACAGCGTGACATGAACCCCTGCATTTTTTTGTAATGCATATGCGCAGCCCAAGCCGGAGATGCCGGCGCCGACAATCGCAACTTTTTTTTGGGGCGTGGAATGGGAAGAAGCGTTCACGAGGCTTTAGACTTTAGTAGTTTTTCAATTTCAGAGGTAATTGATTTGCTATCCGGTTTCGTTAGGCTATTAAAGGAATCAACAATATTGCCGTCACGATCAATCAGATATTTGTAAAAATTCCACTTCGGTGTGGTACCCGTTTTGGCAATCAACATCTTAAATAGAGGATTCGCTTCTCTGCCACTAACGGAGCTTTTAGCAAACATTGGAAATTTTACATCGTAGGTATTTTTACAAAACTCCGCAATTTCTTTATTCGATCCGGGCTCCTGTTGTCCAAAATCATTCGATGGAAAGCCAAGAATCACAAAGCCACGATCTTTATAACGCGCATAAATTTTCTCAAGTGACTCATACTGGCTGGTGAAACCACAAAAGCTGGCTGTATTCACCACCATCACGACTTTGCCTTGGTATTGGCAAAGATTTTGGGGGATTTCATCCTGAAGCCTTGGAAAGGTATGCGAAAGTGCAGGGCTGCACTTATTCGCCGATGGGTTGGCGTGGGCATCATTTGGACTTAGCATGGTCGTTGCACCAAATAGGGAAATCATGATTAACCATTTCATCAAGAATCCTCACTTTTAAGCTAGAAACCTTGAAGTCTACCGCCTTCCGCCTTCTTTTGTATTTTGGGAAAAATTACCCCTTTAATTCCGGATCGGGTAGGGTTTTGGGTTGGAATCATCTAGAATTTGCTTTATGACGCAGCCAATCATAAAGCCCCCTGCTTTTGAAGCAAAACTATGTACCACCAGTGGGGATTTAGAGGCAAAGTTAAATACTTTAGTTCGCCCCATGGTTTTCACAAATGGGGTGTTCGATCTTTTGCACCGGGGCCATGTGAGTTATTTGGCACAAGCCCGCCAGCTAGGAATGAGCCTTGTCGTTGGCGTCAACTCCGATGCATCGGTACGCATGTTGGGAAAGGGTTCAGATCGTCCGATTAATGGTCAGGAAGATCGAATGGCCCTTCTAGCCGCATTAGAGAGCATTGATTTGGTCGTACTGTTCTCAGAACAAACTCCTGTCGAATTGATTCGTCGGATCCGCCCAGATGTTTATGTCAAAGGCGGAGACTATGCGATTGAGTCTTTAGAGGAAACCAAGGTCTTGCAGGCTTGGGGAGGAAAGGCATTTGCAATCCCTTTTATTTACGAGCGTTCCACCACAAATCTACTGGGTAAGATTCGTTCTTAGTTCGCTGTGACCTGGGTGTTGAGCCAGGCCCAAAGTCCACGAAGTACTAAACCCGGCATTTTTTCTACGGGGATTTGATTTCGAATCAAATCATCAAATACGATATTCGTATTGCCGCCATCGATCCATACCCGGGTAATTATTTGATGGTGTTGCTTAGCAAAATTCATCGCCTCTTGAATTGCCCCCAAATGGGCTAGTCGGGATCCTTCGTCAATAGCGTTCGCAGTATCTAATCCAATACCGGACGATTGTTGATGAAGGCTGGCCACATCAAGACCGGCAGTATGTTGCAATAGACTTTGTCGCATTAGACCCAAACCGGGCAGAATCCAGCCGCCATAGTGCATACCGTTGCCACCCAGAAAATCAATGGTCGTAGCGGTTCCAGCACAAATCACTAAGGTGTTGTCATTGGATAAATGACGAGCGGCAATCAAAGCGGCCCAGCGATCAGCGCCCAGAGTATGGGTGTTTTGGTATTGGGTCCGTAGGGATGGATACGATGAATTACCTACTAGACGAAATTGTGGGCAGTGTCGCCAGGGTTGAAGTAGATTACTCAATTGTTGTACTGCAGATTCAGCTGCCACACTGCAAAGCCCAATCGCACTTGGGGCTGGGATGGTATTGAAAATATAGTGAGCCAGTTCATCACGGTGTTCTTTTGAACCTAGTAATTTAGTATCGATTGCACCGGAGTGATCCCATAATTTTTTATCCCGCTCAATGGGGTTACGTTTGCCATCAACGCTAGCCCACTTTAAGCGAGAGTTACCAATATCAATCAATAAGAATGAGCTCATGTGTGCCTTCTGAGGGACACATCGCCGGCATAAATCGTTGTTAGCTCAGCCTTACCAAACTCTTGCAGTAAGAATGCCCCTTCTTCATTGATACCATGCGCAATACCTGTTTGCTTAATTAAGCCAGATTCAGAGATACTCACGGGTTGATTTCGGTAGGCGTCCCAAAAATCCCACTGCGAGCGAAACGGTACAAATCCTTTAGTGGCGAATAGCTCTAAATAATCACCAAGGGCGTTGAGAATGGCGAGCCAAACTAAATCGGCTTCCATCGGCATGTGTTTTTGATTGAGCTCTGACAGAGCGCTAATGGGTAATTGGGTAGCATTTTCCAGGGCCTTGGAATGAGTTAAGTTCATGCCAATCCCAATAATCATCCAGACTCGTTCATTCGCATTCGAGCTTGAAAGTTTCCCCCCTTCAATCAGAATCCCTCCTAATTTATGTTCGTTAATGAGAAGATCATTGGGCCACTTCAGCGAGAGACCATGTTGTCGCAGATTCATTTCATCAAGCCCAAGACTCTTGGAAATACCCTGGATAACAGCCAGTCCACAAACAAGACTTAGCCCGTGTAGAAATTGCTGTGATTGATTAAATGGATAAGCAAGCGAGAACGATAAGGATGAGTTTGGCTCGGCAAACCATTGTCGCCCTGCTCGCCCTTTGCCATTGGTTTGGTGTTTGGCTAAGCGAGAGACGGGATCGATAAGTTCCCTTGAGCGCCATCGCGCCATCAGGTCATCGTTGGTTGATTCAGTTTGAGCGACGCGCTCAAGAATGCAATTCCAGTTCATTTGTCTATTGTAGAAAGGTCTCGCTAGAATGGGTACTTATGTCAGGTAAAGACGAAAAAGACCTTATCCAGGAACGCGCTGATACCCCAAGAGTGCCACAGCGTATTCATTGGCCTTTACAGGCGATGCCACTGGCTCGAGCAATTGCGATTATCTATGTTTTCCTGATTGGCTATGGCTGCTTAAACCCTTTTAATGTGGATTGGAAGTTTGGTTTAGATCCATTTGCGTGGTGGACTGGCCCCTTACCAAAATACATCACCTTATTTGATGTCACGATCAATATCTTGGGATACATTCCTTTAGGCTTTATTTTGGTCTTTGCACTTTATCCTCGCTGGCAAGGATTTCAAGCGATTGCTATCACCGTAGTATTTAGCGCCTTTCTATCGGGATCGATCGAAAGTGCACAAAGTTGGCTGCCCACTCGAGTACCTACACAAATTGACTGGATCGCTAATCTAATGGGCGCTTTTATTGGTGGATTGTTAGCTCAACCCTTAGGGCCACACTGGTTATCTGGAACGGCGCTACGTAAGCGTTTTGATTATTGGTTTGGCACACGTTGGCTGAGCGTTGCCCTGTTCATTTTGTTTCCGTTTGCACAAATTTATCCCCAAAGCGCATGGTTAGGAATGGGCTTTTTGGGTCTCGGCGTAAATCCGATTGCAAGCTGGGGTTTGGATGGAATTCATCACACCATTTATGAGGCCTTAGTGACGGGGCTTAGTTGGTTTGGCGTTTGCCTATTTTTTTCTTTAGCACTTCGCAACAATATTCCTAAATTACCCTTACTAGCAGGATTGTTAGTGATCACGATCACGATCAAATCATTGTTTACATCCCTACAGTTTGGATCGGAGTTTGGATTTGTATGGTTAAGTGCGGGTGCCATTTGGGGGATGGTGCTCAGTAGTCTCCTGGCTGGTATCTTTATGCGCTTTTCAACCAGCATTCGGCTCATTGCTTGCATCAGCGCATTAGTCGCTTTGATGATTTTGGTGAACTATTTTCCAGATAATCCATACTTCACCATCAGCCTGCCGCGATGGAATCACAGCCGCTTGGCACATCTCAATGATTTAATGCAATGGCTGTCTTGGTTATGGTTACCAGTAGCATTTATTTGGCTTATATATTTTGCGCGCCGAGCAAATAACTGAGTTCAGCTAGAAGCGCTATCCATCGATATAATTTGAGAATGAGTTATCAATATCATCTATTTTTTTGTTTAAACGAGCGAAGTAATGGCGATGATTGCTGTGCTCGACACAATGCCCAAGCGTTATTTGATTTCACTAAAAAACGGGTTAAGGAGCTAGGGCTTAACGGTGCCGGTAAGGTGCGCGTGAATAAAGCCGGCTGCTTAGACCATTGTGCGAATGGTCCGGTCATGGTGGTTTATCCGCAGGGCATATGGTATTCCATGATCGATACCGAGGATGTGACAGAAATCATCGACTCTCATTTGGTGCAAGGTAAGCCTGTCGAACGTTTAATGATTTAGTTGAGCGATTGGCGCATCGCATGAATAGTCGGACCCAAACCATTACGATCCAAGGCCCAGCAGGTCTAATTCAGCTCTCGATTGATTTACCAGAAAGCCTTAAGCAAAATCCCCATACTGTGCTGCGGGGGCTGGCCTTGATTGCGCATCCCCACCCGCTTCTTGGGGGAACGATGGATAACAAGGTAGTGCAGACCTTAGCAAGAACCTTTAATCAGCTCGATTATGTGTGCGTGCGCCCAAATTTTCGTGGCGTTGGTTTATCAGAAGGCATTCATGATGAGGGGCGCGGTGAGCTCGATGATCTAATTGTCATTAGCGATTGGATGCGCACCCCAGGCGCTTGGTTACAAAGCTTGTCTAATGCCAATGAACAGTCATGGATTACTCAGGTCAATCAATTGCCCTTGGTGTTGGCCGGCTTCTCATTTGGAAGTTATGTGGGTACGCATTTAGTACAAAAATTGGCTGAGCTTGGTCGACCGGTAGAGCGTTTTGTGATGGTTGGTAGCGCAGCGAGTAAATGGGAGTTAACCGAACGTGTTCCAACCGATACGATCGTGATTCATGGAGAAAATGATGAGACCATTCCATTGAGTGCTGTATTCGATTGGACCAGGCCTCAAGAATTAACGGTTCATGTTGTGCCAGGAGCAGATCATTTTTTTCATCGCAAGCTGCACTGTATTCGTAATATCATTTTGTCTAACTGGTTGGGCTTTCCGAGAGCATCATCATGAACACCAACACTCCAGCGGAGTCCTTGATACAGTATCCCTGTGATTTTCCAATCAAAGTAATGGGTAAAGCCACCCCCGAGTTCTTGCCTGCGGTGATTCATGTTGCTAAGCAATTTGACCCTGATTTTCAGGAGACAAGTATTGAAGAGCGGCCATCGCGTGATGGTAATTACCTCGGTCTAACCATCACGGTGCATGTAACGAGCCGGGAGCAGCTCGATGAAATCTATCGAACCTTATCCACACATCCCTTGGTGAGCGTCGTACTCTAGTGACTGATATGCAGGCTAGCCCAGTGCAAATTCGCTTCTTGGGCATTGTGGATTACCAGAAAGCCTTTGATGCCATGAAACGGTTTACACAGGATCGTTCTGCAACAACGGCAGATGAGATTTGGGTCTTGCAGCACCCTCCAGTCTTTACCTTGGGTTTGGCTGGAGAGCCAACTAATTTGCATACTCCGATTGATTCGATTCCGCTTATTGAGGTTGACCGTGGTGGTGAGATTACCTATCACGGGCCAGGGCAAATCGTGATTTATTTATTACTGGATCTTAGGCGTAAGAAGCTTTTTGTGAAAGAGTTCGTTCGAAGTATCGAGGAAGCGGTGATCCAGACGCTCAGAGCTTACAAGGTGATTGCTGAACGCAAACCAGGAGCCCCTGGCATTTATCTTAGTAACCAGTCTGAGGTAGAAGAGTCTCTTTGGGGTGCGAAGATTGCAGCCCTAGGGCTTAAAATTACCAAACAATGCAGTTATCATGGTTTGGCACTGAATATTGATATGGACTTATCGCCCTTTGATGCTATCCACCCCTGTGGCTATGAGGGCTTACGAACCGTTGATCTCAAATCGTTGGGAATTTGCGAGAATATCGATACCGTTGCAGGAACTTTATTGAATCACCTACAACAGCAATTGCAACTGGAACCTGTTTGATGAGCGATTTAAAAAAAGAATACGATCCGCTGCAAAAACAAAAGTCAGCAGATAAGACCGCGCGGATTCCGATCAAGATCGTGCCTCTAGCCGAGACTCTAAAAAAGCCAGATTGGATTCGGGTGAAAGCCGCATCGAGTAGTTCACGATTTACAGAGATCAAACAGATTTTGCGTGAGAACCAGTTGGTCACGGTGTGCGAAGAGGCGAGCTGCCCAAATATTGGTGAATGCTTTGGCAAAGGTACGGCCACATTTATGATCATGGGCGATAAATGCACCCGCCGCTGTCCGTTTTGTGATGTGGGTCATGGCAGACCCGATCCTCTGGATTTACAAGAACCAATTAACCTGGCCAAAACAATTGCTGCACTCAAATTATCTTATGTCGTAATTACGAGTGTGGATCGCGATGACCTGCGAGACGGAGGTGCACAGCATTTTGTCGATTGCATTCGTCGCACCAAAGAACTCTCACCTTCAACGCGTATTGAGGTTTTGGTGCCTGATTTTCGGGGTCGTCTTGAGAAGGCTCTCGATATTTTTGCTAGCGATCCACAAGGTTTGCCCGATGTCATGAACCATAACCTTGAGACCGTACCGCGTTTGTATAAACAAGCCCGACCAGGGTCAGACTATGCGCACTCATTGAAGTTATTGATGGACTTTAAGGTGCGCTTTCCGCAGATACCAACCAAGAGTGGATTGATGGTTGGTTTAGGCGAGACCGATGAAGAGATTTTGGAGGTAATGCAGGATATGCGTGCGCATCATATTGATATGCTCACCATTGGTCAGTACCTTGCCCCATCAAATCATCATCTGCCCGTATTGCGGTACGTACATCCGGATACCTTTAAAGAGTTTGAGCAAAGAGCCTATGCGATGGGCTTTAGCCATGCAGCAGTTGGTGCGATGGTCCGATCAAGTTATCACGCCGATCAACAAGCCCATGAGGCTGGTGTTGTATAGAGTGTTGCGCAGATTTGGGCTAGTTACCCTTGGTATTCTGATCGTAGCGTGTAGCCCCCAGTTCGATTGGCGCACCATTAAAAATGATGCTCAGGGCTATTCGGCGATGTTTCCAAGTAAACCTCAGTTGATTGAGCGCAGTATCAATTACCAGCAGACTTCCTTAAAGCAAACGTTGGAGTTCGCTAAAGTGAATGAAGATGTGTTTGCGGTGATGACTACACAAATTCCAGCAACGATTGCGACCCAAGTCACAATGGTTGAGAAGATGTTACAAAATACCCTATTGCAGCAAGTTCCCACCACCCAATTTAATCTGGTTAAAGATGCCACTAGCCGAATTGGGTCAGCAGCTCAAACTAAACAGGTGGCTCAGGATTTTTATTTAGATCTTGCGCATAATAAGAAGGTGATGCGCGTACGGTGGCTCATTAGGCCGGCAGCAAATGATTCTGTGAACCTCTATCAAATTAGTGTGATTCGTACGGGCCAGTCGAGTCAACTCGAGCCGCTCCTTAACCAAGAAAACATCAGCATTTTTTTTGATGAGTTTCGACCAAACTAAGTGCCAATGAGTCGAATCCATTACTCCCATTGGTATGGCAGGCCCAATGATCGTTTAAAGCTACCGGTCGAGGGCGGGTTTGCATTGCATATTTTCTTATGCTTTGCAATGGCCTGCTTCATGTCCTATGCATTTCGCACGATTAATGTGGTGATCGCTCCTGATCTTGTGCGTGACCTCCAAATTAGCAATGCCGATTTAGGGCTTTTGTCATCGGCATATTTTGTCGGTTTTGGAATGACTCAAATTCCCTTGGGTTTAGCGCTTGATCGCTTTGGCCCACGAATTACTGAAGCGTGGGTGATGATCCTTGCTGTAATTGGTGCCATTATTTTTGCCTTGGCCGAGAACTTCAATACGCTTGTAATAGCTCGGGTCTTAATTGGAATGGGGGTATCTGCATGTCTGATGGCAGCATTCTCGGGCTTTAGAGCGTGGTACGCCCCTTCCCAGCAAGGGCAACTTGCCTCAGCCATGTTGGTATTTGGAACCAGTGGTGCACTAGCCAGCACCTGGCCAGTGCATCTGGTCACACCCTATATCGGTTGAGGCAA
>Ga0194130_10004839_pt1 | contig 16762 bp, 13 predicted proteins | sample TA2KigsurfametaG_FD_160084 | JGI IMG/M metagenome (GOLD analysis project Ga0194130, IMG submission 160084) | Freshwater microbial communities from Lake Tanganyika, Tanzania - TA2015050 Kigoma 12 surface | ecosystem: Environmental > Aquatic > Freshwater > Lake | place: Tanzania: Lake Tanganyika... | reverse complement strand
TGAATTGATGAAGTCGATGCTTGGTACTCGGGTAACGCTTTTCCCAATCGATCTCATTGGTTTCGAGATTGACAGCCACCACGACACGATCCGCGTTTTCCTCGTTGGCAGCCAAGAGAAACGCTTGATTTCCCCAAATCACTGGAGACCCATTTCCTGACCCTGGGAGAGGAATCTTCGTGACTTGCTCCGGCTTCCATGGAACCGCGACACGGCATTTTTCATTCACACCAAGACCACGTTCACCCCGAAATCGCCCCCATGGGTTAGCTTCAGATCGTTCGGAGTCAGTTCGTATATCCCGGGGTTGCCTCGATACAGCGGAACCCTGTGCACTTCCCTTCACTTGACTGTCTCGACCCTGTTGTTTGTCTTGACCGTGCAACAGTCCACTCGGCGATTCTGCCATCACTGCAAACATCAGAATGCACAGTCGCCGCGTCACGATGTAACTGATCTTCGAGGAATGATCGCGTCCAGGGGGAGTCGCCGCGGTCCGTGACCATGCGAGGTGAGGTTTGCGTGCTGTTGTGTCCATCATGTTCATCATGCCTACCTCACAATCACGATGGGAACATCCGCACGCCGACGGTTAGCAGGATGTTCGCATAGCGCTGCGTGTCGGCGGTCTGAACGGTTAAAACATGATCGGTGGTTGCTACCGCTTCGTAAAACTTCCACTTGTCAATCGCTTGAAGCTCCAAGTCGAGTCCGGCGTTCTTCAAACTCGCGCGGTAATCCGCCCACACGGGTGGGTCGGACTCCAGCGCATAAGGACCACTCGTTTCGGTCATCATGGTCGATACGGCTTCGATGGGAATCGCCGACAAGATCGCTTGAAGGACTTGGTTGCATGTCACCACACCCGGCATCAGGTTCAAGCTCACCAATTCGCAACGAGGACCCCGTTTGCTCGAAGCAGGATAATTGCCATCGGCGATCAATATGGTCGCATGGTGTCCCGCCTCACCAAGAATGCGGGAAATGATCGGGTGGATGAGTTGACTGTTCAGCATGGTATTCTCTCTTGGGTTCGGCTTCCTGTAGGTCGTTCGATGTTTAGGGTGTTCGATCATGGGTCACGGATCGCCATCGGATGGGGAGAGACCCGAATCGGATCGGGTGGCTCCCGGTGGATCGAACCGGGTGGATCGAAGCGGGTGGATCGCAGCGAAACGGGATCGTGATCGCGTTTCCCGTTCGGGCCTAGCTTTATCGCGACTCGTGACAGGATAGCCAAAGTTTGACGAACCTACAGACCGTTTCAGACATGGTTTCTGTAGAAAAGGGGTTTAGCCCATCGCTTATCCGAGAATGGACCAACTGGCTCGGATGGGAGATTGGTTCGGTAGCCTATGAGGGGCAGAAAATTCCGATTCGGTGCTCCTAGCACTCGTTGCGATTCCTGGCTCGATATTTCCCGTCCCGTAATTCGGTTGGGACATTGCCGAATTTCGCATCGGGAGCCAACGCAATGGGTCATCCGCTAACCCTGAATCCGACTGCCAGCTTTGAGCCGACCACGTTCTGGCCAGGGAAGTTTGGGGGTCGGCCAATTGGCGAGCGCGCTGATTGATCGAAGCGATTAGATCGGGGTCCTGCTCCAATTGGGATTGAACATGGGTGTTCAAAAGCGGGTTCCCTTCTACCTTGGGAATACCCCAACCATCTGCCACAACGGTGACACTTTGCTCGGTAGAACCTAGTCCTAAACTCTTTTTGACGCGAGAGATAAGCTCCGACAGTCGGTTTTTTATTTGACGATCGGGATCGTTCCTATCCCTTTCACGCAGCCCGTCGGGCTTGGGTGGGTTCCGCGTGGAATTGGGTTCCGAGAGGCCATTGGCTGGCGACGTCAGGTTTTGAAGGAGATTCCCAAAGGCCTGACCGGTGGAGCTGGTTAGGTTCTTGGCGGTTTCCCCCAGCATGGGCACGGCCAGCATGGGCACGGCCAGCATGGGCACGGGGGGTAGGGCTGCTGCCGAAAGCCATGAAACGGGAAAGCTCATCGGACGCCTCGTTTACCATTTTGCGATCCATAGGCTGAATCCACGATCTGCCTGTAAACACGGTCTGGAAGTAAACTCGTTGACATGATCGTTATCGACGTTTATCCCTTCTCGCTTGAGTTTTTCGCCTAGGAAAACTTTGCTGCTTGCTGTGGTCGGGGGGCCCTTCCCCGGATACCTTGGTAGGACAAGCTGAGTTGCCTGGGAAATCGTTGGTTGATTCGCCGATTACCACACCGGAAGCCAAGCAAATTTTTCTTTGAGAAACGCGCGATCGATGATCTTGCTGATCGATAATTACGACTCCTTCACCTACAACCTAGTCCAGCGCCTTGGGGAAATCGATCCTACCTTGGACCTACGGACCGTACGCAATGACGAGCTTTCCGTAGAGCAAGTCCGGGAGTTGCGGCCAGATCGGATTCTGTTGTCACCTGGCCCGTGCACTCCGAACGAAGCTGGGATTTGTGTCCCTTTATTGATGGAACTCGCTGGCTGGGTGCCGATTCTCGGCGTCTGCTTGGGACACCAATCGATCGGACAAGCCTTTGGCGGCGAAATTGTTCGTGCTCCAGAATTGATGCACGGTAAGACCGACCGTATTTACCATGACGATCGGGGTATGTTTCGGGGGCTGCCAAATCCCTTTGTCGCGACCAGATACCACTCCCTTGTGGTTCTTCCCCAGAGTTTGCCGGATTGCCTCGAGGTTTCGGCTTGGGTAGACGACCCCGCAGGAAATCGGATTATCATGGGTGTTCGGCACCGCGAGTTGGCAGTGGAGGGGTGGCAGTTTCATCCTGAAAGCTTCCTCACCGAACCTGGCCCGATTTTATTAGAACGATTTCTGACTTGGTCTGGCCCCGATAAGATATAGCCCGATTTTCTCGCGAGACCTTTTTGGCGGTCAAACGGTGTAGAAAACCCCGTGAGATGGGACCTTTGAGCTTCCTTACATCGGGACTTCACCTACCGCCAGTTCCAAGTAACGCCACCTTTTCAAAACACTACTCTCGATAACACTTACGCCCCTCGTCAGCATGCTTTGCGTCACGATAGCTCGAACTCGCCATAAACACACTATCAACGAGCATTTGGAGGTTGCCGCCCAAGGTGCCAAGCTCGTGGAACTTCGTTTGGATTACATCGGTCGATCGATCGATTTAGCCCGACTTCTGAAGGACCGACCCACGCCGGTCGTCATCACTTGCCGACGCAAAGAGGATGGAGGACGTTGGGAACGCACGGAGGAAGAGCGATTGATGCTTCTTCGTCAAGCCATCGCTCTCGGTGTGGAATACGTTGATCTCGAAGAAGACACCGCGATCAAAATTCCTCGTTACGGCAAAACGAAACGGATCGTTAGTGTTCACAACTTCGAAGGGACCCCCGAGAATCTCGAATCGATCCATCAAGGGCTGAGCAAACTCGACGCTGACATCGTCAAAATCGCTGTTGCTGCAAACTCGTTTGCCGATGCGGCAAAAATGCTCGATCTGATGAAAAACGCCAAAGTGCCTACGATCGGGATCAGCATGGGGGACCACGGTTCCTTGACCCGTATCCTGGCAACGCGTTACGGAGCCCCATTCACGTATTGTGTCTTCAACGCCGATCGACGTGTGGCCCCAGGCCAACTCTCCTTCTACGATATGAAGAATATCTACCGCGCCGACACGATTGGCCCGAAGACAAAGCTCTTTGGTGTCGTGGCTGACCCAGTGGCGCATTCCTATAGCCCCATGCTTCATAACGCTTGTTTTGAAGCCAACCAGCTCGACTACCGCTACCTTCCGTTCCGAGTTGCAGCGAAAGACCTCCCCGACTTTCTGCTGTGGTGCCAAAAAGAGCAAATCGGTGGCTTGAGCGTTACGATCCCTCACAAGCAAGCTGTGCTACCGTTACTGACTCAGGCCGAAGCAGCCGCACAAGGCATAGGAGCTTGCAACACGGTCGTGTTTAATGGGGATGAATTGATCGGTTACAACACCGATTATCGCGCAGCGATGGACTGCCTGAACGAGGCGATGGCTAAGATCTCGAGCGAACCCAATCCTTTTGAGGGTGCTTCCGTTTTGCTGCTAGGCTCGGGAGGAGTGTCCCGCGCGATCGGTTACGGGTTGGCCCAACGCCAAGCGCTCATCACCATCGCAGGACGAAATCGCAATGCCTCCGCCGAACTCGCGAAGGACTTCATCGGTAAGGTGGTTTCCTGGGAAGAGAGGCTATGGATCCAGCCCGATATCCTGATCAATGGAACACCGATCGGCATGTTTCCAGAAATGGATGACAGCCCTTTCCGTTGCAACGATTTGCCGAAAGAGACGATCGTATTCGATACGATCTACAATCCCGAGCAAACCCTTTTTCTCAAGGGTGCCAAAGCAGCTGGGTGCAACATCATCACCGGCCTCCAAATGTTTGTGCGTCAAGCGGCCTACCAATACCGTCTGTTCACCGGCCTAGAACCGCCTATCGATGTGATGGTTAAGACGATCAAAAAGGCGATTTCTCCCGTCAATTACAAGAATCTCGACGGGGACGACGAGAAAGACGGTCCCAAAGCGGACTGATTATCGCGTTTTGGCTTCTCGCTACCAAGCTATCGTCGCTTAGTGAGGGGCCGGAAGATCCCGCTTCTCAAAACGCCAGTATGCTACCGCGTAGCAAGCGATCCCCATCGCTATGAGGACAGCGGTGTAACCCAAAGGTCCCAACGTCTCTTGCCATGTTGTTGCCTGATCCCCCATGAACAGATACCAGCTTTGCTCGGGCGAGTTGTGGACAACTCGCACCATCCAATCAGGTTGGTAGGCTGCTAGAAAGGTGAATGGCTTTAAGAGGGCCATCGATGGCATCGACTTGGACAAGATAAAGAGTAGCAGTTGCAAGACATAGATTCCTATCACTACCCCGATCGACCTCCAACGGTACTGGTCGAAACTGCTTACCATGACGCTCAATCCCATCACCGCAAAACCTAGCCCAAACAGATTTATCGTCGAAGCGATAAACTCACTGGGACTGGTCAGCGTCGAAAGAGGCACCCATCGCGTTTCCGCCGAAACCATGGGGTTACGAAGTTCCATGTTGATCCAAGGGATCCGGATACTGCTGACTTCCTGAACCGGCGTTGAATTGGTTTGAATACCCAACGTGAGACCGCAGTAAACCAGCAGGCAAAGGATCGCTAAACCCGAGATGGTGATGCTCGCATGAGCCGTAAGAAGTTGCCTGCGACGGATCGGCTGCGCTAGCAACATCTCCATCGTACCTCGCCCGAGTTCGCCACTCACCACGTCGGTACCTCGTGCTATGCTCCAAACCAGCACGCACAGCAGCAACACTGGTTCGTCAAAGGTCAACCCGATCATCCCGTGGTACGTCAAAAACTGCTCCAACGGGACTGGCGAGAATTTTTCAAATGCTTTGAATTGCTCGATAAGTGGTGCGAAACCCGTCAATTCGAACTGACTCACTGTCCAAATACGAACCCAGGGGAATACGAAAAGTACCAACGCCAAGGCGATTCCCAACGCGAGGGATTCATCAAAGTACTTTTTTAAGAGTATGCGAAACACAGGGTTTTTCTTTGGGTTTTGGTCGGCTTCTCGTTTAGTTTAGTTTCCCTGACAACCCCCCTCCCCAGATCTTAGCTACGCAAACAGGCCCATTCTCGGAAGGCGCGTTCGTAGAGGTCGATCCCTCGATGGAGTTGATCGAGCGATATCCACTCATCCTTCCGGTGTGCTTGTTCGATGCTACCTGGGCCACACACCAACAGTTTTTTCAGACGTTGCAGTACTCCACCATCAGTCGCATAGCATACGGTTTGGGACGATTGTTCTCCTGTTAACCGCAGCATGGTCTGCACCCACTCCGAGTTGGGTGATACCCCCCAGGGCAATACCCCGTCCTTTCCTATCAATTCCAAACCATGATCTGCTGCGATGCGTCGTACCGCTATTTCCAGCGGGCTGTGGTCCACTCCTGGCATGGGTCTGATGAATATCTGTGCCTCGGCATGGGACGTGGTTACATTGATCGCTGTTGGCTCATTGATCAACACCATATTCCACGACAAAGTCGCTGGTTCGAAATCGTTGTTCCTGTATTTTGGGTTACTCTCGCTCTCGTTCCTTTGTTCCAATAATGGGCCTAGCGCAGGTATGAGTTGGTAGTTGGCATTCACCCCTTCGCTCGTGCTCGTGTGGGCGCTGATCCCCTCGGCCCTAACAATGTACCCCTGAGCTCCCTTGTGCCCATGGACTACTTTAAGCTCTGTGGGCTCTCCTATGATCCCTACTGCGTCTCTCTCAATCATCTCCTGGAACCAAGCTGACTCTCGATCTACCTGCTTGGCACCTTTCATCCCTATCTCTTCGTCTGCCGTCACGATGAAGTAGATAGGAGCTTTTTGATTAGACTCACTAATCTTGCTGGCTGCTATTAACGCTGCTGCGAGTGAACCCTTCATGTCGCAGCTTCCTCGTCCATAGATTCTTTCGTTGCGGATAGTAGCTTCAAAGGGGCCGCTAAACCCTGTGCACCAGTCGTCGACTGAAACCACATCGGTATGGGCCATATACACCACGCCACCTTGCCTGGTTGCTCCCTCGGAACGCCCTTGCCCCTCTCGTTTGGCGACGATGCTCACTTTAGTGATGCCGTTGGCGTCCTTGAAGGTGTGCCATTCAATCCCAAACCCTAGATCTTCGAGCTTATCGGCGACGAAACGGCTTATAGACTCGTTGCTTTTGTCGCTTACCGAGTCGTAACTAATCAGTTTTTCTAGCAGGTCCGCTGCTGTGGTTTTTTCTATCCATGCTTCGTTCATGCCTACGATCTTAACTCTTTTTTTGGCCTTCGTGTTAAAATCTCTGCCTTGGGTAGAATAAGCTGGTCTTCGTTGTTGTTGCTCCCTCGTTGAAAGGCTTGCCCGGTTATGCTTACCAATATGCGGAAGGTAATCTCGTTGATTCTTGGTGGTGGTCGTGGCACACGTCTTTTCCCTTTGACCAAGATCCGTGCTAAGCCAGCTGTGCCGTTGGCTGCAAAATACCGTCTTATTGACATCCCCATCAGCAACTGCCTCCACAGCGGCATCAATCGAATCTACGTCGTTACTCAGTTTCTCAGCGTCTCGCTCCACCAGCACATCCGCCAAACCTATCGTTTCGACAATTTTAGCGGTGGTTTCGTCGAGTTGCTGGCTGCTCAACAAACGATGGAGAGCGAGACTGCTTGGTTCGAAGGTACCGCTGACGCGGTTCGTAAAAACCTTCGTTACTTTGACGATGAAGACTGCGATTACGTCCTGATCCTGAGCGGTGACCAACTTTACCGCATGGATTACAGCGACATGCTTGAAACGCACATCAAGTCGGGTGCTGACGTCACTATTGCAGCGATTCCAGTAGCTCGTTCCGCGGCTCATGCACTTGGCATCATGCGGTGCGATGATACCGGTCGTGTGGTCGGGTTTCTTGAAAAACCAAAGACCGACGAAGAGATCAACATGGTCGCTATGACCCCCGGTTGGATCGATTCGATGGGGATACCGTCGCGTGGTCGCGACTGTTTGGCCAGCATGGGCCTCTACATTTTCAACAAGAGTCTTCTTTTCGATATCCTCAACAAAACCAACTACAGCGACTTTGGAAAAGAAGTTTTCCCAGCTGCTATTCGCTCTCGAAAGGTTCAAGTCCATCTTTTTGACGATTACTGGGAAGACATCGGTACGATTCGAGCCTTCTACGAAGCTAATCTTTCACTGACGACGCCAAACCCTCCTTTTGACCTCTTTTCCGCCGACAAACCCGTTTACACGAGGGCTCGCTTCCTGCCCCCCACCGTCATCGATGGAGCGACGGTCACAGGATCTCTGGTCGCCGACGGTTGTCGGATCGGAAAAGGAACCATCATCGAAAACAGCGTTATCGGCCTTCGATGCATCATCGGAGAAGGGGTAACCATACGAAACAGCATCGTCATGGGTGCCGACTACTCCGAAACCGACGAAGAACTCGCTCGCCTGGTCAGTATTGGAAAGCCTCGCGTAGGTATCGCCGCGGGCAGTCTCATCGACGGTGCTATCCTCGATAAAAACGCTCGGATAGGGAGGCACGTCCAAGTCGTCAACAACTTAGGACTCTTCGATTCCGACGAGTTCGATCCTTGCTATGTCCGAGATGGTATTCCCATTGTGACCAAAGACGCATCCTTGGGGGATGGTTGGACCATGACCAAAAGTAAGTAAGGACTTAGGCCAGATAGAAGTAAGTTATTTATAAACTTGTAGTTGTTGTAGAGAGGCTGGGAAAACTGTCAAAAAGTACACCAAACCAGCGATGTACCAAGCCAAAAGCGAAGGCGAAGACACTCCAAGTGTTGTGGAAAACATGTTGTTGCAATGTAGGATAAACTGGAAGAACCGTTGGTAGGAAAAGGAGAAACCAACAGGGTTTTTAAAGAGGTTAACAAGCACCCTGGGCAGCAACAGCAAACCACGGCAAGCGACAGGTTTTCCACAAGTTCATTGGCTGGAAGGCATTCAAAGAAACGGAAGTTCGGAGCAAGGGCATATTGGGAAGCGGAAAACGAGTGAGAGGCGTAGCTCTCGACATGGATGGACTCTTACTAAATACGGAGGACCTCTATGAAGAAGTAGGTAAAGAGTTGCTAAGGAGACGGGGTAAGGTGTACCGTGACGAAGTACGCAAATGCATGATAGGGTTGCCAGCACCCAAAGCGTTCGGTGTACTTATCGAACAGGAAGGGCTAAGCGAAACGTGGCAAGAGCTCCAAAAGGAGACGGATGATATCTTTGAAACGATACTTGAAGAACGGCTAGCCACAATGGAGGGCGTGCCAAAGCTCTTGGACAGCATCGAAAACCAAGGCTTGCCCAAAGGAGTAGCAACTAGCTCGACGAGAAAGTTCGCGAAGCGAGCGTTAGATATGGCCAAGATCCTGAAGAGAATGGATTTTTTGGTTACTGCAGAGGACGTCAAGCAGGGAAAACCATACCCGGATATCTATCACGAAGCAGCCTCGATCATGAGGATATCACCGGTGGATATGCTAGTGCTGGAGGACAGCGAAAACGGTACCAAAGCTGGCGTAGCAGCCAACGCCATTGTTATATCCGTACCCAACGCCCACACGAGGCACGGTAGTTTCGATGGTGCCCACATGATTGCCGATACTCTCCATGATGAGAGAATCTATGAGTTGCTCGAACAAGCATCGAAACAACGCTAACGCAGGGAAGGCAAAGGTAGGAATCCTATGGAGTAGAGGGAACGACCGACCCTTCAGGAAACAACCAAGGTCTTTTGGAGACAAAGACCGTAGCCAATAACTCCTCGTACCCGGCTACCATCGAATCCAAAGAATATGACTCAACGACATGCTGTCGACCATTCGAGCCCAGCAACGAAGCCAATTCGCGATCGGCGAGTATCGAAGATACCGCCGAAGATAAGCCATGAGAGTCCCCACTACCGACGGTGAAACCGTTCCAGGCATCCAAAACCGACTCGGCGACAGAACCGACGCGTGTTGAAACGACAGGGACACCGCAGGCCATAGCCTCGAGGATGGATACCGGACTCGCTTCGTTAAGACTGGTAAGGGAAAAAACATCCAAAGCAGCGACTAGACGATCGGTGTCCAATCTAGATCCCAAAAGGATGACGGAACCACGGAGATCGAGTTCGCGAATACGATGCTCAATGGTGCTACGCTCAGGCCCGTCACCGATAATCAAGAACTTTGCAGAAGGATGATCCTTTAAGACCCCCTTAGCCATTTCCAGAAAAAGGGAATGGTTCTTCTCAGGTCGCAGTGCCGCAACAATGCCAACCAACGGAGTGGATGGGGCAAGCTCTAGTTCGCGGCGAACATCCAACTTGGCGGCCTCATCCGGTCTGAACTTAAAAGTGTCGACACCGTTTGGGATGACCACAACCTTGTTTTCAGGGAACCTTTCCCAATCACGGAGAAACTCCCCATGAGACTTGGCGACCGCGATAAAACGGTCCGTCCAGCGAGTGAGCATACGATTCAGGCGACCAACACCATCGGGCCAACCAGTCGAATGAAGTGCGGAACAAACAACAGGGACGCCAGCCAAACGAGCTGCAATACGACCCCAGAACATTTTGTCGCCAGCACCCACGGTGACGACGGCATCAACTCGCTCCCGAACGAAATGATCTGCTAGTCGATCAACGATGAAAAAATCGTATTTATGACGGAGCCAATGGCTCGTGGTAGGAAACTCGGATTGGATCGATCCCCCGAGGGTGCCTAGATCTTTCATGCAAGCGATCGCGGGGACGACCCTATCTGGGCGAAATCGTCGCATCATGTTTACCAAGAGGGTTTCCGCTCCACCAACTGGCATGCTACTTAGCAGGAAAACGGCTCGTAGTGGTCTGCCTAATTCACTGACGCGATCCGAATGCCGTGTGACCAACGATAACGAAGGCCGGTCATGATACGATGCAGCGAGTGACGTAGTCTCAGTGGAGGAGGTTTCTAGAGGTTTGCCGACGGTACACGTTAGCATGATGCAGTGGTATCCAAGAGCGAATCCAGCTTCTTCGAAGAATACTGGATGGGTGAACCACGCATGGTCTTGCGAGGATCGAAGGTTAACCAATTAGTAAGTGCAGCCATGCCGGATTCCGCATGGATCCGCTGCAGATGGCGATCATCACCACCTGGGAAATTGAAACCACCAGCAGCAGTCACAAATGCCAAAAACCCAGACTCGAAAACCATATCGATCGCACGCTGCGATACGTTGGAAGGTAGACCATAGGGAAATGCAAAGTAATGGATCGATTGTCCAGTCCAATCCTGAAGCTTCTTCCTAACGTCGGAGATTTCACGTCGCAGTATGTCATCGGAAAGGTCTCTGCCGAAGTCCACATGGGTATGCGAGTGAGCTCCGATGGTAATACCAGTCTCGACCATCGACTGAATCTCGGCGAGAGTATTGGGAGGCAAAGGTGTTCCGGCTGCTACGTCATGCGGGAACGGTTCACCGGATTCGATGTAATGCGTCGATACAAAGTAGGTCGCAGGGATGCCGCGCCGGGTCAACTCAGGCAGAGCAACCAGCCAATTCTCTGAGTAACCGTCATCGAAAGTGATATGTACCGCTGCACGGCTGCGCGATCCAGAAAGCTGCGCCTGACGTGTTTCCTCCAAACTGACAAAGTCAAACCGTTCGCTGAGCCAATCCAAATGCTGGATGAAATTGCGGTTTGAAATCGACCAAGAGTTAGGAACGGTATCGGCGACCCGATGGTAAAAAAGAACAGCCCCAGGAAACGAAGCGTGTGACTGAAAGCGATTCACGAGCGATTGACGATACTGCTTAGTCACTCGCTGGTAGGCGAGCAAGGCAGCTTCCCGCAATAAGGGCGACATAGAGTAAATCCAAAGTAGCAAAGGGGTTGCCATAAGACATTGCGTGAAGGATTGCTTTTTACCCCCGAGTAAGTTTGTCGCATCCTCGTGAAGGACCGGTAATTCCGAAGGCCATTAAGGGGAATGTAAGGGTTGTAGCGATCCTGCGGGACGCACGAGCCCCAGCTAACGCGTTTCCCTAAGGAACCTGAATGCGGACCGTCAACCTCCATCATGAATCGCCGATAAGAACCAAAGCTAGGAGGTGAACAGTGAATCAAACTCACGGTCGGTTCAGCTGTTGGGGCAAACATCAGATAACAGCAGCTTCAGAGGGCGGAATTTCAGCAGGTGTTTTTGCCTGTGCGGGATGAGGAAAAACGTTGGAATTCACAGTTCTACTAGTCGGACTTGCAGCCCTCGTTTGGATTTTGATCCTCATCCAGATCCATGATGTGGTGATCGGTACCGCTATCTTTTTAGTCGCCACCAGTGTTTTCCCCCAAGAGTTCGCATCGATCGAAATCGGCGCAACAATCACAGCCGATCGACTGTGGTTGGTGGTGCTCGTCGCGCAAATAACCTTTGATCTGTGGACAGGAAGAGCTACCTGGAAGCCTCACAACGGAGCAGATTTCTATCTGTTCCTTTTTTTGGCTTGGCTAATTCTTAGAACCTTGATGTCTCCACTCGGTACTGAGGTCAAGGGGCAACCCAGCACCACCATGCACTTGGTCAACGGATACTTGGTACCAGCCTTTTTGTATTACATCATGCGACACTCGGACCCTAAGGGGTCGACCTTGAAGGTTGCATTAGGGGTTATTCTGGTCTTCGGTCTCTACCTTAGCGTTACAGCAGCGTTTGAAGTCACCAAGCAATGGTCTTTGGTATTCCCTGGATTTATCGGTGATCCAAAAATCGGGATCCATTTCGGTCGGGCAAGGGGACCGATGCTGCAATCCGTTCGACTCGGTATGTGTATCAGCGCTAGCCTCGCTGCGTTATGGGCGTTTCCTGTTTGGCTTTACCCGAGACGCTATAGCGTGTGGTGCCTCACCCTTTTTCTGACCCCGATCTATGCCATCGGATTACTGCTGACCTACACACGAAGCATATGGATGGGGGCGATGGCAATCGTCGTGATCCTTTTAGCCACCATGCTGAAAGGAAAAACACGGGTAGCAACCCTCGGTACTCTCGCCATAGCAGGTACAGTGGGTGGTTTGGTGATCGGCCCTAACTTGGTAGCGTTCAAGCGTGAATACAGTGCGACGGAGACTCTAGAAAGCACCAAAATGCGGGGCGCATTTGCCTATGTGTCGATGAAAATGTTTCGAGACAAACCGCTGGCAGGATTCGGTTTCAATCAATTCCAAGTCTACAATCGCCCCTACCTCGATGATCGAACAACCGATATTCGGCTCGAGTCGATCCGAGGTTACGTGCACCACAACTACTACCTAGGGCTTCTCGTCGACTTGGGATTGATAGGTTTCATCCTCTTTCTCCTGGCCACGGCAGCGATGCTCAAAATTGCTTGGTATGTCTACAGCAATCCGGCGTCGAGTCCCCCTGGTAGGAGCGCAGCTGTTCTAAGCTTCTGCATGATCGCAGTCCACGCGATCCAAATGGCCTTTCACGAAATCTCCTTTTCGAGCATCGAATACTCGTTGCTGATGTTCTCTCTCGGATTAACGCAAATCTACGCGCACCAGACCCGCGAGAAGGAACGCGAGAAGAGCCCTGTAGGAAAAACACCATGTTGTAGGTAGGACTCCATGATTGCTCTGATGCTCATGCGGCACGCTAAAAGTGACTGGGCCGATGAATCCCTTTCCGATTTTGACCGACCACTCAATGCCCGCGGAAAAAAAGCTGCCCCCCTTATAGGCGAATGGATGCAGGAGAATCACCTCGTCCCAACTCGAATCCTTTGCAGCACAGCAACGCGAGCCAAAGAGACACTCTACGGATTACAGCGGGCTTGGGCGAAACACCAGTCCTACGAAGTGATCGTCGAGTTTGTCGACGAACTCTATCTGGCGATGCCATCGACCATCCTCAACGCGATAGAGCATCATCATCGAGAAGCTGAACGGCTTCTCGTGATCGGTCATAATCCAGGGATGGAATTGCTAGCAACTCAACTCGCCGAGAAAGGGATCGAGATGACGACGGCCAACGTCGTTGTGTTGACCAGCAACCTGTCTTGGCAAGAAGCGATCGGGGATCCGAACGCGTGGAAACTTCAGCATCATGAGAAACCAAAAAAAGAGTAAACACAGGAGATTGCTAGCAACACTTTGCCGCGAGCAAGCGAGGGTTCAATCACCGACAATGGATCTGTACGGCTTAGTAAACCGTCAGGAATCAGTGACCGTCGTCAAAAAGTGACTGGTCTAGGAACCCGCCTATCGTTTTTGCTAAACTCGCCCTGGCATGCTGTTCGAAAAGATGCCTGATAGTCGTAGTACGCGAGGCAGAAACGCTAGGAGTACCGTTGGATGCGCAGCAACAATCGTCGAAGGATCGTAGGGGTGTTGAAGTCTTGTCTAGCTTGGACGGTGCTCCCCACCGCCTGCTTGACCCTAGCACCCGATGTGCTGGCCCAGCAACCTGACAAACTAGTCGCTAGAGGTTTGAGCTACAGCCCTCGTCAGTCTGGGGTGAACTATGACAAAGTGCAACCGGCCGACGAAGAAAAATGCACTGGTAAGTACGAAACGCGGAATGGATCGGATGGTCTGATGATCTATGACCCCGAGGGACAAACGCTCCGGCGATTTGCAGACACCAACGGGGATCGCAATGTGGATCAATGGTGTTATTACAAGGACGGTGTCGAAGTCTATCGGGACATCGATAGCGATTTCAATGGTGTCGCCGACCAATACCGTTGGTTGGGAACCGCAGGAACGCGGTGGGGTCTCGATAAGAACGAAGATGGCAAAATCGATACGTGGAAACAGATTTCTGCCGAGGAAGTAACCTTCGAAGTGGTCGAGGCGCTCAAAACTCAGGACGAGGACCGCTTCAAACGCCTCCTGCTATCAGAAACAGAGCTTACGAATCTAAAGCTTGGTGAGGAAAAAGAAAACCAACTCAGTCAGCGACTCGATTCGACTCGAGAGGGATTCGCCACAACCTTGAAGACTCAGAAAGTGGTGACACCCACGTCGAAATGGGCACATTTCGCAGCCGATAAACCAGGGTTGATCCCCGAGGGAACGGAAGGCTCGGCACAGGACCTAATCGCGTACGAAAATGTGATCGCCATCGTTGAAAGTGATTCCACCAGCCAGCAACTTCTGATGGGCACCTTGGTACAGGTCGGTACGACTTGGCGATTGACCGATTTACCTCGGGCTCTCAACGACACAAACGTGGTCGCAGACGCGGGGTTCTTCTTTCCTTCGGTTGCAGTAAATCGCAATGCGACGACAAACCCAACCGAAGGTGGCATGTCACCAGCCATGCAGACCCTGCTCACCGAATTGGATCGCATCGATACGGAAATGCGCGACAGCGGGAACGGGACACCAGAGCTTCAGGACGAGCGGGCCAACCTCTTGAGGAAGTTGATCCAAGCGACCCGAGGGACCGAGGACATGGGCTCCTGGATCCGTCAATTTGCTGACTCCGTAAGCTCCGCTGCACAAACCGGTGCTTACCCGAATGGTTTGGAGCAACTGAAATCCTTAGAGACTTCTCTGAGCGACCTCCCCTCCGGCAAAGAGCATCAGGCTTATGTGGCGTTCCGAGTCATCACTACCGAGAACATGGTCCAGATGGCAGATCCGAAAGCCAATCATCCGGTGATCATGGAATCGCACATGAAAAATCTTGCCCAGTTTGCAGAGGATTTCCCCGAATCCTCAGAAGCTGCCGAAGCGATGATCCAAATCGGCCTGAATCATGAGCTCGGAAGCGAAGAAAAAGAAGCTGAAACTTGGTACCGCAAAGTCGCCGTCAATTTTCCAGATACCGACGCAGGGCAGAAAGCTGCTGGAGCGATTGCGAGACTCAACCTCGAAGGAAAAACGCTGAACCTTCGCGGCAAAACCCTCGACGGCAAGGACTTCCAAACCAACGGTCCAACGATCGTTCACTACTGGGCAACATGGTGTGAACCATGCAAACAGGACATGGCGGAACTTCGCAAGGTCCAAGCCCGCTACGCAAAACAGAATCTACAGATCGTAGGGGTGAACCTGGATACCAATCCACAATCCGCATTAGCCTTCCTCGAGCAGAACGGTACGAAATATCCATGGTCACACATCCATGAGCAAGGTGGCTTCCAAAGTGCGTTGGCGGTGAAGCTGGGGGTGCTCAGTGTACCGGTTACCATCTTGATCGACGGCAAAGGTGTCGTTGTCAAGCGAACCGCGCATTACACGCCTGAGATGGACCGTGCACTCGAGCAATTGATGGAGTCGGCACCTGCCAAACTCCCCGTTGCGACCCAACAGCCACCCAAGGCCCCACAACCAGCTGCCAGTCAGCCAGCGGCTCAAAACCAAGTAAAGAATCCAAAGGCACCGAACAAGACCGCGAACCCGACTCCGAACAAGACTAAGAAGTAGTCGCGATCGAAGGTGACCGACAACTGTTGCTAAAACAGAGTTCCTGACAAGCACGAGCGGCGGAAGCAATGATTTCCGCCGCTCTTTTTTTTTCGCCATAGAGATTCTATACCGGAAAAATGGAGTCCCAGAGTGCGTGTTGCTCGAGGCAGTCGTTAGAATGCGGTGGCTTCAAGCTGCCGAGGTTGCTGACTATCTGAAGCGGTCGCCTAAAGAACCTTGGAGTAATCGGAGGCCAATCATGCGCAACTCGAGCGACGAGAGTTTGTTGTTCGCAATATTAGCGTTGCAACTGAAGTTCATAGAACCCCATCAATTGCTCGATGCGGGGAACGCTTGGTTCGAAACAAAGAATAAATCCATCGGCCACATCATGGTCGAGAGGAAATATATTCGCGAGCCTGACCGGAGCTTGCTAGAGCAACTCGTAGCGCGGCGCATCGATAACGCGGGATCGGTGGAAGGAAGTTTACAAGGAATCGCTAACGACGGACCGAGTGGGGCGATCGATTTTGCTCAGCTCAGCGGGTACACCGATTTGAACATGCCACCGGAATGGCAGCATCGTATCGATCAATTCGGGTCGACCACAATGCAGATGCCATCGCCGTCCAACACGGGCAGCAATTCTGTCGGACGATTCCGGGTCGTACGGGATCTGGCTCGTGGCGGACTCGGGAAAGTCTCCGTTGCGAAAGATGAGGAGTTGGATCGTGAAGTTGCTATCAAAGAGATACTGCA
>Ga0194130_10004836_pt1 | contig 16770 bp, 20 predicted proteins | sample TA2KigsurfametaG_FD_160084 | JGI IMG/M metagenome (GOLD analysis project Ga0194130, IMG submission 160084) | Freshwater microbial communities from Lake Tanganyika, Tanzania - TA2015050 Kigoma 12 surface | ecosystem: Environmental > Aquatic > Freshwater > Lake | place: Tanzania: Lake Tanganyika... | reverse complement strand
GGATCATCAGCACACCGAACCAGCCCACGTAGAGGCGGTTGTTGGTGGAGGTGATCCACTCGCAGAACTGCTGCCAGCTGGAGGCGCCGGAGCGCTGCTGGAGAGTGGTGGTCATGAGAACGAGAGAAGTGGGTGGTCTCTGGACAGACAGGCCCCGGCAGAACTGCTGGAGCGCACCGGTCCGGAAACCGGGATATGTAGGGCGGGTTCCCGATTGCGCCGGAAACGCCTGGGACGGAATCCCGTCACCTAGCACTGTAACGGAACATTGCGGGGTTTGTGAAGGGGTGTTGCCCGGGTTGCTGTCAGCGTTGGCCCATCGTGCCTGGCAGCCCGACGGCGCGGGCGCCAGGCTCCAGACATGTGAACCGTGGTCGCCGGAGTTGATGGTGTTGCTGCGCTGGGACCTGAACGGAGAGCGCTTCGAGGAGCAGGTGCCGCTGCATCTCGCGCGCCGCCGGCGCGACGAGCTGGAACGGCTGGGAGCGGTGGTGTACTGGAGTGAACGGGTGGCCGCTGCTGCCTGACGCTGCTAAAGGTGCGGCTTTCCCCCCTGCCCCGCCCGGGATGGCCCTGCCTGCCGCCTCTTCCACCCGCCGCCAGCCTCGCCGCCACCCCCTTCGCCTGGCCTTGCTCAGCCTCGGGATGGTCGGCGCCCTTGTGACCGCCGGCTGCCAGCCCAAGCCATCGGCGGAGTTGCAGGAGATCCAGCAGCGCCAGGAGCAACTGGATCTCAAGCTCCAGCAATTGGAGCAGAAGCTCAACACGCTCACGCCACGCGATGGCGCCGACAGCGCCGGTAAGCCCCCAGCCGGCCCCGTGAAATCGCTCACGCTTCGCAGCGGCACGGAGGATGACCGGCTGCGGATCTACTGGGCCGATGGCACCAGCAGCGATCTGCCCTGCACCAAGGAACAGGCCACCCTGGTGTGCGGCTGATCCGTCCTTGACAGGCATGGGCCACTCCGGTTGAGCTGCTTGCCATCCGCATCGGCCGCATGAATCGCATCACCGCTCTGGTCGCTGGGGTGCTGCTGAGCGGCGCCCCTGCGCTGGCGCAGGAGAACGCCACCCCGCCGGCGGCTCCGCGCACCACCCAGACCCTGGAGCGCATCGAGGAGCTGCTGCGGGAATCGCAGGGCCTGCAGCGGGCCATCAATCTGGCCCGCACCACAGCCACCCAGCTCAACGGGGGCCTGGAGCTGTACCGACCCGCCAGCTGCATGTATGCGGGGATCAGCAACAACCCCTGCCTAATCAGCCGCGACGGGGGCAGCTTTGTGTTCCGCTTCACCGGGGGAGCCCCTGGCTGGGAGCAGTTCAAACTCGCCCCGGCCCTGGAGACGGAGATCCGTGTCTCCGGAGACGGCCGCACGGTGCTGCAGGTGATCTACAACGGAGCACCGCGCTCTGCCGCTGCCGCCAGCTGAACGGCGAGGGCCTTCAGCGCATCGCCCCACCCGGGCTGCACCGACCACACCAGGCGCTCCGTGAGGCTGAGGGCAATCCCCTTCTCGCCATAGGCCGCCTCGTTGATGAACACGGGCACCACAGGGCCATCGGCCAGCCCATCCTCCAGCCACGCCGGCGGTTGATAGGAGAGGGTGCCCCCGGAAGGGTCCAGGAACAGGGGATCGCCAGGCCGCAGGGGCTGCCAGTCACGGTGCTGGCGCAGCGGATGGAGACAGGCCAGGGGCGTGCCCTCTGGCGTGCGGGGCAGATCGAGACTGCCGAGATGGCGGTGCACCACCACGCGCTGGGGGAGCTTCAGGTCGCCCGAGCGGATCTCCGCCAGCAGGGCCAGACTCACCTCCAGCGCCAGCTGGGTCTGGCGGCAGATCGGGGCCTGGATCAGCCCCTGGGGCACCGGACCGACCTCAATCACCAGACCGCAGGGCCAGCACTCCACCAGGAAGCCGCTCTGGCTGGGGTCTGCTTCGTGCAGGTAGATGGGCAACCCCAGCCGGGCCTGAAGCGCCGCGGCCAGCGCCAGATCGGTGGAGCGTCGTCCATAGACCACCAGGGCATTGCCCATGGCGCTGGTGGTGCTGTGCAGATCGAGGGCCACCAGACAGGGACGCTCGCCCCGGGGGCCGAACCGTGCCACCAGCTCCCGGGCCCGCTCCACTTCGGCACAGGTGGGTTGCCCGTCACCGGCGAGCAGCTCCGGCTGAAAACTGCGGTTCAGATCCCGCTCGAGGTAGCGGAGATTGGCCTGGTGGGCCGCTGGATTGCCGAGCACCAGCTCGATCGCCATGCCACTGCTGGCCAGGGCGGAGGGACGGCGCTGCCAATGCTGGAGCAACCAGGGGGCGTTGCGCTCATTGCCGTGGGTGCCCGCCACCACGAGCACGGCGGGAGCCTGGGACTGGGCAGCCATCGGGGATGCAGCAGCCATGACGGGCCGGGCAACGCCCCTGGATTTTCATCCGGATCTGCCCCAGATTCGCGCCAGAACTCCCCGGTGGTGGCCCTGGCTCCTCCTCCCTGGCTTGTGCGCGGGGCCCGCGCGGCCTGGCAGTGGCAATGGCTGCAGCTGATGGCCGGTCTCGGGCCCGCCGATGCCGGTGGCCGCTACCGCCGGCCAGCCGCGGCCTTCAGCCACTGCCCACCGCTCCCCGACGATGCGGGGATCCCGGGCCGCCACGTGCTGATCGTGGGCCGCAGCTGCCCCTGGGCCCATCGGGCCTGGCTGGTGTGGAGCCTGCGGGGCCTGGCACCCACCATCGAGCTGGTGGTGGTGGAGCCCGACCCGGCCGCAGGACGCTGGCGGTTCCCGGCCCCGTTCGAGAGCTGCAGCACCCTGGCGGAGCTCTACCAGCGCAGCGGTGCAGCCCCGGGGAGCCGGGCGACGGTGCCGCTGCTCTACTCCCGCAGCCAGGGCCAGGTGCTGGTGGGGGAAAGCGCCCGCCTGATCGAGCTGCTCAACCGCTGGCCCGCCGCGCCCGATGCCCCCGATCTGGAGCCGGCCGCCCAGCAGGGGGCAACCGACCACTGGCGCGAGCGCCTGCAGCACACCGTCAACGACGGGGTCTACCGCTGCGGCTTCGCCCGCAACCAGCAGGCCTATGACGAGGCCGAGGCTGCCCTGTTTGACACCCTGGCCGCTGCGGAGGAGACCCTGGCCCAAGCCCCCTGGCTGAGCGGCCCCCAGCTCAGCCTCGCCGACGTGCAGCTCTTCCCGACCCTGATCCGGCTGGAGCTGGTCTATGCGCCCCTGTTCGGGGTGAGTCGCCGCCCCCTCTGGCAGCTGCCGGCCCTCTGGCGCTGGCGCTCGCGCTTCCACGACCTGCCGGGCGTGGCGGCCACGTGTTGCCCGGAGGCCTGGCGCCGCGACTACTTCGGGGCGCTCTTTCCCCTCCATCCCTCCGGGATCATTCCGGCGGCTCCAGAGCTGGCCACACTGGTGGGGATCTGCCCTGGCCGCGGCGGCGATGTCGATCCCCCCATCTGAGCGCACCCCCGACCCAGGCGGCCCCGAAGCGTGGATCGAGGGGGTCTACGGAGCCTTCACGATCACGGCCCTCGATCGGCGCGAGGTGCTGGGCTACCGGGTGAGCCTGCTGGTCGCCGCCATCGCCCAGGCCGCCCTGCTGCTGCAGTGGCAGCTGTTCGGCGGAGCCGACCTCTGGCCCTGGTGGATCGCCCTGGGCGCCGGCCTGGGGCTGGCCTTGCGCTGGATCCACATCTACCTGCGGCCCCTGCATCAAGCCCTGCAGCTGTTCTGGCTGCTGGGATGCGGCGGCCTGGCGCTGCTCGCCCTGCGGGTGGGCCCCCAGGCGATGGCCGGCACCCTGGCCGACGACGGCCGCTGGATCTGGGCCGTGGGTCCGTTGTTCGCGGCCCTCACGGGCATCGGCTTCAAGGAGTTCTTCTGCTTCCGCCGTCCCGAGGCGATCGGCGTCACCCTGCTGCTGCCGCTGGCCTTGCTGGGCCAGCTCAGCGGCCTGCTGCCGGCGGCACTGGTGGGGAGGCTGCTAGCGGTGGAAGCGGCCCTGCTGCTGGTGCTCTGCCTGCGCAAATTCCCGATGCCCGCCGCCGCCGACGTGGGCGACAAGAGCGTGTTTGCTTACCTGGAAGCCCAGCGCCGCAGCACGACCGCGTGAGTCTCATCAGCCTGGTGGGGGTCCGCAAGGACTTCGGCATCCGCACCCTGTTCGCCGATCTCCACCTGCACATCGCCCCGCGGGACCGGCTCGGGCTGATCGGCCCCAACGGGGCCGGGAAGAGCACGCTGCTGCGGCTCCTGGCAGGCGAGGAGCCTCCCGGCTCCGGCGAGCGGCGCACGGCCCCCCAGGCCCGGGTGGTGCTGGTGAGCCAGGAGCCCCAGCTCGATCCCCAGCGCACGGTGCTGGAGCAGGTGTTCGCCGGCAGTGGCGAGAAGATGGAACTCCTGGCCCGCTACACGGCGGTGAGCGAGGCGCTGGCCAGGGCCCACGACCAGGGCACCGACCAGGAGGCGCTGCTGGCCGAACTGGGCCAGCTCAATGCCCGCATGGACCAAAGCCAGGCCTGGGATCTGGAGCAGCAGGTGCGCGAGGTGCTCGAGCGCCTCGGCGTGCACGACGTGGACCGGCGGGTGGGGGACCTCTCCGGCGGCTACCGCAAGCGGCTGGCCCTGGCGGCAGCCCTGGTGGCGGAGCCGGATGTGCTGCTGCTCGATGAGCCCACGAACCATCTCGACGCCGACGGCGTGCAGTGGCTGCAGGGCTATCTGGGGCGCTTCCCGGGAGCCGTGGTGCTGGTCACCCACGACCGTTACGTGCTCGATCAGGTCACCCAACGGATCGTGTCGGTGGATCGGGGCGAGGCCCGCATCACCAGTGGCAACTACGCCACCTACCTGGAACAGCAGGCCGCTGCGGAGGCCTCCGCCGAGGCCAGCGAAGCGAAGCTGCGGGGGGTGCTGCGGCGCGAGCTGGAGTGGTTGCGGCGCGGCCCGAAGGCCCGCAGCACCAAACAGAAGGCCCGCATCCAGCGGATCGAAGCCCTGCAGGAGACCCCCAGACGCCAGGCCAAGGGCCAACTGAGCCTGGCAAGCAACCAGCGGCGCCTGGGCAAACGGGCGATCGAAGCCGCCGAACTCAGCATCTGGGCGACGGCGGAGGCCCGCCGCAGGGGCGCTCCCGCCCTGCTGCGGGACTTCAGCTACGCCTTCAGCCCCGAAGACCGGGTGGGGATCATCGGTCCCAACGGCGCCGGCAAGAGCAGCCTGCTCAACCTGATGGCGGCCACGGCCGGCGGGTCCGGCCCCGCCGGGCTGGTGGCGGCAGCGGAGGGCGATCCCTGCCACAGCGGCACCCTGGAGGTGGGCAGCACGGTGAAGCTGGCCTACTTCGACCAGCACAGCGATGTGCTGGTGCAGGAGTGCGACGCGGCGGGCCGGCCCCGTAAGGTGATCGATGTCGTGAAGGAGGCCGCCAGTTCCGTGGTGGTGGAGGGCAGCACCCTGAGCGCCTCCCAGCTGCTGGAGCGGTTCCTGTTCCCACCGGCGCAGCAGCACCAGCCGGTGAGCAAGCTCTCCGGCGGCGAACGGCGCCGGCTGCATCTGTGCCGGCTGCTGATCGAGGCGCCGAACGTGCTGCTGCTGGACGAACCCACCAACGATCTCGACGTGCAGACCCTGGGGGTGCTCGAGGAGTTCCTGGAGGACTTCCGCGGCTGTGTGGTGGTGGTCTCCCACGACCGCTGGTTCCTGGATCGCACCGTCGACCGGCTCTTCGCCTTCCGCAACGGGATGCTGGAGCGCTTCGAGGGCAACTACAGCGCCTACCTGGAACGCCGGCAGGCCGACCAGGCGCCGGGAGCGGTTCCGGGAGCGACCAGGGTGGCCCCGACTCCGGCGGCTGCGGCGGATGGGCCGTCAGCCGGGCCGGCGAAGGCAACCGGCACGAAGCCGAGGCGCCGCAGTTTCAAGGAAAGCCGGGAGCTGGCCCAACTGGATCGCGACCTGCCGCGCTGGGAGGAGGAGCGCCGCGCCCTGGAAGGGCAGCTGGGAGCAGCGGGGTCGGACTATGCCCGCCTGGAGCGGCTCACACAGGAGCTGGCCGACCTCAACCAGCGCCTGGAGCAGGGCGAGGAGCGCTGGCTGGAACTGAGCGAGCTGGCGGAATGAGCCCAGAGCTGTGTGCAAACGCGCACAGACCAGCAGGCCCGGTGCCACGGGGATGGGGAGCCGATGAAAAAGGATTCCGTCAGGCCTGGCACCACCCGTATGGTGGGGCCGATCCGTTCCGAGCCCTGGGGGCCGGCACCCGCATGAACTCCATCGACGAGCACATCCAGAAGGACAAGAGCGAAATCGAAGCCGCCCGGGCTGCCGGTGATCTGCCCAAGGTGCGTCACCTTGAGGATGAGCTGAAGGGCCTCGAGGAGTACAAGTCGCACCACCCCGAGGACAACCACGATCCCTCTCCGCTCGAGGTGTACTGCGACATGAACCCCGAAGCTCCCGAGTGCCGCGTCTACGACGACTGATCGTGCGCAAACCAGTCTGAGGGAACGGAGATCGGGCTCAGCGGAACTGCAGCTGAGTCCCGAAGCCCGTCAGCTCTGGATCCCCAGCTCGTGCCACACCGCCGCCAGCAACCCCTCCAGGTTGGTGGACATGGCCGCTGAAATCGCCAGGACGGCCCGTTGCTCCGGGCCCTGCAGCTCCTGTTGCAGGGCCTTAAGGGCTTCGGGCTCCAGCAGTTCGATCTTGTTCAGGGCCAGGAGACGGGGCCGCTCGCTGAGGCCATGGCCATAGGCCTGCAGTTCGCGCTCCACCACGGCCACGTCCTCAAGCACGGTGGCTGAACCGGCATCCACCAGGTGGATCAGCAGCCGGGTGCGCTCGATGTGGCGCAGAAAATCGTGGCCCAGGCCTGCGCCCTGGGCGGCCCCGGCGATCAGGCCGGGGATGTCGGCGAACACGGTGCCGTCCCCGCTGGGGCGGCGCACCACCCCCAGGTTGGGAACCAGGGTTGTGAAGGGATAGTCGGCGATCTTCGGGCGGGCGGCCGAGAGCACGGAGATCAGGGTGCTCTTGCCGGCATTGGGCAGGCCGATGATCCCCACCTCCGCCAGCAGCTTCAGCTCCAGCTGCAGCAACCACTCCTCCCCATCGCGGCCCTCGGTGCATTTTTCAGGGGCCCGGTTGCGGTTGCTCAGGTAGTGGGCATTGCCCAGGCCGCCGCGACCGCCCACCGCCACCAGCAGCTCCTCGCCGGCCGTGGTGAGATCGCCCAGGAGGATGCCGGTGCGGGCATCGCGCACCTCGGTGCCGCAGGGCACCTTGATCTGCAGGGGCTGGCCACTGGCGCCGGTGCAGCGGTTGGGACCACCGCGGCGACCATCGTCGGCGGCAAACAGCCGCTTGTACTTGAAGTCGAGCAGGGTCTGGAGGTTGGCATCGGCCACCAGCAGCACGTCGCCGCCACGGCCTCCATCGCCGCCGGAAGGGCCGCCGGCAGGTACGTACTTCTCTCGGCGGAAGGCCACGATGCCGTCGCCGCCGCGGCCGGCCTTGACGGCAATGCGGGCCTGATCGATGAATTGCATTGGAGCAAACCTAGGATCGCGGCCACCGCAGCTCCTGGGACAGCGAGGATTGGCCGACGTTCGCTTCCAGAAGGTCTGCAAGACCTACCCCGGCCGCCGTGGCGGTGCGCCGGTCTCCGTGCTCCACGACCTCGACCTGCAGGTGCAGGACGGGGAGTTCCTGGTGTTGGTGGGCCCATCGGGCTGCGGCAAGAGCACCCTGCTGCGGCTGCTGGCCGGACTGGAGCAGCCCAGCACCGGCGAGATCCTGGTGGGGAACCGGCCGGTGAGCCAGCTGCGCCCGGCGCAGCGGGATGTGGCGATGGTCTTCCAGAGCTACGCCCTCTATCCCCATCTCACCGTGGCAGGGAACCTGGGGTTTGGCCTGCGCCGCAGCCGCCCCCGCAGCCCCCTGGAGCAGCTGCAGGACAGCCTGCACCAGGCCAGCCGCCGGCTTCCCTCTGCCCTGCGGCTCACCTCGCCCCGGGAAACCCGGATTGAGGGCCGCATCGGCGAGGTGGCGGCCATGCTGGAACTGGGACCACTGCTCGATCGCCTGCCGAAGGAGCTCTCGGGCGGTCAGAAGCAGCGGGTGGCACTGGGCCGGGCCATCGCCCGCCAGCCAGCGGTGTTCCTGATGGACGAGCCCCTCAGCAACCTCGACGCCAAGCTGCGCACCGGCACCCGGGCCCAGATCGTGGAGCTGCAGCGCCGCCTGGGAACCACCACCCTCTACGTGACCCACGACCAGGTGGAGGCGATGACCATGGGCCATCGCATCGCCGTGCTGCACGCCGGAACCCTGCAGCAGCTCGGCACGCCGATGGAGCTCTACCAGTGGCCCGCCAACCTGTTCGTAGCCCAGTTCATCGGCAGCCCGCCGATGAATCTGCTGCCCGTGGAAGTGGTTGGCCCCGGCCAGCTGCAACTGGAGGGCCACCGCCTGCCCGTGGACGGCCCCCTGGCCGAGGCGATGGCCAGCCGCGTGGGCCATCAGCTCACCGGCGGTCTGCGGGCGGAGCACCTGCGCCTGGCCCCAGCCACCAACCGCAACCTGCGCGCCAGCGTGAGCCACAGCGAAGCCCTGGGCAACGAACAGCTGCTCACCTGTCGCCTGGAGGCGGGCGGCCACCTCGTGCAGCTGCGGGTGGGACCGGAAGAGCAGGTGCCCCCTGGCGCCACCATCCATGTGGAGGCGGATCCCAGCGGCTGGCGCCTGTTTGATTCCAGTGGCACCGCGCTGCCGAGGCCCCGCAGCGGCGCCCAGGAGCCTGTGCTCCCCAGGCTCTGAGCTGAACTGAGGGCCCGGGCGCTTAATCGCAAGGCTCAGCGCACCACCACCACGCTGCAGCCCATGCCGCCATCGCCAGGGGCCGCATCCTCCACGCGCTCCACGTAGGGAACGGTGGCCAGCCAGGCCCGCAGACCGCGCTTGAGCTTGCCGGTGCCGATGCCGTGGATCACCCACAGCGGCCCATTCGCGGCCCGCAGCTTCTCCTCCACGGCCGCCTCCGCCTCGTGCACCCGCAGGCCGCGCACATCCACGGTGTTGCGCTCGGTGCGCACGTCCGGCCCGCGGCCCGCCAGCCCCCGCTGGCCCTTCACCTGCACCCGCACCTCCGGCGGGCTCGGCTTCTCGCCATGGAGCCCCTCGATGCCCTCCAGAGGCACGCTCAGGCGCATCACCCCACAGCGCACCGTGAGTTCCCGGCCGTCATCGGCGAGGGCCAGCACCTCCCCGGCCTTGCCCAGGGACAGCACCCGCACCCGATCGCCAACCACGGGCATCCAGCCGCCATGGTCGCGCCGCTCGGGCTCAGGCCTGTGCTGGCGCTCGAGATGGCGGAGCCGTTGACCAGCCTGGCGTGCGGTCTCGCCCAGCGCCGCCGTATCGGCGTGGCCAGCCCCGCCGGACTGGCGCAGGCGGCGAATGATGCGCCGCACCTCGTTCTGGCCCTGGCGGATCGAGCGCTCCAGCTGCTGGCGGCGCTGCTCCTGCAGTTCGGCGCTCTGCTGGCGCTGCTGCTCCCAGCGCAGCAGCAGCTCCTCATGCAGCAGTTCGGTGCGGGCCAGCAGGGCCGCGGCCTCTTCGGCGGCCTCCTGCTGGCGCTGGCGCTGCTCCTCCAGCCCGGCGATCACCTGGTTCACCTCCCCCTCGCCCCGGGGAGCCAGCTGCTCCGCCGCCCGCTGCAGCACCGACTCCTCCAGGCCGAGGCGGCGGGCAATGGCCAGGGCATTGCTGCGGCCGGGAATGCCCCACTGCAGCCGGTAGGTGGGGGCGAGGGTCTCCTCATCGAAGGCCACCGAGGCGTTCTCGAAGCGCGGGTCGCAGTACTTGAGGGCCTTGAGCTCACCGAAGTGGGTGGTGGCCACGGTGAGCCGGGCCCGGTCGGCCAGCTGCTGGAGCAGGGCGGTGGCCAGGGCCGCCCCCTCCTGCGGGTCGGTGCCGGCCCCCACCTCATCGAGCAACACCAGCGACGCCGCAGCAGCCGGAGCATCGCCACTCGGCAGGGCCTCGAGGATGCGGGCAATGCGGCGGATGTGGCCGCTGAAGGTGGAGAGGTTCTGCTGCAGCGACTGCTCATCACCGATGTCGGCCAGCACCTGGGCGCACCAGGGCAGGCGCGGTGTGCCGCTGCAGGGAAGGAACAGACCGGCCCGGGCCATCAGGGCGGCCAGGCCCAGACTCTTGAGGGTGACCGTCTTGCCGCCGGTGTTGGGGCCGGTGATCGCCACCACCCGCAGGGCGGAACCGACCTGCAGGCTCACGGGCACCACGGGCTGGCCGTGCTCCTGGCGCTGTTGCCAGAGCAGGAGGGGGTGGCGCAGCTCCCGCAGCTCGAAGGGCGCGTCGGCTTCAGCCGCCAGCTCGGGGCGCACCGCTCCGAGCCAGGCGCCATAGCGGGCCCGGGTGAGGGCCGCATCCAGGCGCACCAGGATGGGCTGCAGTGGTGCCAGCTGCTCTGCCTGGTCAGCCACCAGGCTGCTGAGCTCCCGCAGCACGGCCAGCTCCGCATCCCGCTCCTCCCCCTCCAGCTCCCGGATGCGGTTGCCCAGCCCGAGCACCGCCTGGGGTTCGATGAACACGGTCTGCCCGGAGGCGGAGCTGTCGTGCACCAGACCCGGCACCTGGGCCGCGGCACCGGCCTTCACCGCCAGCACGGGCCTGCCGTTGCGCTCAGCGATCACCGAATCCTGCAGCAAGGGCGCGCAGCGCCGCAGCAGCGCCTGCAGCCGCTCGCGCCGCTCACTGCGCGTGGCCAGGAGCTGGCGGCGTACCCCCTCAAGGGCCGGGCTGGCCCGATCGGCCACCCGGCCACCCTCCTCCAGGCAGAAGCGCAACCGCTGCTCCAACTCGGGCAGGGTGCGCAGCTCGGCCACCAGAGCGGAGGTCACCGGCCGCAGATCAGGCGCATCAACCTGGCGGCGCAGCCGGCGCGCCGCGGCCAGGGTGGCAGCCAGCTCCAGCAGGGCCTCCCCGCCAGCGACGCCCCCCTTCACGCAGAGCTGGAGCGTGGCGGCGATCTCCGCCACGCCCTGAAAGCTGAGGCCCCCCTCGAGGGTGCCATCGAGACCCAGCAGCTCGGTGGTTTCGGCCAGCAGGCGCTCACTCTCGGCGACGGAATCGGGCAGGGGCAGGACGCGGCAGTGCCGGCGGCCGGCAGCGGTGCTGGCGAATCCGGCCAGATGCTCCCCGAGGCGGGGCCACTCGAGCAGCTCCAGGGCCTCCTGCTGGATCACGAGCCCGTCAACCAGGCAGGCACGGGGATGGGGGCCTGGCCCGGCAGGTTGCTGGGGATGCCGGCCGGGGGCTCGTAGAGCACCTCCAGCCAGTTGCCCTCCGGATCCTGGAGGTAGAAGCTGGCGGTGCCGTCGCGGTGGTCATGCACCGGACCGCAGCGCTGGCCCGACGCCAGCAGCTGCTCCCGCAGGGCATCGACGGCGGGGCGCTCATGCACGTGCAGGGCAAGATGGGGACCCGCGGCGGTGTAATCGGGGCTGAGCAAGGCAATGCCGGCCCCGCTGTCGGGCCACTGCAGATAGGCCCAGTCGGAAGCCTGCCAGGTGAGGCGCAGCCCCAGATCCTGATAGAAGCGGGTGGCCCGGACGATGTCCTGCACCCGCAGGGCCACATGGCCGAGGCGGTGACCCGGAGCTGGGACTGGGGCGGCAGACGGCACGGCTGGGAATCAGAGCGGGGAGGGGGGCTGGGTCGGCCGGCGGGCGAGCTGCCAGGACGTGCGGCAGACGCAACCGATCGAAAAACAGATCGCCGCACTGCCCAGCAACCCCCAGGAGGCACTGGTGGGGCTGAAGCGATCCCGCCACAACAGGATCAGAGCCAGCAGCACCAGCATGGCGGCCACCAGCCAGGGACCGTGGAGATGGAGCCGCAGCACGGGACGGGCCATCAGCCCTGGCGCAGCCAGGCGGCCGCATCACAGGCGTGATACGTGAGGATCAGATCGGCGCCGGCGCGCTTGAAGCAGAGCAGGGTCTCCAGCACCACGGCCCGTTCGTCGATCCAGCCCTTCTCCGCAGCCGCCTTCACCATCGCGTATTCCCCGCTCACGTTGTAGGCGGCGATCGGCTGCTCCGATTCGCCCCGCAGGCGGTGAATGATGTCGAGGTAGGCCAGGCCTGGCTTCACCATCAGGATGTCGGCCCCCTCGCTCTCGTCGAGCTGGGCCTCGAGGATGGCCTCGCGGCTGTTGGCCGGATCCATCTGATAGGTGCTCTTGTCCTTGGGGATCGGCTTGCCGGCAGCGGCCCGGGGGGCGGAATCCAGGGCCTCGCGGAAGGGGCCGTAGTAGGCGGAGGCGTATTTGGCGGTGTAGCTGATGATCCCCACGTGCTCGAAGCCCTCTTCATCGAGGGCCTCGCGGATGGCGCCGACACGGCCGTCCATCATGTCGCTGGGGCCGATCAGGTCCGCACCGGCGCGCGCCTGGGCCACCGCCTGCTTGCAGAGGATCGCCACCGTCTCGTCGTTGAGCACAACGCCCTCACTGCTCACGATGCCGTCGTGGCCATCGCAGGAGTAAGGGTCGAGGGCGACGTCGGTCATGATCGCCATCTGGGGGTGGGCCTCCTTGATCCGGCGGATGGCCCGGGGGATGAGGCCGTGCTCGTTGAAGCACTCGGCGCCGTCCTCGGTCTTGAGGCCATCAGCCACCTTGGGGAAGAGCACCACGCAGCGGATGCCCAGATCCCAGGCGCGGCCCACCTCCTGCACCAGCCCCTCCAGACTCCAGCGCTGGCAGCCGGGCATGGCGCCGATCGGCTCATTGGTGGCCCCTTCGTGTACGAACAGGGGATAGATGAAGTCGGCTGCGCTGAGCTGGTGTTCGCGCACCATCGCCCTCAGGGCCGGGGTGCGGCGCAACCGGCGGGGGCGATAGCTGAGCTCCATGGTGCTGGGATGGCTGGGGCGGATCCTACGGAGCACGCCGGATGGCCTAGAGCCGCGCCGCCTCCAGCCAGCCACTGCGGGGGTCGGCGCTGCGGGCCTGGCGCAACTGCATCAGCAACTGCTGCTCCTGCTCGGAGAGGGCGTCGGGGAGTCGCAGCACCGGCGTGAGCAGCAGATCCCCGCGGCCGCCCTTCACCGGCCAGCCCTTGCCCTTGAGCCGCAGGCTGCGGCCCAGGGTCATGCCGGGGGGCACCTGCACCGACGCCTCGCCATCGGGGGTGGCCACGGTCACCTCGCCCCCCAGGGCGAGTTCATCGAGGCTGAGGGGAAGCTCCGCGCGCAGCTGCTCCCCATCCAGCTTCCACACGGGGTGGTCCTGGATCTGGATCGTGAGGTAAAGGTCGCCGCGGCGGCCGGTGCCGGGCTGGAGGTTGCCCTTGCCCTTGAGCCGCAGACGGCTGCCGGGTTTCACCCCGGCGGGGATGCGCACCTGCACGCGCTCCTCGTTCACCGCCAGGGTGCGCTCACAGCCGCGGAAGGCCTCCGCCATCGCCAACCGGATCGTGGCCTCGGCGTCGAGATTGGGGCCAGCGGGGCGCCCGCCGGGCATGCCCCCGCCAAAGCCCGCCGCCCCGAATCCACCCGGGAAACCACTGCCGAACCCGAAGCCAGCCGGTGCGCCCCCCCCACCGCCGAATCGGCCCAGCAGGTCATTGATGAAGTCGTCAAAGTTGCCGTAACGGCCGAAGTCCACATCCATGCCGCCCATGCCGGAACCGGCCCCGGCCTGGCTCCAGTACTGGCCGAACTGCTCATAGCGCCGGCGCTTGTCGGGATCGGAGAGCACCTCATAGGCCTCGCTGATCTCCTTGAAACGGGCTTCGGCCGCCTTGTCGCCGGGATTCACATCGGGGTGGTACTGGCGGGCCAGCTTGCGGAACGCCCGCTTGATGGCGTCAGCATCGGCCGTGCGTTCCACCCCCAGCACCTTGAAGTAGTCGCGGTAGCCGTTGGCGTTCATCGGCGGAGCTGAAGGCGGACTGCAGGCCGGCGGAGCACCGCCCACCGGGCCAGTCTCTCAGCCCCGGCCGCCGCCGGGCAGGGCCGGCCGGGGGTGGAAGGCCGAACGCCCTGGCGGGCCTGCGGCGCTCCTCCTAGCGTCTGGGGATCTGCCCGCCATCCATGCTGCCCGCCGGATCCAGGCGCTCCGTTCTGCTCATCGCCTGCACCCTGGGGCTGCTGGGGGGCCTGGCCTCCGCCGATGCGGCCGGCGTCGGCGGTGCCACCGGCGAGACCGATCCTCCCGCCCACACCTCGCCCCGGGTGGGTGAACCGCTGGAGCACTCCACGCCCACCCAGATCGCCCTCGGGCAGCACCTGCGCGCGCGGGGAGCGATCTTTTACGGGGCCTGGTGGTGCCCCGCCTGCTTCCAGCAGAAGAACCTCTTCGGCAAGGAGGCCGGCAACCGCCTTCCCTACGTGGAATGCGACCAGGACGACGCGGGGCGGCAGCGGTGCAGCGCAGCGGGCATCCGCGCCTTCCCCACCTGGGACCTCCCCGGCAAACCCCGACTGGAGGGTGTGCAGAGCCTGGAGGAACTGGCCAGCTGGAGTGACTTCCAGGCTGCCAACCTGAAACGCAGCCCATCCCCCGCCCTCCGGTGATGACCGCCACCCGCCTGCGCCCTCTCGTTGCGGCCGCAGCCGCAACCTCCCTGCTCCTGGGAGCGGAAGCCCCCTGGCGAGCGACCCAGGCCCAGGCCCTGGCTCCGATGATGGGGGCCAGCGCCATTCAGGGCACCCTGCAGACGGTGCCGGCGTCGGCAGCCCCCGGCAGCCTCGATCGCGGCCGCAGTGCAGCCGACCAGCTCCGGGCCGCCAACCAACAGCGCAGTGCCGCCATCGGTGCCATCGGGGGCGGGGGAACAGCTGCAGGCAGTGGCAGCGGGAACACGACCCCAGCGCCCGCCGCGTCCCCTTCAGGTGCTCCAGCCAGCAGCGGCACGGCAGGCATGAGCTCCGCCCGGGTCAATGGGCAGGCCATCCCGATCTGCTCCCATGGCGCCCCCTGTCATGCCGCCATGCGACGGGCGATGCTCATGGCCCCCTGAAAGACGCAACCACGGGGGCCCCATCAGCGGGCCAACATCACAGGGACAGGGCGGCACCAGAGCCCTACGAATTGAAGCAATTTAAAGAAGGATGAAGAACTGCAAGGCTGTCGTCAGAGGCACCGAAGTGAGGTCCCGCCCGCACCAACCTGATCTCTTTCTTAAGCATCAGCCGGGCACCTGATTTCCTTGCCGAGACCAGTCGTGGTCCCCGAACAGCCGCTATCTCCGACAAGCCAAACCGCCGATGTCTTGCAAAAAGCCAAGGGCCAATGGATTGAATCTCGGCAGTCCCACAGCCCGCCGCTCTGTCCACCTGTTATCCATGAAGGCCCGATGTCAACCATTCACAGCAACCCGCGAATCGCCACCCTGAAGAATCCCGCAACCCCCTACCGGGGAGAGTGGAGCATCCATTCCTCCAGGCCGAATCCGAATCAGGACTTCACGGCATTTCATGAGATTTTTGAGGCCGATGGCCTGGCCAAGGTCGTGGAACGGCTCAACTTTTCCTCCCTGGCTGACCTGCAGCACTTCACCTCCTATCTGCTTTCCCATGGCTGGAGCCGGGACGGGGGGGCCTCCTGAACGTCCCTTTGATCCAACCTCACCACAGACAAGCAAGACCATGATTCCTGAGGAGAGGCGGCTCATCGCTATGGCACGCGCTGCAATCAGCGAGCATGACCGCCAATTGCTGGATGTGGTTGACCAGACCTACCGCCAGCTTGAAAAGGCCTATCGAAATTCCGCCACGTATCGGGCGATGGTGCGGCAATACCCGGAACTGCAGCGATCGATTGCCCGCTGCAAACGGGGGGATCTGGTCGACGGAGTCCCGCGCCGTCCCTCAATCCCCGAAGCACAGCCAACCTGAAGAAGGACTGGATGGAAGGCCCTTTAGGGCCCATGCGGTCATTTAGGTGACAGAAAAGTCGACTGCAACGGCGCGAAACAGATTTCGGGCTCTAGCCATGGATTTAAGGGTATGAGCGGGAGCCTGGGTTGACTCGCGGGGGCACGCTTGCACAAAGTTTGCACAAACAGGGGGGCGCTTATCCCTGACCATTGAACCGCCACCACCTCAGTCAGCGCTGAGGTGGCCTGGCTGCTGTTTCTGCAGGTAGAGCGGCGGCGGCGGCCCCTCAGTCCGAAGCCTGAGGACCGATCTTCAGCTCGGCGTAGCCGGAGGCTGGGTCCAGCTGCCGACGGAAGCTCCACCCCGGCAGCAGGCCAACCACCAATTCGGCAGTGGTACGCACCAGCGACCCTGCGCAGAGGTGGCCACCGATCACGGCACCCCGGCTGTCGGCCACCGCCATGTGGAGGTGGGCGCCATCGGGCGAAAGGGTGCCAGAGAGGCTGAGGATCTCAAGGCTGCTTCTCAACACAATGATCTCGTCGCGACCGGCGAAGCGCAGCTGAGCTGTCGACAAACTGCCGACAGCACTGATCATGCAGCCTGCGCATTCGTCTTGTTGAGCGAACCAGCTCTCCAGCACCCGGCGCAGGTCGTCCCCAGGACGCAATCGCAGCGGGACCACCTTCACGCGAGCAGTGCCTCGACGAGTCCCTGCATCATGATGTGGGCATCGACGGAGCCCAACTGCCTGGGGCCAGACCTAAGATCTCAAGGCTCTCCATGGCTGCGTTGCCAGTGCAGCTGAGGGCCATCGTGCGACGTCCGCAGCTGGCTCTGTTGGTCGCCCACCCATTCGTTCTGCT
>Ga0194130_10004833_pt1 | contig 16774 bp, 13 predicted proteins | sample TA2KigsurfametaG_FD_160084 | JGI IMG/M metagenome (GOLD analysis project Ga0194130, IMG submission 160084) | Freshwater microbial communities from Lake Tanganyika, Tanzania - TA2015050 Kigoma 12 surface | ecosystem: Environmental > Aquatic > Freshwater > Lake | place: Tanzania: Lake Tanganyika... | reverse complement strand
GGGTTTCAGGTCAAGCAGCAGCTCACGGTTGCTCATCACCACCACGGCCAGGCTGCCCAGCAGCAGCACCGTCAGCAGCAGCCCGCTCTGCCCCAGAAAACAGGTGCTGAGTAGTAGTCCGGACAGCAGGGTCATGGGCAGGGCTCTGAAGCCCTCGGTCACCAGGCTCTGCCTGAGCAGGGCCGGCACGATAAGCACGGTCAGCAGCGGACTGATCAGGCTGACGCTTGCATAGGCCAGCAGACCTCCGCTTCCATTGAACAGATGCACGGCAGCGAGGGCCGCCACGATCAAGCTGCCGATCTGCAGGAGCGAGAGCTGAATCAAGGTGCCGGTTGGCAATGGGCGTTGCATCGGCATCTGGCTGAGACCCTGCACCGCGGCTGCGAGCACCAGAATCCTGGCGATCTGCAGGGTTCCCTCTGAGGCGCTCCTGCCGAACATCAGCGGGAGCAGGGTGGTGTCGCTGAGGGCATACAGGCAATAAATCGCGATCGAGATCACCCAGCAGGTCTGGAAGGCGCGCTGATGCAGGCGTTCAGCGGAGGGCTCGTCGTGGCTGGATTTCACCCACAACACGGGCATCAGTGAGGCGCTAAGGATGGCGATCACCTGGGCGCAAATCTGGGCGACCCGCAGGCCATCCAGCTTGTCGATGCCAGCGCCGTTTACCACCCTTAGCAGCAGGGGCCAGAGGATCAGGTTGTTCACCAGCGGCACGCTGAAGAAGGGCAGGCCCTTGGCCAGCAATTGCCGCAGCAATGGCCAGGCCACGAGCTCCATGCGCTGCGGCCCGGCCAGGGCCAGCTGTGGGCGGGGGAGAAGCGTCGCGGCGATCCAGCAGTTCAGCAGGCTGATCAGGCCAAGCCCGGCCACCACGCCCAAGGACCCCAGCCAGAGCGCCCCGGCCAGGGGCAGCAAACCTTTGCCCAGGGCCAGCCACACATCCCTCAGGAACATGGCTCGGAATCGACCCAGGGCAAGGTGGATGCTCCAGAGGATTTCCGAGCTGGCATCGCTCAGCAGATAGGCCAGGACTAAAGTGGGAAACAGAGCTGACTGGCTGTGCCACATGGGGGCCAGGCCGCTGGTCTGAGCCAGTTGCCACAGGGCCACTCCGGCCACCAACAGCGAGCTCGCCAGGCTGAATAGGCAGTAGGTGCTGGTGAGGCGGAACCTTGCGGGAGCATCGACCTGCCTGGGCAGCAGCACAGCAAAGGAGTAGTTCATGCCCATCCGCCCCAAGCTGCTCACCAGCTGGGCCGATGCCAGCAACAGGGTGAACAGGCCCACGCAGTCCGGCGTGGCCAGGCGCACAAACAGCACAGACAGGCCCAGGTTGATCGCCTTGGTGCCGATCTGGGTTGCCAGCGATAGCGTTGCCGCCTTTCTGGTGGACGCTATCACCGCACTGTTCATCAGCGGCGTCGGGCCAGGAGATGCGTCTCAAAGCCGAACAGATTCGGCCAGCGCTGTGAGGCCTGGCGGTCCAGCCACCGGCTGGCCCGTTGCGGTAAGCGACCCCGCAGTGGGCCGAGGATCGCCCCCCCGACCGGCCACTGATGTAGCAGCGTCACTGCCGGGCAGTTCTCCACCAGCTCCCGCGCGCTCCAGTAGGTGAAGAAACGCAGATGGCTGCGATCGAGGGTGCCCGATTCCTGATACTCGAACGATCCTCGGGCGATCTGCAGTCGTGTACGCCAGTGGCAGATGTTCGGCAGCGCGATCAGCAGCAGGCCATCGGAGCTCAGCAGGCTGCTGATGCTGTCCAGCACCTGGGCCGGTTCCTGCAGATGTTCCAGCACATGCGACAGCAGGATCAGATCAAAGCGGTCGCCGCCAAGCCCGATCGTCTGCCAAGCGCTGCTGCTGATCAGCTGGTTCAGATCCGCCACGATCGTCTGATCGGCCAGCTGCTCCAGTTGCGCCGCCTCGCGGGCGGAGCAGGTGATCGCGGCGGCGTGCGCTCGCGGGTGAAGCTGTCGGAGTGCGCTGAGGTTGCTGCCGTTGCCGGCGCCCACATCGAGCAGGCGCCTGACTGTCAGGCCGCTGGAGCGGTTCACCAGGTCTTGATTGACCGGTGAGGCATAGAGATCAAGCCGGTTGAGTGGCTGGCTCATGCGGCGCTCTCCTTCAGCAGCCGCGCCGCTGCCTGCACGGTGGTGTGCCGCTTAACCCAGGCGTGGCTCGCTGCCAGCAGGTTCGTGTAGTGATCGCTGCCCATAGTCTGCAGCTGCATATTCAGGTCGGCAGCGGATGTGTAGATCACGCAGTTGTCTGCATCCAGGCCATGGGGTGCGCAGAGGGCCGGTTTCTGCTGCAGGTTGCGAAAGCAGAGCACGGTGCCGGCGGCGGCGATTTCGTAATGGCGTAGGCAGTCCCAGCCAGCTCGCCTGGTGGTGATGCCGAAGCGCGCCAGGTCCAAATCATTGAAATAGTCCTGCTGGCTGCTAAACGCATAACCGCTTTGGCTGTCCTCCAACTGGCTGCGCACCTCGTCGTCGACGATATGGCGGGGGAGCAGCTTGCTTTTGCGGTTCGGATCCGGTGTGCGGATCCATTGCGCTGGAATCGAGAAGCTGCAGGGTTGCGGGCTGAGTAGCTGGCGACTGAACAGGCGCCGCAGCTGTGGTCTCAGCCCCGCCGGCAGAAGTAGCTCTCGCCAGTGTTGGGGTTGCTGCAGATCCAGTTCGCGCTTGAAGTAACGCGTGCGTCCGGCCAGCGCCTGCAGATGGCCAGGAATCTGTAGCCCATGCTGCTTCAGCCTGGCGAGGCTCACGGGATAGAGCCGGGGGTCGTCATCCCCATCCAGCAGCAACAGCTGTGTGCGGGGGTGCTTTATCGATTTCAGCAGCTGGGGCAGTAGCCCAAACTGGCGCCAGATGTTGCCGAGAATCACCAGATCGAACCAGCCGGCTTCCAGTCGCTTCCAGATCAGCGTGCGATCCACCTGTCGTTCCGGCAGTAGGCCGTAGAGCGTGAAGCCATGGCCATAAAGCTGGCTGTGATGAACGGCTGCGAATGAGTCTGTATACAGCAGCTCCTTCTTTGGATAATCCACCACCTGATGACAGCCGAGGCTGATTAGGCCATGGAGCAGTGAATCGGCGAGGTAATCCTCCCGGTCGTCGCTGAGAAACAGGATGTTCAACGTCGGGGCCTGCTCAGGCCTGGCGTTCGAACACGAACACGCTGCCCATGCTCCAGAGTTGGGCGGAACTGAGTTGCCGCAGCAGCCAGAGACCAGGCTGAACGAGGCGGTTTTTGGCCACGAGGGGGCGCTGCCACTCCTGGACCAAGCCGAAGTCTTGTGTGCTCGCAACGCCCGAGAGAATCTGCCGGGCTTTGGCGATGTTGATCAAGTACTGATGCTTGAAGCCTTCCGGCAGATCGATTAGGTCTAGGGAGTGGGCGGGATGTTCCTTGCCGGCCAGCAGGCGCAGCCGATCCAGCAGGAATAATTCGTTGGGAAGGCTGACTATTAGATAGCGCCTAGCCAGGTGGATGGCTCGTTCAAACAGATCGTAGAAGCGGCGAGTGTGCTCGAGCACATCAAGCATCAGCACCACATCGGCCTGCTCACTGCCGGCGAGTACGGCCTCAACCTGATCCGGAGAGCTGTAGAGGATACGCTCATCGCTTGCATTCTGCTCGTAGATGGCGGCGTTGCTCAGATCGATGCCGCGGTAGCGCCAGTCAGCCGGCAGCAGCGCGCCTACCACACCATCGCCACAGCCAATATCCAGAACGGAGTGGACCTGGCTCAGGTGCGGGAGGATGTTGGATGTGATGGTGGCCGCCAGGCGGGCATCGGAACGATGGGGCAGCAGCTGTAAGGTGCTCATGGCGTAGGGGCGGGCATGTGTGGCAGTTTGCTGGAGATGAAGCAGATCAAGCCGATCAGGACGACATACTTCGGTAGATCCCACATCCACAGCCAAGCGGTTTCACCGATGCTGCCGGCTGGATACATCGTCAGGAACGTGGCTGGATAAAGCAGTAGAAGGATTTGCCAGACTGAACCCCAGCCGGCATGGCGATACCAGAGGCTGCTCACGAGCCTGTAGGCAATGGCGGCCAAGGCAGACCCAACAGCAACAATTGGCCACCCGCCACGCCAGTAGAGATCTCCGCCGAAAGATACGCAGTGGAAGGTCGTATAATACATCGTTTCAGCTTCCTTGCGACTGCGGCCACGGATTTCTTCGGCGATGATGTGAGCATCGCGGACAGGAACTTTTTTTGGGACTAATAATTCTGGTACCCAGGCCGTGACTGTGGCTTTCATGCGATGAAACCCTGCTCTGGGGCGACTGCGAGCTGGGTCTTGGAAGAGGTACCCATCAGAACATCCATACAAGGAAAGCCCTGTTCTTTTAATAAGAAATGGAACTGTATTGCTTGCCGCGAGATTTTGACCGGCTTGCAGTAGTGCCTTGTATCTGGTGGTAAAACTTATGCTGGTGCCGGCATCTGATCTTAGGAGGCTCTCGTACATGTTGATGCCAGGAATCGCGACCAGACTAGTTATCAATGAGGAGATGATGATAATGCGTTGTATTTTGACTGGAATGGGGGTGAGCCATAGTCCAAAGACCGCGTAAAGAACAGGGTAAAGAACCAGTCCTCGCCCTCCCAGAGGTAGGCACACCAGAAAATAGCCAGTGAATAGCATAAGAAGGATCAGGCGCTGCCAAATCCTCCTGGATTCGTAGATGGCTAAGGGAGTCAATAGGAAAAAGAGATCACGGAATCGCGCAAACATGCTGAACAAGCTGTCAGGCCGCCAGCGCTGTAGTACCCAATGAAGATAATCGCTCGGGTTGCGATCAAGTGTGCCGGAGATGGCGCCGACACTGATGTATGCGATCGCGAATATGCCAAATGTGAGGGCAAGGGGTATGGCCGCCTCTTTGGCCTTGGTCGTGTCTCGGATTCTGTGAACTGTTGGATGTCTTGGCCAGATGGCAAAAGTCAGGACAGCAGCTCCGCTGAACAGAAGCCAAAGCAGTTGTGTCTGGGGTAGGTAGCGCCAATACGGATAATTGCCTTCGTTAACGCTTGCAGGCTCGCCGAGTGCCAGCAGCAGCCCCCCTAGGCCGCAGCGCAGCCAGGCCCCAAAACAGAGCACTGTCAACGGCGGCAGCGGTGTAACCGCCAGCCACGATTGTTCAATCCGTACTGCAAGTAGCAGTAGGTAGGTACTCAGGGCTGCTAGGGGCAACCCCAGTGGCTGGCTGGCAAACGGCAATAACGGCAGGCAAGACAAAAGGAGCAGGCCCAGGCCGTAAAGTGGATGTAGCAGAATTGTTGCTGGTCCAAGCAGTTGGCGCAGCCGTAAATTGCTCACATCAGAGTTAATCACCCAAGGGCTTGCCATCCGAGCTGCCATGGTGGATCCATTCTTGCAGGCGCTTCGGGGCGGAGCGCACCAGCGCCAGGGCCGTTGCCCGCAGGCCAGCGGCCCTATGAATCGGTGCCAAACTCTTCAGGAGCGGCCCAGGGCCATGGCGGGGCAGTTGCTTGAGCTGGTTCCAGAGCTGGTGCTGCATCACCTGCGCGGCCCAGCGCTGGCGCCGCGGTTCCTGGGCCAGCAGCGGATGCCGGTGTAGACCTTCCACCACAGCCGCCACTTCCGCGAGCTCGTGGCCGCTGAGGCGGTTGCTGTTGGAGAGCTGGCTAGCGTGGGTGCGCACCCGGGCGATCGGCTGTCGGTTCAAAACGAGTGGCCCCTGCGCGCTGGCCCGCAGCAGCCATTCCCAGTCGGCCGCGTGGCGCCATTCGGCACGGAATGGTCCGGCCTGCTGCCAGAGCTCTCGGCGGAAGGTCATACCGCTGAGGTTGCCGTTCAGGCTGCCCAGCCGCAGGAGCGCCGGTACAAATCGCTCTGGCTCCAGCAGGGCGGTGGTGCGGCTGAGCTGATCGTGATGCCAGGCGCTGTCTGCGGGGCGAGGGCTACCGTCGCCGTTGATCGAGTCAAACGTCGACAAGATCAGGCCCGCTTGGGGCCACTGCTGGCGCAGCTCCTGCAGGCGCGTCAGCGCGCCGGGCAGCAGCTCATCATCGCTGCAGAGCAGCAGCACCCAGCTGGTTTCGGCCTCGGCGATGGCCTGGTTGAGGTTGGCGAACAAACCTAGGTTGCGGGGGCGCCGCTGCCAGCGCATCCTTCCGTTGCCATGGGCGTGCAGCCAGCGCTCCAAAAAGGCGGCGGTGCCGGCATCGGAGCCGTCGTCGGCGATCAGCAGCCGCCAGGGCTGCGGCTTGCTCTCCAGGGCCAGCACGCTGGCCAGGGCCGGCTCCAGCAGCTCGGAGCGGCCGTACACCGGCAGCAGGATCGTGATCGCTTCCCGTGGCTCCGCCATTAGCGCCGCTCCAGCAGCTGCCGATAGTGCTGGATCGCCCGCCAGCCGTAGGCCTCCCAGCTGAGCGCCGTGGTCGCCAGCTCCAGGGCGGCCTTCCGCTGGCGTTCCCACAGCCCCGGCTCCAGCGCCAGGCGCCGCAGGCACCAGCCGATCGCCCCGGGGCTGTGAACCGGCACCAGAAAACCCGCCGCGAACTCCAGCACGCTCGCCGGCTGCTCCAGCCCTTCGCCGCCCTGCAGCCGCAGCAGATCTTCGCCGCCTGTGTTGGTTGTGCATATCAGGGGCAGGCCGCACGCCAGAGCCTGCATCTGCACCATCGCCATGCCCTCCTCGATCGAGGCCATCACGAAACAGTGCGCCTGGCCGTAGTGCTGCGCCAGCTCCGCCTGGGGCCGATGGCCGAGTTGCTGCACCCGGGCCGGCTGGCGCTCCAGCAGCGTCTGCAGCTCTGGCGTGCCGCCCCCCACCAGCGTGAGGCGGCTGTCGGCCAGATCGGCGTCGGCGAAGCCCGCCAGCAGATCTGGAATGCCCTTGCGCACGGAGAGCGAGCCGGCATAGATCGCCCGCAGGCCGATCTCCTGCGGTGGCGCCGGTGGCTGCGCCGGTGGCCGGAACCGCTCTAGGTTCACCCCGAGCGCATTGCGGAACAGGCGCTGCGCCGGGAAGCTCCGCTGCCGGAAGCTCCGCTCCACGAACAGGCTCGGTACCGCCACCGCCGTGGCCAGGCTGTACTCCCGCAGCTCCATGGCTTCGATGCGCGGGTGGGTGCTAGGCCAGTGCAGCCCCAGCCGCTGGTGTTCGTCGCCCAGCAGGCGGCTCTGCTCAAGGATGTGGGCCGAGGAGCGTTCCAGCACGCCTGGGATGCCGTGTAGTCGGGCCCAGCGCAGCGAGGGCTCGCTCCATTGCGACCAGCCGTGGATCACGTCACTGCCCTGCAGATGGGCCACGGCTTGGGATGCGAACCAACGGTGCACCTGCCATTGGCAGCTCATCATCAGCGCCTCACCGCCAAGCCAGTAGATCGCCTTCACCAGCCAGAAGGTGAGGGGCAGACTGACCACCCGCTCTGCCGGGATGCCCCAGCGCTGCACAAACCAGCGGGGGTAATTGGTGATCAGTCGGTGCAGGTAGCCGTGGCGTTCCAGCTCTCGCGCCAGGTCGAAAGCGTGCCAGCGGCCCCCCACCACGATCGTCACCTTCATGCCGCCGCTTCCCGCCAATCCAGAATGCTGCGCAGCCGGGCGGCATAGGTGTGCTCGGGCCGGCGTAAGGCCTGGGCCCCGAGCACCCGCAGCTTGTCCTGGAAAGCGCGATCACCCAGCAGTGCTGTTGTTCGCTCCCGCAGCTCGGCGGGGGTTCGGAAGAAGCCGGCTTCTGGATAATCCGGCAGCAGGGCCCGATGCTCGGGGCTGTCCTGATAGAGACCACAGCCACCGATGGCGCCGATTTCGTAGGAGCGGTCGGTGGAGAGGTCGCCATTGGCTTGCCGCAGTAAGCCCAGCACCACCCCCGCCGCGGCGATGGCCTGGCAGTAGCTCTCGCCCACTAGGGCTTGCCCCCGCTCCCAGCCCGGAGTACTCAGCCCTGTCCAGTTGTTGCCATGGAGGCGGCGCCGCAGAGTTGGAAGGTCAGCCAGCGCTTCCAGCCAGGGCAGCCGTTCGCGGGCGCCGGTGCCGATGAACAACACATCCGCGGGGTTTGCGCTGGCATGTGCTGGGGCGTGGTGTAAAGCGGGGTCGTAGGCGAAGGGCAGCCAGCTGGTGCTGGGGGTGCCAGCTGCCTCCAGCCGTTGGCGCAGGGTCTGTTTGGTGCTGAAGATGTGGTGGTAGAAGCGCAGGTTGTGCAGAAAGCAGCGGCGCCGGTGAATCGGGTTCCAGGGATCGTCGGTGAGGTAGTTCACGATCCGGCCGCCGCCAGCCTGCACCGCCTGGAACACATCCGCTGAGAGCGGCAGGATGCCCGTCACCAGCACCAGCCGGGGCCGCTCGCGCCGGATTTGCCCCAGCAGCTGCCGCTGGAAGCCCCACCACTCCCAGCTGCGGCGGTCTGCTAGGCGGTAAAACAGCTTGCCGCGGAGCCTTTGCATGCTGGCGGAGAAGGCGGGGGCCGGGGAGCTGTAGGCCACCTGCAGGTCGTGCTCGGGATCCAGGCCCGCCGCTGCTGCGCCGCGGAGAAATTTGCTGCCCAGGGCTTCTGGGGCGCTGGTGTCGGCCAGAAGGAGTAACGGCAGGCTCATTGTTGGATCTTCAGGAGCCGGAATGGGGCCGTGGCTGTCATTCTGGAACGCATGCGTTTGGCCTTCTTCCTCGATAACCGAGGCCTTGCTGCGCGCGGCACCTTGCCCGATCCGCGTTTGGGCAACCCCGGCATCGGCGGCACAGAGTACGCCTTCCTGGCGGTGGTGGCCCTGCTTCAGAGCACAGCGTTGGAGCCGCTGCTGATCATCACGGCCCCTCAGGCTGTGGCAGGGCTCGACCCAGCCCTTGTGGCCGTTGTGGCGGATCTTCCCGAGGCCCTCCAACAGGCCAGGGATGCTGGTGCTCTCGCTGTGGTGTTTCGCCCTGGAGCCATGGCCCCAGGGCATTGGTGGGCTTTGGAGGACAGCCCACTGCCGCTCGTGGCCTGGCTGCACAACCTTGGCCTTGAACGGCAGGCCCGTTGCGAAGGGCTGGCGCATCTCTGCCGTTGGGTGCTGGTGAGCGGTGCCCAGCTGGATCATTTCCGCCACAGTCGGCTGGCCAAGCGTGCCGTGGTGATACCGAATCCGGTGGCGGTGCCGCCAGTGGCCGGCCGCCCTCGCCGCTTGGAGGGTGCGTGCGCTGCCCAGGATTTGGCCTATGTGGGGGCTCTGACCCCCTTCAAGGGATTTGATCGCTTGGCGGCTTGCTGGGGCCGCATTGCAGAGGCCTGCCCCACGGCGCGATTGCGGGTGTTCGGTGCTGCTGATCTCTACGGCCAGTCTGTGGAGGCCGCAGCTCTGACCCCCTATGAGCGGCACTGCCGCCAGCTGCTCCAGGCCAGTGGCTATGCCGATCGGGTGCGGTTCGAGGGCAGCTGCGGCCTCGAGCGTTATGGGGCCTACGCCGCTGTGGCAGTGGGTGTGGTTAACCCCAGTGGCTGTGATGAAACCTTTTGCCTCAGCGCCGCTGAGTTCAGCGCCTGTGGCATACCGGTGGTGACAGCTCGGCGCCATGCCCTGGTTCAGACCGTGCGAGATGGCTACACGGGCCTGCTGGCCCGAAGCGATCGCCAGTTGGCTGATCACTGCATCACGCTGCTAAGGGATCCTGCGCTCGCCTGGCGGCTCGGCCAGGCGGGGCAGGCCCATGTGGGCGCCGCTTACGGTGCGGCGACGGTGGTGCGTGGCTGGCTGCAGCTGGCAAGGGAGATCCAGGCTGGCCGTTTTGCGGCTCCCCCCCCGCCTTCCACCCCTTGGCAGCATGAGCAACGCTGGCTGCGTCAGCTTTGGGGAGCCTTGCTGATCTGTCCTGTTTGGCCCAGCTGGCCCTGCCTCAAAGCTTTCTTGAAACGGCTGCTGCAGGGTGGGGAGCAGGCCATAGGCCCGCGGTTTGTGGCACTGCTGGCTGCGTGTTGTGCACTGCTGGTCTGGGCGGGACTGGTGTTCGGCAAATACGGCGGTAATCCCACCGGCCTGGCTCGTATTGGAGATCAGTTGCCGCACTCGCCCCTGCTGCAGGGCCAGCCGCTAGTTGTGCTGCAGGGCAAGCGCGGCAATGACGGCCAGCAGTTCCTCACCCTGGCGCTCGACCCGCTGCAGTTGGAACCCGGCAGCAGCGCTGCCCTCGATAACCCCATCTACCGCGGCAAGCGGCTGCTCTACCCGCTGCTGGCCTGGCTGCTGGGGCTGGGCCAGCCGGCCCTGATCCCCTGGACGCTGGGGCTCGTGAATGTGGCGCTGGTCGGCTGCGCCGCGGGCCTGATGGCCCGTTGGGCTGAGCTGGAGCAGCGTTCTCCGCGCTGGGGCCTGGCGGTGCTGGCCCTGCCCGCCACCTGGATCACCCTCAGCTTCGACACGGCCGATTTGCTGGCCACCACCTTGCTGGTGGGTGCCGGCCTGGCCTGGCGCCAACGCCGCCCAGGCCGGCTCGGGGCGAGCCTCAGCGCGGCGCTGCTCAGCCGCGAGACGGCCCTCTTGGGCACGGCGGCGACATGGTTGGCCCTGGTTTGGGAGCGCCGCTGGCGCTGGCTCCTGCCCTTGACGCTGTTGCCGGTTCCATTGCTTGCCTGGACCCTGCTGCTGCGGCAGCGCTTCGGGGCCACATCCGATGGCCTCCTGGCCAGCTTGCATTTCGGTTGGCCGGGTGTGGGCTTGGCCCGCAAAGCCGCCCAATTGCTCGGCTGGTTGACCTTGCCGGGGCCGCCCCCCGGCGCGGCTGAGCAGTTGTTTGATGGCCTCTGTTTTCTGCTCTGGCTGGCGACCTTGGCGGTGCTGATGGTCACGGTGCTGCGGCCCACCGCAAACCGCTGGCTGCGGGCCGCCTGCGGTCTCTATTTGCTGCCGGCTCTGTGCACCAGTACCCAGATCCTGGCCCGCTTCCCCGACTACACCCGGGTGTGGATCGATTTGAGCAGCCTGGCGTTGCTGGCCCTGCTCTCGGCCCGTAGCAGCGCCTTGCAGGCTTGGGTGCTGGTTTCGGCACTGCTTTCGGCTGCCTACGGTGTTGGTTACGCCCTGGCGCCATGAGCTTTCCGGTTCCGGTGCTGCTGATCGCCTTCAACCGGCCGGACTGCACGGCCCGGGTGATGGCCGTACTGGCCGCACTGCAACCCCAACGGCTCTATGTGTCCTGCGATGGCCCCCGGGCTGATCGCCCTGGCGAAGCGGAGCGTTGCCAGGCCGTGCGCCGGCTGATCAGCAGCGGCCCTGGTGGGGCCATTTCCTGGCCCTGCCAGTGGCAAACCCTGCTGCGCGAGCAGAACTTGGGCTGCAGGGCTGCCGTCAGCGGCGCCCTCGATTGGTTTTTTGCGCAGGAGGAGGAGGGGATCGTGCTGGAGGACGACATCCTTCCCGACCCTAGTTTTTTCCCCTACTGCCAGGAGCTGCTGGCGCGTTACTGTCACGACAGCCGCATCGGTGTGATCGCGGCCAACAACCACCAGCGCCTGCCTCCTGCCGACGGCTGCAGCTACCGCTTCTCGCAGTACAGCCATTGTTGGGGGTGGGCGAGCTGGCGCCGCGCCTGGCTTTGCTATGACCGTGATTTGGCCGGCTGGCCGGCCTTTCGTGATGCCGGCTGGCTCGAGCAGCTGGGGGGAGCGGAGTTTGCCCGCCGCTGGGGAGGGTGGTTGGAGCGGTTGGCGGCGGGTCAGATCGACACCTGGGACATGGTCTGGCAGTTCAGCTGCTGGCAGCAGGGCTTTTTAACTGTGATCCCAGCCGAGGAGCTGGTGGAGAACATCGGCTTTACTGCCGACGCCACCCACACCCTCGATGAGCCCTCGCCGCTGGGCCGCCGTGGTTGTCTGTCTTGGCCGCTTGTGCATCCCAGCGTGATCCAGGCCGATCGCCGGCGCGATGCCGACACCTTCCGGCGTCTCTATCAGCGAGGCCGGCGGGCGGAGCTGGCCCGCAAGGCCCGCAAGGTCTTGCGCCTGATGGGTTGGCGATGAAGGTTTTGCAGCTCTCCACCTATGACGGCGGCCAGGGCGCTGCCCGGGCCACTTTTCGGCTGCACCGGGCTCTGCGCGATGCCGGCATCGACAGCACCCTCAGGGTGGCCCAGGCCAGTAGTGGCGACCCGTGGGTGCGGGCGCCCCGCTCCAAACCGCGCCAGGCCCTGGCCTTACTCCGCAGCAACGCCAGCTGGTGGTTGCAGAAGCCCCAGCGCAGCGCCAATCCCGTGACCCATTCGGTGGCGGCCTTGCCGTCCAGACTCAACCGGGAGCTCAATGCCTCTGGGGCAGACCTGTTGCATCTGCACTGGTTGCAGGATGAATTCCTCTCGGTGGAGGCGATCGGCCGGCTGCGCGGGCCGTTGCTCTGGACCCTCCACGACAGCTGGGTGTTCTGTGGCAGTGAGCACTACCCCGCTAGCGCCGCCGATCAGCGCTTCCGTGAAGGCTACAACCGCCGCAATCGCCCTACCGGAGATCGGGGCCTTGATCTGGATCGTTGGACCTGGCGGCGCAAGCGCCGGGCCTGGGCTTCGCTGCTGCCGCGGCTGCAGCTGATCGCCCCGAGCCGCTGGATGGCTCAGCAGGCGGTTGCTTCGGCGTTGCTGGCGGGGGTGCCCTGTGCCGTGATCCCCAATGCACTGCCCGCCGCTTTTAGGCCGATCCCGCGCCAACAGGCACGGGCGCTGTTGGATTGGCCGCAGGGGCTCCGGCTGATCCTGTTTGGGGCCATCGATGGCACCGTGGATGCCCGTAAGGGCTGGGATTTGTTGGCCGCGGCCTTGGCGCTGTTGGCCGGCGAGCGGAGCGATCTGGAGGCGGTGCTGTTGGGCCAGTCGGCCCCAGCCCAGGGCTCGACCCCGCCGCTGCCTCTGCCCAGCCGCACCCCCGGCCGCTTTCACGATGACGTCAGCCTGGCGCTGGCCTATGCCGCTGCCGATGTGGTGGTGGTGCCTTCACGGCTCGACAACCTTCCCCAGGCGGCGAGTGAAGCCTTGGCCTGTGGCACGCCGGTGGTGGCCTTCCGCCAGGGGGGCATGGGTGATCTGATCGAGCACCGCCGCAACGGCTACCTGGCGGAGCCGTTCGATCCGGTCGATCTGGCCAGGGGCCTGGCCTGGTGCCTTGATACCCCTGGTCTGGCCAGCCGCCCGGCCCTCCTGCACAGTTGGAGCCCGGCGGCGGTGGCCGGGGCCCACCAGGATCTGTATCGCCAGGTGCTGCAGCGATGAACCTGTCGCTTTGGGCGCTGAAGCATGCGCTGAAGGAGCAGGGGCGCGGGCTGGTGGCCCGTGGCGACCGCTGGCGCTATCCGCGGGCCTTTGCCCCGCCCCTCGGCGATGCTGAGGCCGGAGCATGGATCGCGGCGGCCCTGCGGGCCAGGAAGCCTGTGTTAGTTGGCCGACTCGGGGCTGTGGAGTCGCGCTTGCTCGGTGAGGCTCGCTGGCGGGGCGGGCGGTTCAGCCGCGTCACCTTGCGCCAGGCCCACACCAACGCCGGTGTGTTTCCGCTCGATCCCACGGCCCTGGCCGCGGCGGCTGATCGTTTGGGATCTGCGTTGGCGGCCGTGGATCTGCTGGCCCGCTGGGATAGCCCCTACCAGGCCCGGCTAGTGGCTGGGCTGGATCCCATGCCGCAGCTGAGCGCCCTTTCGGCCCTGGAGCCCTGGTGGCAGTCCCAACCCTGGAGCGCCGCCCTCGCGGGTTTGCGGGTGCTGGTGGTGCATCCCTTTGTGGCCAGCATTAAGGCCCAGTGGCGCCGCCGCCAGAGCCTGTTCAGCGATCCGGCCGTACTCCCGAACTTTGCGTTGCAGACGCTGCGCCCGCCTCAAACCCTGGGGGGCGCTAGTGAGGGCTACTGCAGTTGGGGCGCTGCTCTCGACAGCCTGATCGCGCAGGTGGCGGCCCTGGAGTTCGACGTGGCTCTGTTGGGCTGCGGGGCCTACGGCTTGCCTTTGGGGGCTGCGATCAAGGCCCAGGGGCGTGCTGCGCTGCATTTGGGGGGGGCCTTGCAGCTGTTGTTTGGCATCCAAGGCCGGCGCTGGGAGGCGATTCCTCGGTATGCAGCCCTGAGCACATCGACGTGGGTGCGGCCCTTGCCCGAGGAAACGCCGGCGGCCGCTGCCTTGGTGGATGGGGGCTGCTACTGGTGACGCGCTTGCCATCCTGGATTGGAGACACCGCACGGGCGCTATGGCTGCGCGCGGCCGATACGAGGCTGCTGGGCTACAGCCATCGCTTGAGCCCGATGGGTTTCGGCCCGCTGCCAGCGGGTGTGGCTGAGCAGACGGTTCTTGATCTCGATGGCTGGTGTCCGTCAGCCCCACAGCCGGTGCGGCTGGTCAGCCATCCCTACCGCAGCTCAGCGCTGCCCAATTACCCCAGCATCGAGACCTGGGCGCTGCTGGACGGGGTAAGCAGCGCCCAGGCGGCCGCCTACCGTAAGATTCAGTTCCACACAATCCGCTGCGCGCTCCGGAAGTACGCCCAGGTTTTGCAGGGCTCCTATGCCGTGTTTCCCCACCTCACGAGCCATTTTGGCCATTGGGTGGGGGATCAACTCGGGGCCATCCTCTGGTTTGCCTCCGATCGCCGCATCACGGCTGGTGGCCGGCGCCTGTTGGTGACGGCCCCTTCGCCGCAGTGGGCGGCCTGGCTGGAGCAGGTTTGCCCACCGGGCAGCCTGGAAATCTGGAGACCAGAGCAGCTGCTGCGTGAAAATTATCTGCTGGCCAACGCCCAGATCCTGCCCCGATTGAGCCCCTGGCAAAATCTCGCCCTGGCTCGGGATGCTGTGGGCGTAGCCCTGGCCACCGCTGCGCCCCAGGGCCTGCCCGAGAAGCTGTTCTTGAGCTCTCTGCGGCCCGAGCGGATCGCCAATCTCGAACCGGTTTGCTCGGTCTTCCAGCGCCACGGCTATGCGGTGCTCGATCCCACCGGTGTGCCCATTGCCGAGCTCCTGCAGCGTCTGCGGGCTGCCCAGCGGCTGTGGTGTGAGCATGGCTCGATGGTGCTCAACCCTCTGCTCTGCAGGAGCCATCCCTATCGCGTGCTGCAGCTGGATCACGCCCATGCTGCCCGCCATGATCCCGCCGCGGCTTTGCTGGGGGGGGGGCTGTACAACGGCTTCCATCGGGCTTTGCAGCAGCCTTTTGCTTGCCCGCCGGCGGATCCCTGCCCTGAATTGGATCGTCGCTTGCATCCCTATCAACGCCAGCTGCAGCCCGACCTTGCAGCCCTCGAGCAGGCCCTGCTTCGCGAGGCGGATGCGTTGCCATGAGCGATTGGCTGCTGAAGTTGGCCCTCGCCCTGATGGGCCTGCATTTGCCCAAGGCCTTCACACTGTTGGCGTTGGTGTTGATCCTGCTGGCCTGGCGCTGCCGGGCTGTGCCCCTGCAGCCGCAGAAGTGGTTGCTCTGGAGTGGGCTCGGGCTGCTGTTGTTTGGCAGCAGCTATGGGCTGATCTCCCTGCACTATGGCTTTTGGACGTTAGCGGGGCGGGATCTCCTTGATTTGATCGGCATGGCCATCTTCCCAGCGGCTGGCCTGTGGGTTGGTTCCCGGGCCGGTGCTGTCTTCAGTTGGCGGCAGATGGCTCCCCTCTGGCTGGCCTATGGCTTCGGTGCACTGTTGTTCGCCTGGGTTGTGTTGTTGCATGGCCGCGGCTTTTCTGCTGGCCAGCTGCTGGAGATCTGGCATCGGCGGCGTGAGACCTCGATCGCGGTGCCATGGGGCAGCGACCCTTTGATGAATGTGCGCTCGATTGAGCAGAACGCCGCCTTGGCGGTGGGCTGGTTGATGCCTGGTTTGTGGCTGCTGGCCATTGGCGTGCAGCGCCGGCTGGCGGTTGGTCTGGTGGTGTCTGGGCTTGTTGGGTTGGCGGCTGCACTCGCCTTTGGTGGCCGCTTGGGGCTGTTGGTGGTTCTGGTTGGGGCGCTGCCGGTGCTCGTGGCGTGGAGGCGGCGCTGGGCCTGGTGGCCGCTTGGGGGCTGTGCGGCTCTGTTGCTGGCGTTGCAGCTACAACAAGGGGCTGCGCAGCGCCTATTGGCCAGGCTGTATGACGAGCGGTTCGATCGGTTCGTGGGGTTTCTGAGGTCGGCCCGCCGCTTTCCTGGGGGTGGGCATCAGATCCACTTTGGGTACCTCGATCATCAGCGCCAGGTTGTGGTGGCCTTTGATGCCCGAACTGGCGACTTATTACACAACGTGGTCTTTGACATCTACGCCCGTGTGGGCTGGTGGCCCGTGCTGCTCCTGTTGCTTGTGCTGATCCCGTTGCTGTTTCGAGCGTGCGTTCATCTGCGGGTGGCCCTGCGCGCCCCTGAGCCTGGACAGTTGGGGGGTGCTTTGGTGGCTGCTGCTCTGCTGCTGTGCCTGCTGGTGCAGTGGCTCTTCCAGCCTCTGATCTACGGCGACGGTTTGCTCTTCTACCTTGGATTCCTGCTGCTGGGTTATCTGGCCGCCAAGCAGCCCTCTCCCGCCGGATCCCCCTAATGCCATTCAGCCCCTCTTCCGTGCGCTGCACTGGCCGGGTCGCCCTGATCACCGGCATCACCGGCCAAGACGGCAGCTACTTGGCGGAGCTGCTGCTGGAGAAGGGCTATGTGGTGCATGGGATCAAGCGCCGGGCGAGCAGTTTCAACACCAGCCGTATCGATCACCTCTATCAGGATCCCCATGAGGCGGATCCGCGGCTGGTGCTGCACTACGGCGACCTCACCGACAGCACCAACCTGATCCGGATCATCGAGCAGGTGCAGCCCGATGAGATCTACAACC
>Ga0194130_10004830_pt1 | contig 16780 bp, 12 predicted proteins | sample TA2KigsurfametaG_FD_160084 | JGI IMG/M metagenome (GOLD analysis project Ga0194130, IMG submission 160084) | Freshwater microbial communities from Lake Tanganyika, Tanzania - TA2015050 Kigoma 12 surface | ecosystem: Environmental > Aquatic > Freshwater > Lake | place: Tanzania: Lake Tanganyika... | reverse complement strand
CCACCGCCAGGGCCCCGGCGGTCAGCGTGGCAAAGGCGACGGTCGCAAGGCTCCATTGCAGCCCCATGATATAGATGCCCAGCATGAAGCCTTGTGACAGCGCCGTCATGAGCGAGCCTGCCCAAAAGGCGATGTCCCAGGGTTTCTTGTGGGGAATCGGGGCCTTGGCGCGAAACTCAAAGGCGACCCCGCGCAGGATAAGGCCAATCAGCATGACGGCGACGGGCAGGTAAAGGGCGGTCAGGATCGTGCCATGCGCGGTGGGAAAGGCCACCAGCAAAAGACCGATCGCCAGCACGAGCCAGGTTTCATTGGCATCCCAGAACGGGCCGATCGAGGCGATCATGCGGTCACGCTCGGCTTCGGTGGTGAAGGGGAAGAGAAGGCCGACGCCAAGGTCAAAGCCGTCAAGCACGACATAAAGCAGGATCGAGGCCCCCATCAGGGCAGCGAAGATCAGCGGTAGGGCTTCGGGGTGAAACATCGGGCTACTCCGCCGGTTGGAGGCTGGGCTGGAGGGCGGGTTTTGCCGGTTGACCAGCCTTGGCCGCCAGGTGGAACAAGACCCCCAGATAGGCCGCGATCAAAAGCGCATAGACAACGAGGTAGGCGATCAGCGTGGACAGCACCATGCCGGCCGCCACATCACCCACGGCCTCTTTCACCGTCAGCACCCCATGAACCAGCCAAGGCTGGCGACCGATTTCGGTGGTATACCACCCGGCAAGCGTCGCGCCCCATCCGGCAAAGCTCATCCCGGCAAGGCCCCAGAGGGCGGGGCGTGGCAATCCTTCAACCCCGCGCCGCCTGATCAGCCAGACGCCGCCCCAGCTGACCACAAGCATCAACATGCCGATCCCGACCATGATGCGGAACGACCAGAACACCGCCGAGACAGGGGGATGCAGGACTGAGCCATCCTCGGCCACAAAGTCGTTCAACCCCGGCACCACACCCGCAGGATCGTGTTTCAGGATAACCGAGGCTATGGACGGGATGCCGATTTCAAACCGGTTCTCGCGGGCGGCCTCGTCGGGCAGGGCAAAAAGGAGCAGCGGCACGTTGCCACGCGTCTCCCAGTTGCCCTCCATCGCGGCAACCTTGGCCGGTTGGTGTTCAAGCGTGTTCAGCCCGTGCATGTCACCTGCAAGGATCTGCAGGGGAATAAGCAGCGCCCCAAGCGTCAGGCCAAAACGCAGCCCCGTGGCGACCGCAGGCGTGCGGTCCTGGCGCAGCCAGCGCCAGGCCGAAAGCCCCGCGATCAGGAAGGCCACCGTCAGACCGCTGGCCAGAAGCATATGGACCAGCCGGTAGGGCATCGAGGGGTTGAAGATGATCGCCCACCAGTCGGCGGCATAGACGACGCCATCGCGCAGCTCATGGCCTGCCGGGGTGTGCATCCAGCTGTTCAGGACAAGGATCCAGAAGGCGCTCATCGTGGTGCCGAAGGCGACAAGGAAGGTGGCCAGCGTGTGCAGCCAGCCCGGCACCCGGCTGGCCCCGAACAGCATGATGCCCAGAAACACGGCCTCAAGGAAAAAGGCGGTCAGCACCTCATAGGCAAGAAGCGGTCCGGCCACATTGCCCACCACCTCCATGAAGCCCGGCCAGTTGGTGCCGAACTGGAAGGACATCGTGATGCCCGACACCACGCCGAGTGCAAAGGACAGCGCAAAGACCTTTACCCAGAACAGGTAAAGATCCATCCACTTGCGGTCTTGTGTCCGGTTGAAGCGCAGCTTGAAGAACAAGAGCACCCAGCCAAGCGCAATGGTGATCGTGGGAAAGAGGATGTGGAACGAGATGTTCGCCGCGAACTGGATGCGCGAAAGTAAAAGGATATCCATGATGCACCTTTATGGCCTGGCGCAGAGATAGGCCCTTTCGCCCGGCTTCACAGGGTGCTGCGACGGGCTGCCCCATGCGACAGGCTGTCAGGGGGCAGCAGGCTCGCTCAGCCGCCGGTATGGCTCATGTGGCGGGTCATCTGACCGGTCACTTTCTGCCGGGAATAGTCGAAATCATGGCCCTTGGGTTTGCGGGCAATGGCGGCGCGGATGGCCTGTTCAAGATCTGCGTCATCCGGGCTGGCCCGCAATGGCGCGCGCAGGTCGGCCATGTCTTCCTGACCAAGGCACATGTAAAGCGCGCCGGTGCAGGTCAGGCGCACGCGATTGCAGCTTTCGCAGAAATTGTGGGTAAGTGGCGTGATGAAGCCAACCTTCTGGCCGGTTTCTTCAATGCGCACATAGCGGGCGGGGCCACCGGTGCGCTCAGTGAGGTCGGTAAGGGTGAAGCGGCCCGCCAGCCGGGTGCGGAGGTCTTTCAGGGGCCAATACTGGTCAAGGCGGAGGGGCGACATGTCTTCGCCCATCGGCATGACTTCGATGAAGGTCAGGTCATGGCCTTCTTCAGCGCACCAGTCGAGGAGAGGGAAAAGCTCATCCTCGTTAAAGCCTTTCAGGGCCACGGCATTGATCTTGACCTTGAGCCCCACCGATTTCGCCGCTTCAATCCCTTCCAGAACCTGGTTCAGCCGGCCCCAGCGGGTGATCTGGGCGAACTTGTCGGGATCGAGCGTGTCGAGTGAGACGTTGATCCGGCGGACACCCAAGGCGGCAAGCTCATCGGCGTAGCGGGTCAGTTGGCTGCCGTTGGTGGTCAAGGTCAGCTCTTTGAGTGTGCCGGTGTCCAGATGCCGCGACATGGCGCGGAAGAAGGTCAAGATGTCTTTACGCACCAAGGGCTCGCCACCGGTGATGCGCAGCTTCTGAACCCCCAAGCGGACGAAGGTCGAGCAGAGGCGGTCGAGTTCTTCGAGGCTTAGGAGGTCGGCCTTGGGCAGGAAGGTCATCTGTTCCGACATGCAATAGGTGCAGCGGAAGTCGCAGCGGTCGGTGACCGAAACCCGCAGATAGCTGATGGCGCGGGCGAAGGGATCGACAAGAGGGGACGGGGTGCTGGTCATGCAGAAAAGGTAGGCGCAAGCTGGCCGCGCGACAAGGCGGAAAGCGGCGGTTGCGCGGCCAGCGGCGTCAAACTATCGTCGGAGGTATGATGAAACAGGTTTTGCTTTTTGGCTTTGTGACGGTTGGACTGGCGTCTTGTGGCGCCCTGGGGCCCAGGGGGCCTGCGCCCATTGCGCCGCCCGATGTCGAGATCGTCGCGCCGGTCGAACCGACGGTTGTCTTGCCCCCACCGCCGGGGGCCAATACCGCCGAGGCGCTGGACACCACGACCGAGGCGCAGCGCGCGGCGGCGGTGGCCGCCCCGGTGACCTTGACGCGAGAGCTGGGCAAGACAACGGTCGCCTTGGGCAGCCCGATAGAGCCTTGGTTCTGGCTAAGGTCGCCTTTGGTGGCGGCCCCGGCCAAGGGTAAGGTGGTGACGGTAGGCGGGGCGAGCGTTGCGGTGGATTTGCAGCCGGGCAGCGGCGGGTCGCTGTTGTCCTTGCCCGCCTATCGGGCGCTGGGGCTGAGCCTGACAGACCTGCCTGAGGTCACGGTTTTCGCGGAGTAGGTCCGGGCCGCCCCCCAACCCTATCCCACGAGAGGGAGGGGAGGCGCTAGGATTGGCTGTCCGCAGGTTGTCCGCAGTTGGACGAATTCGCAAGTATTTGAAAACGCGTGCTTCCCCGTTTTCTTGATCGGATGGAAATGTTTGGCCGCCCGGGTTCAAGCCGGCAGGATCAAAAGCCAGGCGGTCAGCAACACCGAAATCTCGCCAATCGGCAGGGGCACAAGTCGCAGGGTAAGGCCAAGGCCATCGCGTCGGCGCAAGGGTTTGGCGGCAGGTTCAGGTGCGGCAAGGGTGGGAAAGCGGGATGCGGTAAATTCGGTCATGGCGGGGCTGTCCTTGGGGTGTTGTCCCGATCTTCCGCCCAGCTGTTTGACTACCGCTTAACAAAGTGAAAGGCCCGGAGGGACCCGGGCCTTTCATCTGGAAACAGTCTGTTTCGCTTAGCGCGAGGCGAGGTCGCGCAGAACGTAGTGCAAGACGCCGCCATGTTCGATGTATTCGATTTCAATCGCGGTATCGATGCGGCACTTGATCTGGATGGTCTTCTTGGTGCCGTCGCCATAGGTGATGTGGCAGGGCAGGGTGGACAGCGGTTTCAGGTTGCCTTCCAGACCTTCGATCGACACCACCTCATCGCCTTTCAGGCCAAGGGTCTTGCGGTTGTCGCCGCCGGTGAATTCGAACGGGATGACGCCCATGCCGACGAGGTTCGAGCGGTGGATGCGTTCGAAGCTTTCCGCGATCACGGCCTTGACGCCCAGAAGGGCGGTCCCCTTGGCCGCCCAGTCGCGGCTGGAGCCCGCGCCATATTCGATGCCGCCGAAGATCACCAAGGGCGTGCCCTTGGCCTGATAGACCATGGAGGCGTCGAAGATCGAGGTTTCCACCCCATCCGGGCCGAGGGTATAGCCGCCTTCTTTGCCGTCCAGCATCTCGTTCTTGATGCGGATGTTGGCGAAGGTGCCGCGCATCATCACCTCGTGGTTGCCGCGACGGGCACCGTAGGAGTTGAACTCGGACACCGGAACGCCCTTTTCAGTCAGATACTTGCCAGCCGGGGTAGTGGCCTTGAAGCTGCCCGCGGGCGAGATGTGGTCGGTGGTGATCATGTCGCCAAGCAAAGCCAGAAAGTGGGCGCCGGTGATGTTCTTGATGGCGCCTTTGGTCTTGGCCATGCCTTTGAAATAGGGCGGGTTTTGGATGTAGCTCGATTCCGCCGGCCAGTCGTAGGTTTCCGAGTCGGTCACCTGCACGCCCTGCCATTTGGCGTCGCCCTTGAAAACATCGGCGTATTTCTTCTGGAAGGCCTCGCGCGTCACGGTGGCGTGGACGAGATCGGCGATTTCCTTGTTGGTCGGCCAGATGTCTTTCAGGTAGACCGGCTTGCCGTCTTGCGAGGTGCCAAGGGGCTCGGTCGTCAGGTCGATGTTCATGTCACCGGCCAGCGCATAAGCCACGACCAAGGGCGGCGAGGCGAGGTAGTTGGCGCGCACGTCGGGCGAGATGCGGCCTTCGAAGTTGCGGTTGCCCGACAGGACGGCGGTGGCGACCAGATCACCCTCGGCGATGGCGGCCGAAATCTCGGGTTGCAGCGGCCCCGAGTTGCCGATGCAGGTGGTGCAGCCATAGCCGACAAGGTTGAAGCCCACAGCATCCAGATCTTCCTGAAGGCCAGCGGCGTTCAGGTATTCCGACACGACCTGCGACCCGGGGGCGAGCGAGGTTTTTACCCAAGGCTTGCGGTTCAGGCCAAGGGCACGCGCTTTGCGGGCCACAAGACCAGCGCCGATCATCACATAGGGGTTCGAGGTGTTGGTGCAGGAGGTGATCGAGGCGATCACGACCTTGCCCGAGGACATGGTGTAATTCTCGCCCTTGACCGGGACTTCAACGCCCTGCGGGCGCTTGAACGAGGCGTCCATTTCCTTGGCGAAAGAGGCCTTTGCATCGGTCAGGGCCAAGAAGTCTTGCGGGCGTTTCGGGCCGGAGATGGCCGGAACGATGGTGCCCATGTCGAGATGCAGGGTCGAGGTGTAGATCGGATCGTAGTTTTCATCGCGCCACATGCCGTTGGCTTTGGCATAGGCTTCGACCAAGGCGATCCGGGCCTCGTCGCGGCCGGTGTTCTTCAGGTAGCGGATGGTTTCCGCGTCAATCGGGAAGAAGCCGCAGGTGGCGCCGTATTCGGGGGCCATATTGGCGATGGTGGCACGGTCGGCCAAGGGCAGGTGATCCAGACCTTCGCCGTAGAATTCGACGAATTTGTTGACCACGCCATGTTTGCGCAGCATCTGCACGACCTTCAAGACAAGGTCGGTCGCGGTGGTGCCTTCGACCATCTGGCCGGTCAGTTTGAAGCCCACAACTTCGGGGATCAGCATGGAGACGGGCTGGCCGAGCATCGCGGCCTCAGCCTCGATCCCGCCGACGCCCCAGCCCAGAACGGCCATGCCGTTGACCATGGTGGTGTGGCTGTCGGTGCCGACAAGCGTGTCGGGATAGGCGACTTCCTGGCCGTTCTGGTCTTTGTCGGTCCAGACGGTCTGGGCGAGGTATTCAAGGTTGACCTGATGGCAGATGCCGGTGCCCGGCGGCACGACGCGGAAGTTGTTGAAGGCGTTCTGACCCCATTTCAGGAAGACATACCGCTCCATGTTGCGTTCATATTCGCGGTCAACGTTGGCCTGAAAGGCGCGGGGGGTGCCGAATTCGTCGATCATCACCGAGTGGTCGATGACCAGATCAACAGGCGCCAGCGGGTTGATGGCCTGGGCATTGCCGCCAAGGCCCTTGATCCCGTCACGCATGGCGGCAAGGTCAACGACGGCTGGAACGCCGGTGAAATCCTGCATTAAGACGCGGGCGGGGCGGTAGGCGATTTCAATGGAGTTCTTGCCACCCTTCTTGCCCCAGTCGGAGAAGGCCTTGATGTCATCCACCGAAACCGTCTTGCCATCTTCGAACCGCAACATGTTTTCCAAAACCACCTTGAGCGAGGCGGGAAGCTTGGAAAACTCACCCAGACCAGCCTTTTCGGCGGCGGGAATCGAGTAATAGGCGATGGTCTTGCCGCCTGCGGTCAGGCTCTGGCGGGTTTTGGCGGTATCGTGTCCGACGGTCACGGTCATGGGGGCCTCCATTGGCTGGACTGCATGGGTCTTTGCCGCAAGGACGCGACCCGCGCAAGGGAATCATTCTGGGTTGGGCGGCATTGTATGCAATTGTATGCCGAAATGAAAGCGGCTTTCGTGTCGATTTTTCCGAAGCTTTGGCCCGGCTTCCGGCAGGCTCGCAAAACCTTGATTGGCGCCAGGGGATGGGGTTCTGTAGACAGGGGGCGCAAACGGGAAACGGAACCGCCATGACGCGACAGATGATGAGTGCCGCTTGTGGGCTGTGGCTGTGCCTTGCAGGGGCAAGTATGGCACAGGAGGCGGGGGCGCCGGTGGTGGTAGAGCTTTACTCCTCGCAGGGCTGTTCGTCCTGCCCACCCGCCGATGCGCTGTTGGCCGAGTTGGCCGATGCGCCGGGGGTGATCCCGCTGGCCTTGCATGTCGATTACTGGGATTACATCGGCTGGAAGGACGAATTCGCCCATCCCGGCTTTACCAAACGCCAGAAAGCCTATGCCAAGGTGGCCGGAGAGCGGATGGTTTACACGCCACAGATGATTGTTCATGGCGTGGCGCGGGTGGTGGGGCATGAGCCCGATGCCGTGTCGCAGGCGATTGCCGAGGCGGCCGCGCGCCCGGCCCCGGTGCGGTTGACGGTGCGGCGGCAGGGGGGGCAGATCGTGATCGAGGCGGTCGCGAACCCGCCCTTGAGCGCGCCCGCCATGGTGCAGCTTGTGGGCTATCGCGAGGCGGCCAAGGTCGAGATTTCTGAAGGCGAAAACGCCGGCCTCGCCGTCGAGTATCGCAATATCGTCACCTCGTGGGAGCGGGTTGGCGAATGGTCGGGGCAAGCGCCCCTGTCGTTGCGGACCCCTGACCTTGAGGGGCGCGCGGTGGTGATTGTGCAGCGCGAAGGGCCGGCCGAGATTCTTGCGGCGGCGGCTGTCGAATAGGGCCCTTGCCAGGCTGGCCTGCCGGTTGGGTTATTTCCAACGCCGGTGAATCCAGAACCATTGATCGATGTTCTGCCGGACGACCGCTTCGAGGCTGTCGTTCAGCGCTTGCGTCATGGCTTCTGGCGTGCCGGGGGGGATCGGGGATTCGACGATGATCTTGAAGGACAGCCCGTCAGGCTGGCGCACGGCATAGGTCGGGATCACCAGGGCGTCGTATTTCAGCGCGAGTTCCGCTGCCGAAAGGGCGGTCATGGCGGTCTGGTCAAAAAAGGTCAGGGCAGCGCCGTGGCGCATGGCCTGGTCCATCAAGAGCCCCAGCATCCCGCCGGACCGAAGGTGGCGCACCATGTCGCCAAGCCCCTTCTTGCCGCGCGGGAAGAGGGGCGTGCCGATCTTGCTGATCGCGGCGACGTAATGGTCGTTGAACCACGGGTTCTTCATCGGGTTGTAAAGCGCGCCCACCCGGTAGCCGCGGGCGATCAGCGACGCGCGGCTGGCGTCGTAATTGCCGAAATGGCCGGTGACCAGAATGACCGGACGCCCATCTTTATGCGCGGCTTCCAGAGCGGCCACGCCATCGCCGGTCAACGGTGGCTGACGGCATGGGCTGTGAATTCGGCGCCCGAGTAGATCTCGATCAGGGTGCGCCCGACATTGTCGGGCACGGCCCGCACCAGGCGTTCGACCTCGGACTTGGGCAGATCGGGCAGGATCAGCGCAAGGTTTTCGCGAATGCGGTGGCGGTATCCGGCCAGCGGGGCCACGATGCGCGACACCATCCAGCCTGCCAGCGGCACGCGCCAGCGGTAGGGCAGGCGCAGCATGAGCCAGAACAGCACGCGCAGGGCGCGGTCTTGCAGCCAGTGGCGTGCCGTGTGATGGGGGCCTTTAGTCATCAGACCTTGTCTGGGATTGCCGCGCATGAAGGGTTTCGCGGTGCCAGACATAAAGCCCCGCCCCCACGATCACAAGCGCCCCGACAATCGTCCAACCATCAGGCCAATCGTTGAAGAAGAGAACCGACCAGAGCGTCGAGAACAGGATGCCAAGGTAGGTGAAGGGGGCCACGACCGAGGCTTCGGTGGTGGAAAAGGACCGGATGATGCAAAGCTGCGCGGCAGTGCCAAGGCAGCCGACTAGGAAGAAGAGACCAAGATCAGGCAGCGTCGGCGTCACCCAGACAAAGGGCAGGGCGATGCCGCCGACAACGGCACCGAACAGCGCGCCATACATGAGCGATGTCCAGAACGGCTCTTTCATGCCGATGTGGCGGGTCAAGAGCGCATTGCCCGCATAGGCCACGGCATTGGCGAGCGGGAGGAGCGCGGCGAGGGTAAAGACCTCGGCCCCGGGGCGGATGATGATGAGGGCACCGATCAATGCGGCGAAAACGCCGAAGATCCGGCGGGGGCCGAGTTTCTCGCCCAGGAACAACGCGGCGCCAAGGGTGATGAGGACGGGGCTGGTATCGGCCAGAGCGGTGGCCTCGGGCAGGCTGATATAGGCGAGTGACACAAAGAAGAAGGCAGTGGCCAGGAACTGGCAGGCCGAGCGCACCAGATGGAGCCAGGGGTGCTGGGTTCGCAAGAAAGGGCCCATGCGGGGGCCAAGCAGGACGGCAACGATCAGCGCCTGACCGGCAAAGCGGGCCCAGATCACCTGCGGCGCGGGGTAGCGTTCGATCAGCCCTTTGGCCACGGCGTCCATCGCGGTAAAGAGAAAGACCGCAAGGATCATCAGGAGGATGCCCTTGCGGGCGGAGTGGGCGGTCATGGTGGTGGTCCGGGATAAGCGCGCGATCATCGCGCGTGGCCACCATGGCGCAGCTTGGGCCGGACGGAAAGGGGGGGCAGCAACTGCCCCCCCTTCGTCACGCGGGGCTATTCGGCGGCGCGCAGGCCGGGGCCATCAAGTCGGGCGCGCAGATCGGCCTGGGCGGCCTCGAGTGCTGCGATCTGGGCGGCCAGCACTTCGGGTGCAGGCGGTTCGGGTTCGGCCTCTTTCTGGCCGATGATGCGCGAGAAGAGGCGGCTGATTAGGCGCGAAAGATCGTCCATGATGAGGTAGAAGGACGGCACTACAACCAAGGACAGCACGGTGGAGACGATGATCCCGCCGATCACTGCCGTGGCCATGGGCGCGCGGAAGGCCCCGCCTTCACCGACGCCCAAGGCCGAGGGCAGCATACCCGCCGACATGGCGATCGAGGTCATCACGATGGGTTGGGCGCGCTTGTGACCCGCCTCGATCACGGCGGCGAGGCGGTCAAGCCCGCGGGCGCGCATCTCGATGATGAAGTCGATCAGCAGGATGGCGTTTTTGGTCACGATCCCCATCAGCATAAGGATGCCGATCAGGACGGGCATCGACAGCGCCGAGCCGGTGAAGATCAGCGCGGCGGCCACGCCGCCGATGGCAAGGGGAAGAGAGAACAGGATTGTGAAGGGCTGGATCACCGACCGGAAAAGAAGGATCAACACGCTGAGGACCAGCATCAGCCCCATGATCATGGCATTGCCGAACGAGGTCATCAGTTCGACCTGCACCTCGGCGTCGCCCGATTCCAGCACCTTGACGCCCGCGGGCAGGGGGGTGGCAGCCACAATCTCGTTGAAGCGTTCCTTGGCTGTGCCAAGTGCGACGCCCAGGGGCAGCGAGGCACCGATCACCGCCTGACGCTCTCGGTTGAAGCGTTTCACCGTGGCCGGGCCCTCGCCGATGGTGACATCGGCCACGGCCGACAGCGGGACAAGCGCGCCAGTGGCGGTCTGCACCTTGAGCGCGGCGATGCGGGCAAGATCTTCGCGGCTGATGTCGGCCAATTGCACGCGCACAGGGGTCAGCCGGTTGTCGAGTGACACCTGGGCAAGCGCTGCATCAAGATCGCCGATGGTGGCGATGCGCAGGGTCTGGGCAATGGCGGCGGCGGTGACGCCAAGGCGGGCGGCCTCATCCGCGCGGGGGGTGATCTGAACCTCGGGGCGCGGGAGCGCGCCTTCGGCAGAGAGGCCGGTGATTGTCGGTTCCCCGCGCAGGGCGTCTTGCAGGGCCTGAACGGCGGTGTTGAGATCGGCGTCATTGCTGGCCAGCACCGAATAGGAAATGTCGCGGTCGCCGCGGTCATTCAGTTTGGCGGTGCGGATATCGGGAATGGTGGAGAGCTTGGCAAAGATCTCCATCTCGATTTCATTTTGGGAGCGGTTGCGGCCGGGGTTTTCCAGCGTCGGCACGACCAGCGACAGAACCGGGATCTTGTTGCTGATTTCCGTCAGGCGGCGGACCAGCGAGTGATCAAGCCTGTCAAGCACCACCGCAACCGAGGCGCGGCGCAGGTCCAATTCACCGCGTGGAGAGGTTCCGCCAAGGACAAAGACATCGCGCACGCATTCCAGGTCCTTGATGGCGGCGGTGATCTCTTGGGTCTTGCGGTCGGTGTCTTCCAGCGTGGAGCCGGGCGGCAGTTCGACCGAAATCGAGATGCGGCTGACATCTTCGGGTGGCAGGAACGAACCCGGCACTTGAAGCATGAAATGGACCGAGACGATCAGGACGCCGATGGCCGAGACAAGCGTGAAAAAGTAGCTGGGGAGTTTCCAGCGCAGGAAGGGCAGCTTGATCCCGCCCCGGATCGAGCGGTTCACGAATGCCAGATAGCGTGTCATCATCAGGCCGTCGCCTTGGCCTCCGTGGTGGCCGGCGTTGGCGTCCTTGGCCGTCATCAGGTAGGCCGCCATCATGGGCGTGATCAGGCGGGCGACGAGGAGCGAGAAGCCCACGGCAATGGCGACGGTCAGGCCGAACTGGCGGAAGTATTGGCCGGGGATCCCGCCCATGAGGCTGACCGGCACAAAGACTGCGATGATGGTGAAAGTCGTGGCGATAACGGCGAGGCCGATTTCATCGGCGGCGTCGATGGCGGCGCGGTAGGGGGTTTTGCCCATGCGGATGTGGCGGGCGATGTTTTCGATCTCGACAATCGCGTCATCTACAAGGATGCCGGTGGCCAGAGTGATGGCGAGGAAGCTGACGAGGTTCAGCGAAAAGCCCAAGAGGTCCATCACCCAGAAGGTGGGCACGGCGGACAGGGGTAGGGCGATGGCGGTGATGAGAGTGGCGCGCCAGTTCCTGAGGAAGGCAAATACCACCAGAACGGCGAGGATCGAGCCTTCGATCAGGGTGTGGATCGCGCTTTCATAGTTGCCGTAGGTGTAAAACACGGTTTCGTCGACAAGTGTGATGCCGACGGTGGGGTTTTCGGCCCGCAAAGTGTCGAGCGTGGCGTTGACGGTTTCGGCCACCGACACCTCGGACGCCCCTTTGGCGCGGAACACGGCAAAGGTCACCACCTGATCGCCGTTCAAGCGCGAAAAGGATTTCAGGTCCTGATAGCCGTCCACCACCGCGCCCAGATCCGCAAGCCGCACATGGCGGCCGCCGGGGAGCGTGATGGGGGTATCGGCCAGCCCTTCGACCGTTTGGGCATCCCCGAGGGTGCGGATGGCCTGCTGGGCGGCACCGATTTCGGCCTTGCCGCCGCCGACGTTGGTATTGGTGAGTTTCAGCTGGTTCGAGACCCAGGTGGCGGTGATACCGTGGCTTTCCAGCTTGACCGGATCAAGCGCCACGCGCACCTCGCGGTCGGCCCCGCCATAGCGTTCGACCTTGCCGACACCGGGGCGGCCTTGCAGCACGCGGATGATGGTGTCATCGACGAACCAAGACATTTCTTCAAGCGTCATGTCGGGGGCGGTGACCGCAAAGGTCATGATCGCCTGACCTTCGATGTCGATGCGGGTGATGATGGGCGCCTCGATCGAGGAGGGCAGGTCGCCCCGGATGCGGTCGATGGCGTCCTTGGTGTCTTGCACGGCCTTGTCGGTCGGCACTTCCATGCGGAACTCGATAGAGGTGGTCGAGACCCCGTCGGAGATGGTGGTGGTGACGTTCTTGGCCCCGGTCATGCCCGCGACGGCATCTTCGATTTTCTTGGTGATCTGGCTTTCCATCTCGGCGGGCGCGGCGCCGGGTTGGGCGACGGTAACCGCGACGACCGGAATGTCGATATTGGGAAAGCGGGTGACAGGCAGGCTGTTGAAGGACTGCCAGCCCAAGACCATGAGCATGAAGAAGGCCAGAAGCGGCGCGACGGGGTTCTTGATCGACCAGGCGGAGAAGTTCATGGTCGCTTACTCCTTGGCCGGGACCGGCGTGATCCGGTCGCCGTCGCGCACGAAGGCTCCGGCCTTGGCGACGATCTGGTCGCCGGGGACAAGGCCGGTGAGGATTTCGACAAAGCCCGCATCGCGGATGCCGGTGGTGACGGTCACCGCCTGCGCGATGTCACCGGTGACCTTGAGCGCGGTCTGGTTGCCCTGGGCCACACCAAGTGCGGTGATGGGCGCGGCGGTGGTCTCGCGTTCGACCACAAGGATTTCGGCCATGGCATACATGCCGGGGCGCACGCCTGCGGCGTCGTCGATGGTGATGCGGACGCGGCCCATGCGGGTGGCGGTGTCAATCGCAGGTTCCACAAGGCGCACGGTGCCCTTGCGCGGGCCGGTATCGCCGACCAGATGCAGGGTGACGGATTGGCCGGGTGCAAGGCGCAAGACATCGCCCTCGGCCACATCGGCGCGCAGTTCGAGCGCATTGTCGCGGATCATCGAGAACATCGGCATGGCGGCTGAGGCAATGGCACCGACCTGGGCTGAGCGGGCGGTGATTTCGCCGGCGACGGGGGCCTTGACCTCGGTTCGTGCCAGCATCAGCTCGACATTGGCAAGCTGGGCCTCGACCAGGGCAAGGTTGGCGCGGGCGGCCTCAAGCGATTGTACGGCGCCGATGGCAGCGGCAAGCGCCTTGTCGGTGGCGGCCTGGGACGAGGTGCCTTGGGCGAGAAGCGTTTCGGCGCGGGCGGCGACGCGCTGGGCCTCGTCGGCCTGTGCCTCGGCCTGGGGGACGGCGGCTCGGGCGGCGGCAAGCGAGGCGGTAAGCTGGGCCTTTTGCAGGGTGAGGGTTGAGGTCGAGAGCCGCGCCAGGACCTGGCCTTCGCTGACCTGATCGCCGACATCGGCGAGAAGAGCCTCGATCTGCTGGCCTTCGACAAGGGGGGCGACCTGCACCTGTTCCACCGCGCCGATCAGGCCCGAGGCGATCACGATATCGCGCAGCGTGCGGGTTTCGACGCGGGCCACGGTGATATGGGGCGCGGGCAGGGTTGCGGGCGCATCCGTGGCGGCCTCGGCCCAAGCGGGTGCGCCGGGCAGGGCTAGCAGGGCGGTGAGGCAGGCTGCGGCAAGATGGCGAGGGACAGTCGAGAGGCGCATGGTGTCAGGCTTTCCGGGCGGTGAGGATTTCGCCCATGGTCGTGTCAATGCCGCGCTGGATGAGCGCGGTGAGTTCGGGCAGGATCGGCTCGGCTGTCGGGGGCAGCATGGTGGCCGATTTGAAAAGAGTAATGGCAAAGGCTGCATGGGCCGGGAAACGGGCGGTGATCTCGGCCTCGGTCAACCCGGTTTCGGCGGCGAAGATGCGGGTGAGGTAGGCGGCAATCTGGGTTTCCATGGCGCAGGCGGCTTGGCAGATGTCGGGCTTGCGCAACGCGGCTGCGGTGATTTCCGCCCAAAGCTGGCCATCGGCGCGGCTACGGTGATCTTCTAGCCGCCGCTTCATCAGCGCGCGCAGGCTGTCCATCGGGGCAGGCGATTGCAGGACGGTATGAAAATCGGCCTCCATCTCGGCCAGATCTTGCACGATGAGCGCTTCGACGATGGCGGATTTCGAAGGGAAATAGCGATAGAAGTTGCCCACGCTCATCCCGGCGGCGCGGGCGAGGTCCTGCATCGAGGCCCCGTCAAAGCCTTTTTTGGCAAAGGCGACGCGGACAAGGGCAAGGATTTCGGCGGTCCGGCCGTCGTGCCGGGCATCGGGCCTTGCGTCAGAACGAAGGGAAAGCTGGGCGTTGGGCATCGAGAGGTGAGTCTGTGATAAGAGAATGAACGTTCATTCATAATTGGTGTGACGGCGAGAAAGGTCAAGCTCGGAACGTGCTGCGCGGCGTGAGGCTGACCAATTCGCAGATAGCTAGGGCATCGGCGGGGTTTGGCCAGATCCCGTTGCGAAGCAGGGGGCTGGCGTGTATCAGGCAAGGAAAGAGGGAAACGGCTTCAGGAGGGGCGGAATGCGTCGAGTGGTGGTCACGGGTCTGGGGATGGTCACGCCGCTGGCATGCGGTGTCGAAGAGACCTGGAGCAGGCTTTTGGCGGGCCAGTCGGGGGCGGGGCCGATCACGCGGTTCGATCCGGTGAATGTGGTAACGCAATATGGCTGCGAGATCCCGATGGGCGACGGCACGGACGGCACCTTCAACCCCGATGACTGGATGGACCCCAAGGACCGCCGCAAGGTGGATGACTTCATCCTTTACGGCATGGCGGCGGCAACGCAGGCCGTGACGGATTCCGGCTGGGAGCCTCAGACCGAGGAAGAGCGCTGCCGCACGGGTGTGATGATCGGGTCGGGGATCGGCGGGCTGACCTCGATTGCCGAAACGGCGGTCTTGATTAAGGAAAAGGGGCCGAAGCGGGTTTCGCCCTTTTTCATTCCGGGCGCGCTGATCAATCTGGTGTCGGGGCAGGTGTCGATCCGGTTCGGCTTCAAGGGGCCGAACCATGCGGTGGTAACAGCCTGTTCCACGGGCGCCCATGCGATTGGCGATGCGGCGCGGATGATCGCCTTTGGCGACGCCGATGTGATGGTGGCGGGTGGGGCGGAGAGCCCGATTTCCGAGATCGGGATTGCCGGCTTCAACGCCTGCAAAGCCTTGTCCACCAAGCGGGCCGATGATCCGGCCAAGGCCAGCCGCCCCTATGATGCGGACCGCGACGGATTCGTGATGGGGGAAGGTGCGGGGGTGGTCGTGCTTGAGGAATATGAACACGCCAAGGCGCGCAAGGCCAAGATCTATGCCGAGGTTCTGGGCTATGGCCTGTCGGGCGATGCCTATCACATCACGGCCCCGTCCGAGGATGGCGATGGCGGTTTCCGCTCGATGACGATGGCGTTGACCCGGGCCGGCATCACCGCCGACAAGGTGGATTACATCAACGCTCATGGCACGTCGACCATGGCGGATACGATCGAGCTTGGCGCGGTGGAGCGTTTGCTGGGCGATGCGGCGGCCAAGGCCACGATGTCCTCGACCAAGTCCTCGATCGGGCATCTATTGGGGGCTGCAGGTGCTGTGGAGGCGATTTTCTGCGTGCTCGCCTTACGTGACCAGATTGCACCGCCGACGATCAATCTGGACAATCCGGCCGTCCAGCCGAAGCTGGACCTTGCGCCGAACAAGGCGGTGAAGCGCCGGATTGATGTGGCGCTTTCCAACAGCTTTGGCTTTGGCGGCACGAACGCAAGCCTTGTTCTGGGCCGGGTGACGTAACCGATGTGGCGGGCCATTGCCTCGAACGCGTTGACGTTCTTTATCGTGTTGCTGGTGATTGCCGCCGGGGTGCTGGCCTGGGGTCGGCAAGCCTATAACGGGCTGGGCCCATTGGCGCAGGCGGTGTGTTTCAAGGTGGAGCGTGGGGCGAGCCTGTCGCAAGTCAGTCGGGCGCTTGAGGCGCAAGGGGCAATCAGCGACGCGCGGATCTTCCGCATCGGGGCAGATTATGCCGACAAGAGCGGCCTTTTGAAGTTTGGCAGCTATCTGATTCAGCCGGGCGCCTCGATGGCGCAGGTGATCGACCAGCTGACGGTGGGCGGCCAGTCCAGCTGTGGGCGCGAGGTGAATTTCCGCATCAGCGTGAATTCAACCGATGTCGTGCTGCGCGAGCTGGACCCGGCGACAAACAGTTATGTTGAAGTGGTGAAGTTTGATCCGGCGGCGGGGCCGGTTCCGGCGGAATATGCCGAGACCGCCAATTCGGACGATGTGCGCCTGCGTATCACGGTGGCCGAGGGGGTCACCAGCTGGCAGGTGGTTGAGGGGCTGAAACGGGCTGAGTTCCTGAGCGGTGAGCTGGATCAGGTGCCGCCAGAGGGATCCTTGGCGCCGGACAGCTACGAGGTGGAGCGTGGGGCCGACAGGGCGGCGCTGATCGGCGAGATGGCCGATCGGCAGGCTCGGATCCTGGCCGAGCTTTGGGCCGCGCGTGCACCCGATCTGCCCTATGACACGCCTGAGGAAGCGAT
>Ga0194130_10004828_pt1 | contig 16781 bp, 12 predicted proteins | sample TA2KigsurfametaG_FD_160084 | JGI IMG/M metagenome (GOLD analysis project Ga0194130, IMG submission 160084) | Freshwater microbial communities from Lake Tanganyika, Tanzania - TA2015050 Kigoma 12 surface | ecosystem: Environmental > Aquatic > Freshwater > Lake | place: Tanzania: Lake Tanganyika... | reverse complement strand
CCGCAGAAAACGAAAGAGCCTGGAGTAGTTCGTTTGCAACTGCGGCTGGTACCGATGTAGGAATGCGTCGAAGTGCGAACCAGGATAATTTCGATATTGTACTTGCAGAGAATCGGGAGCATTGGGAGCGATCTGGGCATTTGTTGATTGTCGCCGATGGTATGGGAGCTCACGCGGCTGGAGAATTGGCAAGCCAATTGAGCGTGGATTTGATTCCTCATCACTACGCCAAATTAAATCGCGGGGACGCGCCGATTGCGCTACACCGATCGTTCGAAGAAGCAAACAGCGAAATCTATCGCAAGGGGCAAGCGAATCCCGAATTTCGCAACATGGGAACAACAACATGCGCCTTAGCGATACTGCCTGAAGGTGCAGTCATAGCACATGTTGGCGACAGCCGAGTCTACCGACTCCGAGGAACCACGATCGAGCAACTTACGTTTGATCATTCGTTGGTGTGGGAGATGCGAGCGTCGGGGGAAGTCAGCGAAGAGGCTCTTCGAAACAATGCCATTCCCAAGAATGTGATCACTCGTTCACTCGGTCCAAGCGCGCACGTATCGATCGACCTCGAGGGGCCGTTTCCGTTGCAGCAAGGTGACCGTTTCTTGCTCTGCAGCGATGGGCTAAGCGGGCAATTAACCGACGAAGAGATCGGTGTGCTTTTAGGGACATTGGATCTGCAGACCGCCGTTCAATCCATGATCGACTTGGCGAATTTACGCGGCGGTCCTGATAACATTACGGTCGTCGTAGCGGAGATCGTTGGAGATGCGATTGTCAACAAAAGTGCGGCTGGTGCCGCTGCCAACCAGTCTGTTGTCAATTACCCAGTCTCTTTCGCAGTTGTTGCGGCTATTTGCGGTTTGGCTGGTGTCGTCTTGGCAATGCTTCGGCAGTTTCCGCTAGCGGCGATCAGCGGCATCATCGCGTTGGTAGCGGGCGTGTCTGGGTGGGTGAAAACACAACTCGATTCGAGCAGTCGGTCACGCACCGATCATCTCGGCAAAGGGCCCTATCGTAAATTTCAATGCAAGCCTACTGCGGAATTTTGCAAACAATTGCTCGGAGTCATCAATGAGCTTAAAGATTGGCTAGAGCAGCGAGGTCCATTGTCGGATGAGACCTTGATTCGCACGAAGATCGATGCGGGCAACCAAGCGATGGGGACGAAAGACTACCGAACCGCCATCAAGAACTTTGTAGAGGTCATGACGGCGATCATGAAGGATATCAAGAGTCGTTCCGCCGATTCGGATTCTGAAGCGATCGATTACTAGTTCGGACGCTTCACCACTCACTCATTCTTTCAGTCTGTGCAATTCTGTAGGAAGTTGATTTCTGACTGGAACTCAAGTTGCCGATGAAAGCAACGTCTGCTCATTGAATGCTAGAACGGTGCATAAAAAAGGGGATCTGTATAAGCAGATCCCCTTAGATCGTCGAGATTTCATTGGGCTTTCAATGAGTCTGAAACCCGTCATGGAATCGATTGGGTTTACGCATCCCCGTATTCTCGATTGGTGATGATACCCGGTTGTGGGACCGGGTAGATACCGTCCTTGTTAGCGCGGACTGGAGCCGGGCTCTCGTAGGTCATGTTCTCGAGGTCTGGTGCGAACTCATGCTCGCAATTGAGCATGTCGTCGTAGGTGACTTCCACGCCGGTGTGGGCCGCCATACGCCCCATGCTGGTGACGATGCTGGCCTTCACCCCGCGTTCGACTTCGTTGTAGGGCAAGTCCTTTCGAATGGCGTTGATCAGATCGTTCCATTCGAGTTGGTAGGGATTCGGCTCGGACTTTGGACCTTCCCAAAGGACATTCGACTTGGTCATGTTATGCCCAGAGAAGATTCGGCACTTGGCAGGAGCGTGTCCTGACGCAGAAATGATGGCACTTCCCTTGGTTCCGTGGGCGTAGCTAGCGAACTCATTTCGGCATCCCGGAATCGTTCGTCCGTTGACGAACATCTTGGTGCCATCTCCAAAGGTGTATTCGATCGAGTACGTATCGAAGTTTTGGTCGACGCAATCATTTCGGTAGTGTCGTCCTCCGGAAGCTTGGGCCTTGACGGGCCAATCTTCCTTCATCCAGCAGCACTCATCGATGTTGTGGATCAAGAAGTCGCTCACTGCGCCACCGCTGGCCCAAAGGAAACCGTGGAAGCGTCCGATTTGATAGAGGAGTTCATTCATGTCCTCGGGCTTCTTCGTAGCCGCCGCAGAACCGGTCGGTCCGGCCATACGGTACGCGCGAAGCATGAGAATATCTCCGATTTCACCGTTGCGGATTCGATCGAGTAGTTCTTGGCGAACGACGCAGTGTCGGCACATGAGCCCAACACCGACCTTGAGATTTCGTTCAACGGACTTTTTGCCGAGTTCGAACATCTTTTTACTCGTCGGTCCGTCGACAGTGACTGGCTTTTCCATAAACACGTTCAAGCCCTTTTCGATGGCGTACTTGAACATGACCCAACGGAATGCGGGTGGCGAAGTCAGGATCGCAACGTCTCCCGGGCGCAAGACATCCATAGCCTTCTTGTAACCGTCGAAACTGACAAATTGTCGATCGGGTGGAACATCCACTTTCTTTGGAAAGTTTTCTTTAAGTTTGGAGTAGCTGCTGCTGAGGCGGTTTTCGAAAACATCGGCCATGGCCACCAATTCGATCTCGCCGTTATCTACTTGAAGCGCGTTTTCTGCGGCTCCCGTTCCACGGCCACCGCAACCGATCAAAGCAACTCGGATCTTGTTGTCTTCGGCAGCGTGTACTGAACGGGACAAGGTTGAGGTCAGACCGGCTGCAGCTGCGAGGCTCGTTCCTGTCTTCAGGAAATTTCTGCGGTTGGCAGAGCTGTTGGTGTCTGCGTTATTGTGACTGTGGGAGGATGTCATGTTCGTAAGCTCCGGTAAAAAACGTAGTGAGGGAAGTTTGTTGGTGCGCGGTAAAGTGGAAGTGAAATTAAGAGATTAGTGAGTTTAAAAGACCAAGTAGAGGCTCGCCGATTCCTGTTGGCCTCACCTCTAAAAATGGATAACGATTAGCGTTCGAGAGGAACAGGTCGTTCTTTCTGAATAGGCTCAGAGTATTCCCAGAACGTGTTCTTTTCTTCTTCGGTGGGCTCGTTCAAAGGGCGAACGACGCGGAAACCAACGTGAAGGGCGTCTGTGAGATACCAAATGCTAACCGGGGATTGGGGGTCTTGTGCGATCCAATCTTCGGTAGAGCCTTCGCGGGAGGTACTTCGGCACGCTTCGGAAGGTTTGTCCCACCCCCCCCCACGAACGACGCGGGGGTACAACGTCTTTGGCACAAGAAGCGGATTGGCTTTGCGAAGCTCTAGCGGATAGCCTTCAGGAACGTGTTGATCGAGTACCCATTCGGCGACGTTTCCATGCATGTCGTGCAGTCCCCATGGATTTGGCTTCTTTAGTCCAACTTTGTGGTACCCTTCGCCAGCGTTGTCTGCAAACCAAGCATACGTTTCCAATTCTGCTGGATCATCGCCGAAGGAGTATGCAGTGGTTGTTCCGGCGCGACACGCGTACTCCCATTCTGCCTCCGTAGGGAGTCGATAGTACCGTCCGGTTTTACGAGAGAGCCATTTGCAATACGTGCGCGCAGCATGCTGCGTCATGCAAATCGCCGGGTACCCTTGTTTGCCCATCCCGAAGGTCATGTCGGTGTACGGTTTGGTCGGTTGGCTCTTTTGGAACTCATCGGCCAAATCATCACGGACCGTCGCTTTGACCTTGTTGACCTCGCGATAAAAGACGTCGAGGTCGGACATCCAGACATCGTAAGCGTCCCAGGTGATCTCCATTTTCGCCATCCAGAAAGGAGCGACGCTTACCTCACGGACGGGCCCCTCATCGGCGAGTCGATTCGGCTCGCTGTCGGGGCTACCCATCTGAAAGGTTCCGCCTGGAATCGGAATCATATCGATCTTCGCTTGCGAATGCTCAATCTTCTCCGAATACGGCTTCATCTCTTTTTCAGACGATGCTTCCGCTTCAGGGATGCGGAGGACCGCCGCTTCTGCAGTGTTTTGTGCGAAAACTCGAGTACCGAGCAACGAGGCTCCAAACGACGCGATGAACAACAAACGTTTCAAAAGAGTATCCTTAGTTTACGGGTATGCTCCTTGAAGGAGCCGAGATGCTAGTGTCGAGTTCTCTCGCTCACCCATCGCCGTCCTTCAGCCGACAGCTCATTCGTCTTTGTACCGTCTGTGCGTTGAAAGAACGATCGATGGGTTCGGAAGAAATTGCTGAGCGTGATTAAAAACCGATTGAATCAATCGCGATCCGCTAATTGCCTAAAGGCTGGATCGAGATGTTACGGAAACGAACTGGATCAGAGTGTCCCGCGAATCCGATGTGGCCACTGGTTCGTTCCTTGCCAGGGTGCGGTGTGTTCGCCATATATTCGTTGATTGTCGACAAGTCGGTATCAAGAATTCGTGTTCCGTTCAGTTCCACTTGAATCTTCGATCCCGTGACGGTGACGACTTCATGGTTCCATTGGCCAACAGGACGCAGATAGCCACGTTTTGCAGCGGCCATTCCGTAGGCGCTTCCATGGGCTTGGCGTGGATCGATCTTTTCGTAGTTGGGGTGTCCGTCGTCCAAGATTTGAAGCTCGGTCATACCGACATAAGCTGCATCGCCGTGTCGCAAATCCTTGGGAAGCTTTTCGATCTCTTCGACGCTAGGGTATCGGATCGCGAGCCCATTGTTTCCGGCAGGAGGAAGCTGGAAATCGACTCGGAATACAAAGTCGCCGTAACTCTTATCTGAGTAGAGCACCCCGCCTTTGCCTTGAACGCACTGGATAGCTCCTTCGGTGACGGTGTAATTCCCGGTTGCGCCTTTCCAACCGGAGAGGTCGGTACCGTTGAACAGCGTATCGAACTTGCTGGAAGCCTTGGCCAATTTAGTTTCTTCCGCTTGGCTAAGAACCTTGTTCGACTCTTCATCCGAGAGCTCTTTGACGCTGACATTTCGGAAACGGATTTCGGCCCCGTGCGTTTGCAATTGAATTGGTCCGCGAGCGACCAGAGGCATGCCGGGTGCAAAGTAATCATGAAGACGTGCATCGACTACGACTTCTTTGTCGTTCAACCATACCCAGCAGTGTTCGCCGACCAAGCGGATTCGCATGGTGTTCCATTCGCCGATCGCTTTGTCGGCGCGAACGAGTGGATCTTTACCGGCCCAACCGGCAGGGTTGTTCCAAAGGCCACCGCTTCCCTTTTCATTCCCGTTTTTGCGGTTATTTTCCGCATCGGGGTCCCAGATTTGAACTTGGGGGATACCTCGGAGGTAAATACCAGAATCGCAACCCGCTACGATTTTGTAATCGAGAGACAGATCAAAATCGCCATACTCGGTGTTGGTAGTCAGGTAGGCTCCTTGGCCGTCGTTAACGATCTCGTTTCCATCCACCTTCCAATGATCCGCGATTTCTTGATTCCATTTGGCTTTGTCCGCATCCGGGGTCGTGCTCCACTTGCGAGGGTCGACAGTGGGGCGACCATGCCAACCACTGAAGTCCTTGCCGTTAAACAGCATCACGGGATCAGCAGCGAAAGACAGATCCGAGAGTAGCGATGCCGTAGTGCAAGCTGCAGCACAGGCAAGGGCTGCATGGCGAAAGGAACGAATCCAACGAGAAAGAATCATCGATCGACGCATAGGAAATATCTGTGGGGTTAGAGAACCAAAAGGAGGGAGGCAAGGCGTGTGAAGTAGGCGGGAATGGGCACCATGTTCTAGGCCCGACGCGATTTTCAGCCGTAGTTATGGTTTTCCCTACCGGGTCGATTTTAACACGAATTTTTGGCAGGTGCCTACTTTGAAAACACCTTTCCTGTCTGAAGGCATCCTTTTCCGAGACCAGAAACCAAAGAAACTCGCCTGCGGGTCGAACTGAGGGGAGCCACGATACGTCGACTCCGTTAAACTATTGAGGCTTTACCCTGGATGAAATTACCGTTCGAACTCGTCCTTGACCCACCCTGGATTTCATGAGGTCCCATGTGGCAATGCCACTTGCAATCGACGTACAGAATCTCTCGAAAACGTACCGGGAGGGACTTTTTGTACCCCGCGTCCATCCCGCACTCAAAGAAGTGTCGCTTGAGGTAGGCCAAGGTGAGGTGTTTGGGTTGCTCGGCCCCAACGGCGCTGGGAAAACAACACTCATAAAAGTCCTTCTCGGCATCCTTCATCCATCGCGAGGCTCCGCACAGGTTCTGCAGTTACCCGCCGGGAGTAAGGGTGCCAGACGCAAAATCGGATACTTGCCGGAAAACCTTATTTTTCCAAGGCACCACACAGGTCGAAGCGCTCTGTATTTCTACGGACGCCTCAGCGAAATGACCGACTCAGAGATTCGGAAACGCGAGGAAGAGCTGTTTGAGTTGGTCAGTCTCAGCGGTCGGCAGCACGAAGCCGTCCGCAGGTACTCCAAGGGAATGCGACAGCGTTTGGGGCTTGCACAAGCCATGTTGCATGATCCGGATCTTCTGATTCTCGATGAGCCGACCGACGGATTGGATCCGATGGGACGATCACAAATTCGTGATGTTTTGGATCGGCTCAAAAAACGGGGCAAGACGGTTTTTCTCAACAGCCACATTCTTCAAGAAGTTGAACTGATCTGCGATCGAGTCGCGATCATGGCACTGGGGCAACTTCGCGCTATTGGCACCATCGATGAATTGGTTCGCCAACACACCGACGACTCCAAGAGCAGTTTGAAGATAGAGGTCCTGGGCGCGGCGAAATCGATCGAGAGTATTCTCGCAAACGTCCCCAATCTGCCTACCGCTGTACCACACTCGATCTCTCCTATATTGACGAACGGTGGCTCCGAAGAGTTGACTCGCATTGGAATCGCATCGATCGATCAGTCTGGAGCGGATGCCGTGGTTGACTGTCTGCGGATCCACAAGATCAGCATCCTACGTCTCGAGCGTGCTCGCCCGAGCTTGGAGCAAGTGTTCATGAACATGGTTCATTCCGCCAATGGCGATGCCGCTCCTCGAGATCCCAGTTCATCACGATAAAAAAGATCGATTCACTGCTAATACGAAACGCTATGAAGCCTTACATTGCCATCCTCTACGATAGTTTGATTGAATCGATCCAATCGCGAGTCCTATGGATTCTTTTGGCCGCTTGGTCGTTGATTCTCATAGCACTGTTTCCGCTTTCTTTGTCCGAAGGTGAAAGCTATCGCGTGCGCATGGGGGAGATCACCAACGCTAAAACTGTTCTCGATCAATTGGCTACTGCATCTTCCGGAAAAGGAACCCGCTCACAAAAGCTGGTTTACGCTGCGATCGATCAAGAGTTCCAAAATGCATTGCAGGACCGCCAAAAGTCAGGGCGTCGGATCGCGGTCGGAAGGTTGGTCACGGCTCTCAATACCGTGATGGATAAACCGGACTTGTACGATCACGATGCGTGGCCGACTGCGGAACGCAGGTCGGAACTGAAGGAGTTGATCAACAAGGAGAACAAGAGTCCTGAGGAGTTGCAAAAACTAAACCGTCGATTGCTCGATCTCGCGTTTCCCGGTTCACTGAGGTCCTCGAGCGGCCAAGCGACTTGGATCACGTACGCTGGGATGAAGTTTACCGATCCGCTTCCGTTCACACTTCGACAAATCCGTCCGTTCATCGAAGCCTCCCTTTTCCCGTTCATCATGTGGGTGGGGTTGGGGCAGATCGCCATGATGATCGCGATCGTGATCACCAGTTCGATGATTCCCGACATGTTTCAAACAGGCTCGCTCCACTTATTGCTGAGCAAGCCGTTATCACGTAGTTTGCTTTACTTGAGCAAGTACCTTGGTGGTTGCATCTTCGTGGCTCTCAATATTTCCTTCCTTGTTGTTGGGTTATATTTCTACTCGGGCCTCCAGTTAGGGATCTGGAACAGAGGCATCCTTTGGTGCATTCCGCTGTTCATCTTTGCCTTCATGGTGTTTTATAGCGTTTCGGCGCTTGTCGGATTGATTTGGAAAAACCCGATCATTTGTGTCGTGGTTACTGCGCTATTCTGGGGAGCGTGCTTCACCATCGGTACGGTACGCGGACTTTCGGAGGCGTTCTTGCGAGGTCCACCAACGGTGCAAAGGATCCTGGCAGTTGGCGATACTCCCATCGTCGCAAGCCAACAAGGTCGCATTCAGTTATGGAACGACAAAGACCGCGTATGGCAAACTGGTTTTGGTGAAGTCGACGGCCAGCGGGTCATCGGGCCTGTCTGGCAAGCGGACGAATCGTCCCTTTACTTTGGTCGCACCCGATTTATCCCGTTTGGACTAGGTGGAGGTGAGACGATTCGGCTTGAGTTAGCCCGTCTTCCTGAACTGGGTAAAGCCCCCGAGGGTGGTGCTAACTCGGAGGTGACAGGCAAGAAACTTTGGGACGATTCGCGCCTCGATTCGGTACAGGACCTTCCCGCGGATACGTTCGACCTGATTCCATGGAAGAAGGGCTTCCTGGCGGCTTCAACCGATGGGGTCTACTGGTTTGATGCAGAGAGGGCAGCCAAAGCCGACCAGCAAAAAATCTCCGTACTCGGGTTTGATTTGAAGATCCCCCAAGCCAATGAAACGTACAAGCGATTGACAGAGGCGGACTGGGGGTTGCGGAAACCGCTGGCGGTCGGGCTTTCCAATTCCCTCGACGCATTGATTTTGGTGTCCCGAGACAAACTTCTCTTGATGAAACACAGTGAGGGCAAAGACGGGAAGTTTGAGAAGACGCGAGAAATGCAGTTGGATATTCCAGCCGAGGCGGTAGTCAACCTGGCTGTTTCGGATTCGCTCGCCATCGTATGCCCCAATGCAGAAGTTCCACTCGTTGTGAATCTGGAAACGATGGAATTGGTGCGAGAGCTTACCGAGATCGGCAAAGCCAATATCAAACGCACAGCGGTAGCCAACGATGGCCGGGCCGCGATCCTTTCGACAGACGGCGATCTATGGATCCTTTCTCCTGATGACTCCGACTCGCGTTTGAAAGTGAGTAAGCCATCCATCGCCGGTCAAGGCGACATCTCGACCATGCACTTCGATCCCTCCAATCGGCTATGGGTTTGTCACAATGTCAAGCAGATCGATGTATTCAGTTCGGAAATGAAACCGGCTGGGTTGTCGTTCTACCCTAGGAAAACCACGCCGGAATGGATTTACGATTACATCATCAACCCGTTCTACTTGGTAAACCCCAAGCCTGCTGCGATCAATGAAACAATTCAGTACGTGTTGCGTAACCCTGAGAACAAAGTCAACGCGATCGATCGATCGGACCTTGATATTCCTCAAGTCCAGCGAGATCCTTGGCAACCTATTTGGAGCAATGGGATTTTCATCTTGGTAATGCTCGCCCTCGGATGCTGGCAACTCTATCGGCAGGATCTGTAATGGATCGGCAGCAGCATCCGAGTGGTCGTTGCACGCCTGTCGATTCACCATGGCTGCTTTCGAGTATCATCCTGTTAGCTCTCACCCCATGAGCTAGCTGCTCTCTTTTAGGCTTGATCGATTCCACCGATTGGTGGATAGTGCACGTTCGGCACACCTTTGAGAGGCATCCGGGATTGGCGGACGGACAGTGGTAACGATTTTTCTTTATCTTTTCGCAGTTGTTTTGGCCAATTTGTCGTCGACCTTCTTCGGTCCGTCGGCTTCCATTGCTAACGCTTTCCTCTTTATTGGACTCGATCTAACGACACGCGACAAACTCCATGAAGAGTGGAAAAATCGTGGCTTGGTGTGGAAGATGGGAATGCTGATCGCAGCAGGATCGGTACTCTCGTACCTTATCAATCGTGATTCCGCACAGATTGCAATCGCTTCGACATTAGCGTTCGCCGCGGCAGCACTGACAGACGGAGTGGTCTATCACTGCTTGTCGGACAAAACAAAAATGCAAAAAGTAAACGGGAGCAACGCAGCAAGTGCGTTGGTCGATAGCATCGTTTTTCCGACCGTAGCATTCGGCGCATTGATGCCGATAATTGTTGTCGGCCAATTTGCTGCAAAGTTCTTCGGTGGTTTTCTCTGGTCGATCTTGCTGCGTTATCACAAAGAAGAACCAACACCGCTACCACGCTGACACAACGGCTCATTTCAGTGTTGCGATCAGGCCGTCGTGGAACCGCTAGCGGTATCTAATGCGCGAGGCTGACCGCTGGCGAACGAGGCTTGAAACGTCGCAAGCTTCCAACGCCTATCCACGGGAGACCTACAATGCGAGTCCCGTATTCGTAGTATTCGTCCCCGATGAATCGAAGCAAGCGTTTGTCCTTGAAGTAGCTGCCGGCGTAGATATAGGCTGTCCATACCGCGGTGAGGATCGCATGGTCCCATGTCATCACGGGGGTGAACCAAATCAGTCCTAGGAAACTCATGTAGACCGGGTGTCGCATAAATCGAAATGGGCCGCCCGTCACGAACGGCCTGCGTGGAGGATTGGACTCAGTGAACCAGTACCACCACTGAGTCAGTCCCGTTTGGTAGCCGAATCCCGTCCAGTACAAGCTGTAAAGCAACGCAACCCACGAGAAATAGAAGCAACCTAAGATCGCTTGTTCGGCAATTCCAGTGGCTCTCCAAAGGACTTGATCGCTTCCTCCCCAGCAATGGAACATGACTAAGAGTGTGACGCAAGTGACGCAGCAGTGAATGCAGCCGAGCATTCCCGCAGGCACCCACCGACGCAACCACTTTTGTGTCGGTGGCGCTAGCAAGACACTATGCGGAATGGCGAATCCAGTAGCGAGCAACGCATCCATCCACCACCATCCATGACGCAGTGGCGTTCCCCCAAACCTTAAGAATAAAAATAGGTAGACCACGGTGACCAGAAAAAGAAGCTGTGTTCCGATTCCGAAGGTGATACCCGCTGTTCTCTGCAAGATTCTGAGTTGAGCATTCCCCTGAAGCGATGGATTGAGTGGTGATTTATTCAGCGGTGATGTGAGGTGCGAGTGTTCGATATTCAGGATGTTACTGTTCGCGGTGATTGCAGTGCTACCAGTAGTGGGTGAAGTCGACGTATGGTCGATCGCGATATTCATCGCGGCCGGAGTAAGCTTTGCCGAAGCCGTATTCATTAATCTTTTTTCTCCGCCACAAAATATCCATACTCCATCGCCCCTGATTTATAGGCATCGAGGATCGCTTGGAAGTGATCTAAGAACAGTGTGTGATTTTTGCCTAAGATTTTGGCCAAATGCCGAACGCCAGAGCGATTGACGCGGTCCAAGCAGATGTCCCACGTTTTCTCGACGTTGCGCGTCCATATGCCCGTTTGCGTGACTTCGAGTCCCGCTTCTTCAAACCAGCGGCCATAATCCGATTGCGCACCGAGGGATGGACAAAACATTCCTTTGCAAACAGCGACGGTCTGTTCGGTTTGCTTCTCGTTGAGGGGTAATTCTCCCGATAGCCAAGCGCATAATGCAAATCGTCCACCTGGCTTCAGCCAATTGGCTGCTTTGCGAAAAAAGGCGGGTTTGTCGAACAAGTGCTCGGTGCATTCAATGCTCCAAACCACATCGGCTTGTCCTGCGGGGAACTCGACTTTCTCAGCGTCGGCACGAATAAATTCAGGCCGAGGTCGAACCAATCCCGCGCGGGCCGCAAAGTCGGCGTAAACTCGTTGCACCGGGCTGAGGGTAACACCGGTGACACGGCATTGCAGGTTTTTCGCCAACCAAACACTCGAGCCACCCATGCCGCAACCGATATCATAGACTCGGCTTCCTGTTTGGATTTTTGCAGCGTGTGCCAACCGTTCGGTCAATTGAATCTGTGCCCGAGACGAAGTCTCGTTCGACTCCCAGTATCCATGATGGATGTGTGGCCCCCAGAAGAGCCTATAGAAGAGTGTGGTGATATCGTAATGGTTGCGAATCACACCTTTTTGTACGTTTGGAAACTCAATCATGATACTGGTACCAACCAAATATCTCCCATAATCATCAATTCATCTTTGATTCCAACCGCCCCAAGCATCTTCGTGTACGGCTTGATGCCATAATCAGACTGGAGAATTTTGAAGGAACCGCGGATGTGGTGCCATCCATCCTTCTCTTCGAGATCGCACCGGATCTGAAGGTGCCGCGTCGTTTTCTGCAACGTGAAATCCCCCTCGAGGATGTACTCTGGAAGTTTGCGGTTCGATGTTTTGCCCGTGGCTGTGACACGAATGTTGTCGAATTTGGCTTCCGGATAGCGATTTACATTCAGGATCTCAGGCCCCAACATGTTCTCGTTGACTTTTCGCCGTGTCGCTTCATCGATGGTGCTCTCGACGTTGAGAACTTTGCGAGCGGTTTCTGTGTCAGCAACGAACGACTTCATATCGAACACCAAACTGCCTGGCTCTTTCGCAGAGATCGCCAATCGGCCGGATTTGAATTTGCCTTCGACACCGTGGGTATGCCCAAGCGATGTTGTTCGATCCACGAAGATGAAAACACGACTGTATTCTAAGTTCGCTTCTCCCGGCTTAGGGCTGGGCTGCGATTGCTGTGCTGTAGTTTGCTGTGCCACTGCCGACTGTGCAAGGAATATCGATGGCAATGAAACCAAACTAACCAGGAAGAGCCATTCGTAGACAACGCGAGATACGATCTTGCTCACGGTGGTTTTAGTTCTACCGGGCGCAGGTACTTGGTATAACGCACAACACCGACTTCGGCACTTGTCCAAAGACACTTCGAAATTTCCTTGCAAATAGCTTCCCATTGCCACAGCGAAAACCCTCCTTAGTACCTAACCTGGCGTGTACAATTCTCGGCATGGTTCATGCAATTCAAAGAGCGTCTGTGCAATCACCAAGTGCCAAAACTATACCAAGTTGGACTCACTGTTTACTAGCCGAAACACCCTTACGGCGAAATCTATCACCTCGGAACTGGAGCTGGTTTGACCATTTTTTTCGTCTCATATCAAACAATGATAACCGTCGACCGGATGCGATTCGTTTTTTACATGTACTGTGGTGTTGCAAGTCGCTTTGTCACATCGCTGTATGTGTTAAAGCCATTGAGTTGGCTAGCATCTTGCTTCCATGGAAGACCACTTTTTTGCCAGTCGATGAGAAAGCGAGTACTCGTCCCGGAACTGATGGATGATCCTGAGCTCTGCCCAAAGGAACATGCCAAGGCACTTCGTGGGCTGCGCCGCATCAATGCTTTTTCAGGGACGGTCGATCAACTTGTCCGAGAGATCGTGAGCGTTTGCGAGAGGGATCGTCGTCGCGACTCGGACGAGCCTGTACGTATACTCGATTTGGGATGCGCGAATGGCGAGATCGCGCTGGGGGTCGCGCGACAGTTGACCGGGCGAGTTAAAGCCGAGGTGATCGGATGGGACATGAGTTCCACTGCGATTGAACAGGCGCGATCCCAGCAGCAAAAAACTAAGTTTTCCGACACGTGTTGCATTCGATTTGAAGTGATGAATGTTTTCGAAGCGGTGCAAGCGATTTCCAATACTTCGAGCACAGATCGGATGCAGGCGGATGAACCGACGCCATCACAATCACCCCTACTAAGCCGTTTCGAAGGGGAGTTCGTTCATGACGTGAATTGTCCCTTCGATATTGTGTACTGCACGCTGTTTTTGCATCATTTTGATGATTCGTCGGCAATAGAGGTTTTGCGTGCTATGAAGCGATTGGCTCGGCGCGCGGTGCTCGTCGATGACTTGTGCAGAACCTCGCTCGGATGGTGGTTGGCGTATTTGGGTTGCCACTTGCTGTCTCGTTCAAAGGTGGTTCACTTCGACGGTCCGCAATCGGTGCGAGCCGCATTGGCACCATCCGAAGCAATGGCCATAGCAGCAGAAGCGGGGATGCGGGATGTCGCAATTCGCCGACATTGGCCTGAACGATTCATGATGCGTTGGGAGCGTACCTCTTAATGGCAACGCAATGGATCCAACATTCCGCAGCGATGCCTGCAGCGGTGGAGCCTATCGACGTTGCCGTCGAGTTGGCTGGAACGATCACAGCTGCTGAGGCAGAACGTGTCAACTGGGACCTCGTAATCATCGGTGCCGGGATCGCTGGCTCGACCACTGCGATCTTAGCGGCACGCGAAGGATTGCAAGTGCTGCTGGTTGAAGCCAAGCGATTTCCTCGCGAAAAAGTTTGTGGTGGCTGCCTGAATCCACGTGCGATCAATTACCTGCAGAGATTAGGGGTAGCAGAAGAATTGCGGCGCCGAGGAGTAATGGATCTCGTGCGACTCCATGTGCAGTTTGGCCGAAGCCCGCATTGCTGGCCGATCCCGAGCTTGTGGAGTGTGCGCCGTTCTACGGTCGATACGATCTTAGTTCAAGCCGCCATCAGGTCCGGGGTTCACTTCTTACCCGAGACGCTCGGAACGCTCCATTTACCATCCGGAGACTTACCATCCGGAGACTTGCCGTCATGTGAATTGCGGACGAGCGATTTGTCATCTATCGGTTCGGCTACGTCCAAAAGCATTCCCGCAGGTGGTGTCAAATCGAACATGTCCCAGGAATACGTCGAACTACACGTTCGGCCTGCAATCGGTGGCCTACGTTCTACATCCAAAAGATTGGTTGCCAAAATTGCAGTGGTTGCATCGGGATTGAATCGATCGCCGCTGGGCGGAACGCCCCCATGGAGGTCCCACGTTGCATCGCAATCACGCATTGGTGTTCAATGCATGGTGCATGAGTCGGAGTTGAGTCCAGACAGTTTGCTGACCCATGGTCCGATGTTTAGGGATCAAAAATCGCTCCATATGCTCGTGGCACCTCACGGTTATGTCGGTTTGTGCAAAACCGATGGTGGTTATTACGACATCGCAGCCGCGGTCGATCCGACAGCGGTGCAAGGAAAAAGCTCGATTCCGGCGGCGATCGATTCCATCGTCGGGTACTGCGGATATCGACCCGAACCGGTTTGGCACACCAAGCCATGGTTGACCACTCCCCATCTGACACGGTGTTCCGATCCTGTGGCTGTGCCCCGCGTTTTTTTAGTGGGGGATTCGATCGGTTATATTGAGCCATTCACCGGGGAAGGGATGTCCTGGGCATTGGCAAGTGCGTTCGCTGTGGTTCCATTGATCGCTTCCGCGATACGATGTAATTCCTACGAGGACTCCTCGTCACAATGGGATCGATGGGCAATCCAGCAACGTCGTTTTTCGCAATCGGTATGTCGTTGGATCGCCAACCAGGCCCGCATGCCGCGTCGTGCCCAATGGGTGCTGCGTGTTTGTGATTGGTTTCCTCCAGTTCGAAATTGGATTGTTCGCAAGGCAACACAATGACAGTACCCTTCAAGGAAAATACGTTGCGCGAGACGCACTATGGATCGCAGGCGAGATTCCTCGCCATGGCGACTGCGATCCCCGAGGGAACGGTCGCACAAGATGACTCGGCGATCTTGGCTCAGCAATTGAATATCACGGAACGATGGCACAAATTGCTACCGGCGTTGTATCGCAAATCTGGTGTGCTGCGGCGTTCCAGCGTGCTGCTGGACTCGAGTGACCGGGATTTGTTCAATCGTCAAAGCTTCTATCAAGTTGCATCGCGAGAGCGACCCTTGGGGCCTACAACGGCGGAGCGTATGCATGCCTACAGCCAGCATGCTGGTCCTTTGCTGGAACGTGCGGCGAACGACGCGCTGAAACATGCTCGGTTAAGCGCTTCGGCGATAACTCACCTGATTACGGTTTCATGTACCGGATTTAGCGCCCCTGGAATCGATCATCATTTGATCGATAGGCTTGGTTTATCGATGCATACTCAGCGCACCCATGTAGGGTTTATGGGATGTCATGGAATGATCAATGGATTGCGAGTGGCAGAGGCACTTGTGCGTTCACAACCGGATGCCATCGCGATGGTTGGGGCCGTGGAATTGTGCAGCATCCATCAGCAGTACTCCGATGATAGTGAGCAAATCGTTGCAAACTCACTTTTCTCCGATGGAGCCGGGTGCGTGATTCTCGCCGCCGATTCCGCGGATGCTAGCCTCTCTGACTCCTCCAACAGCCCTCGTGGAAATGCACATTGGGAGATTGCATCGAGCTTTTCGTGCAAACTTGAAGAAACCGGGGAGATGATGAGCTGGAAGATCGGTGATCACGGGTTTCAGATGACTCTCTCTCCGCGGGTTCCCAGGATTATCGAAGAGCGACTGCGCGGACCTTTAGCTCAGTGGCTTTCGGAGAATCATGTTGACATCGAATCCGTCCAGTCATGGGCGGTTCATCCCGGTGGTCCTCGGATCCTGGACTCTGTCGCGGCATGCTTGGATCTTTCGGAGAAACAGATGGAACCGTCACGAAATGTCTTGGCCTACTACGGCAATATGTCCTCTCCGACTGTGCTGTTCATTCTGGAGAAAATCGCAGCCGAAACCGATCCTGGAGAGTACGCCGTTATGCTCGGTTTTGGCCCTGGACTGCACACAGAAGCACTCTTATTGCGCCGAATTGCTTGACATGAACTCCGTCGAACTTCTCGATCAATTGGTTCGCATCAACAGTGTGAATGCGTTTTATCCGGGGGGGGCTGGAGAGGCCCAATGCGCAGATCGCATCGAACAATTCTGGAATTGTCTCGGGATTGAGTGTTGGCGACAGAACGTACTGCCAGGACGTGATAACGTGATCGCTAGAGTCCCCGGGCTAGATGCTTCGAAGCGGCTGGTACTTGAAGCCCACATGGATACCGTTTCGGTCGAGGGAATGACCA
>Ga0194130_10004826_pt1 | contig 16783 bp, 16 predicted proteins | sample TA2KigsurfametaG_FD_160084 | JGI IMG/M metagenome (GOLD analysis project Ga0194130, IMG submission 160084) | Freshwater microbial communities from Lake Tanganyika, Tanzania - TA2015050 Kigoma 12 surface | ecosystem: Environmental > Aquatic > Freshwater > Lake | place: Tanzania: Lake Tanganyika... | reverse complement strand
GATCTGGCCACGCGGATCACCAAGGCCGGTGCGGTGATCAAGCGCAAAGTTGACGGGTTGGGCGTGCAGAACCTCGCGGCCCTCGCCCAGGGGCGGCACATCGCAGGCGGCCAGTACCGAGGCCACATCCTGTTCAGACACCACCGAATCCTGCAATTCCCATTCGCCCGCCAGCCCATAGCTGCGCGGCTCGGCCCCCGAGAAACAGGCGACCACATGGTCAACCCGCACATTGGCCATCTTCTGCGCGGCCTGAACGGCGGTGCGGATGGCGCGCTCGGTTTCATTCATCACCGTGATCTCGCCGAACCGCACGCCCCGCGACCGGGTGGTCGCGGCGCCGATCACCTTGAACCCAGCCTGCCCGGCCATCGGACCGACACCGTCAAGGTCTGCATCGGGGTCAGAGCCGTCAAAGCTCAGCACAAGGCATGCGATTTTGGATGTGCCAACATCCAGAATGGCCACCACGCCGCGATGCATCGCAGCCCGGCGAAGGGCCCGCATGGCACGCTGGGACTGGTAGAGGTCGGTCATAGGTCGCTCTCCGTCTTCTTTTCTTCTGCAGGAAGCAGGCCCCGGGCGCGCTGGGCCTGAGTAAAGGCATCTTCGCCCAGTCGCAGGACCGGGCGTTTTTCATCTCGAAGGTCAATCGCGACAACGTCGCGGGCCAGAAGGTCCTCGGCCTGGTCAAGCGCCAGAAGGCGTTCCAGCGCCTGCACCGGACGATCCGACGGCAGCAAGAGGCGCTGCTTGCGGTCAAGGACCAGATCCCAGCGCCGCTCTCCCACCCGCACAAGGCCGCGCAGCCGCTGGGTCAAGGGGCCAGCCGCCTCGATCAGCGCCAGGGCTTCGGGCGCGGCCTGATCGGCCCCCTCACCCGCGATCAGCGGCAGGTCGGGCCGGTCGCCCCGAGCGGCAAGCCCGGCCACCCGGTGGCCGGTTGCATCAAGCAGCGTCAAACCGTCAGCCATGCGCCAGATCAGGACCGGCTCACGCTCGGTAATGGCCACATGCAGCACCCCACCCGACCGCACCGCCAGATCGGCTGTCGCCACCGCATCCAGGCTTTCCGCCTTTTCGCGCAGCATGTCGAGATCCAGTTCGAACGACGAGACAGGGAAGCTCACCCCCAGCCGCGCCCGCACCGCATCGGCCAGATCGGGCGAAGCGCCGTCGATCGACAAAAGCGAGACGCGGAATTCCGGGCGGGCCTGGAATTCTTCCTTGATATGGGTGATCGCACCCGCGAGCGCGGTTCGACGGCTTTCGCTGGCAAGCACCAACGCTGCGACCAGCGCCACGACCATAACCGGCGGGCCAAAGCGGAACAGCACCCGGAACTGCGGCGTCAGCCACAGCCGCTGCATCTTGTAATCCCAATAGCTTGGCGCCGGATCGTGGCGGCGCGCCCCCTTCGGTTCAGCCGGATGCACCTCGCCCGAGGCACCCATAGCCGCGCCCCGCGCAGCCCCCATCACGGCCCCCTTGGCAGCGCCAACCAAAGCCCCCGTGAACCCACGGCGCGGTGCCTGAAGCGGCGGGGGGCAGCGGTTCAGCGATTGCATGAGGCGTCCTCCACCAGCCAGCGGCAGAGTTCAGGAAAGGAAATCCCGCAAAGCGCTGCCTGTTCCGGGGCCAGCGACGTGGGGGTCATGCCGGGCTGGGTGTTGGTTTCCAAAAGGATCAACCCCTCGAGCCCCCGCGCCTCATCCCAGCGGATGTCGGTGCGGCTCAGGCCGCGGCACCCCAGCGCCCGGTGCGCGCGCAGGGCATAGTCAAGACAGGCCGCCGTGATCTCGGCGGGCATCCGGGCCGGCACCTCATGGCGACTGCCGCCGGGCTTGTATTTGGCGTCATAGTCATACCAGCCATCGGTGATGATGTCGGTGACTGCCAGCGCCTTGTCACCCAGAACCGAAACCGACAACTCGCGCCCCGGCGCATAGGTTTCCACCATCACGGTTTCCGGCATGGTGTCCGCCAGCCGCGGCGCGTTCGAGCCGGGATGCACGATATAGACCCCGACCGATGAACCTTCGTTGTTCGGCTTCACCACATAGGGCGGCGGCAGCACGTGACCGGCCTCCACCTCGTCGCGACGGGCAAGCCTGCTTTGCACGATGGGCAGACCGGCAGCGGCATAGACCTCTTTGGCCTTCTGCTTGTCCATGGCCAGGGCCGAGGCCAGAACGCCCGAATGGGTATAGGGGATGCGCAGCCATTCCAGGATGCCCTGCACACAGCCATCCTCGCCCCAACGGCCATGCAGCGCATTGAAGGCGACGTCTGGCTTTATCTCGGGCAAGCGCAGGGCAAGATCGGGGCCGCAATCGACCTCGACCACCTGATATCCGGCCTCCCGAAGCGCCTTGGCGCATTCGCGCCCCGATGACAAAGAAACCTCCCGCTCAGCGGAAAGCCCACCTATCAACACCGCCACTTTGGAGACCACCCGCCCGGATGTTCCCGCCATGTTTACTGCCTCATCCCGGGGGTGTTCCCCCGTGGTCGTGTTATTCGGACGCGCGTTCGCCCACCCGCATGATTTCCCACTCTAGCGTGATACCGCGCTGTTGGAAAACCTTTTTTCGCACTTCCTCCCCCAGATTTTCCAAATCTGTGGCCGTCGCACCCCCTATGTTGATGAGGAAGTTCGAATGCATCGGGCTCATCTGAGCCCCGCCAAGGGTCGCGCCCCGCATCCCTGCCTCATCAATCACCTTCCAGGCCTTGAGATCATTCACGTCATCGGCGCGGCCGGTCGAGGAAAACCCGGCCGGATTGCGAAAGGTCGAGCCCGCGCTGCGGTCCTTGGTCGGCTGGCTTGCATCGCGCTTGGCGATCTGGTCGGCCATCCGGGCCTCAAGCGCGGCCGGGTCTCCCTTGGCGGCGCGGAAGGTCGCCGAGACGATCACCCAACCCTCGGGCAGGGTTGACGACCGATAAGCCAGGTTGAGGTCGGCCGCCGCGATATCCCGCACCTTACCCGCCCGCGTGACAACCCGCACCGAGACAAGGTTGTCGGCCACATAGGCCCCATAGCAGCCAGCGTTCATCTTGACAGCCCCGCCGATGGAGCCGGGAATGGTGCGCAGAAAGGTCAGGTCCAGCCCCGCCTCGGCCGCCTTCTTCGCCACATGCGCATCCAGCGCCGCCGCGCCTGCCGTGACAGTGTCGCCGTCGATCTCGATCCCGTTAAACCCCCGCCCCAGCCGGATCACCACGGCGCGGATGCCGCCATCGCGCACGATCAGATTGCTGCCGACCCCCATCGGAAAGACCGCGATCGACGGATCAAGCCGGCCCAGGAAATCGGCCAGATCGACCTCATCGGCTGGCTGGAACAGCCAATCCGCCGGCCCGCCGACGCGCAGCCAGGTCAGATCGGCCAAGGGCCGGTTCGGGGTCAGCGTGCCGCGCACGGGGGGCAGGGTCTGGGTCATGGGTCTGGAATACCCAGATTTGCGATCTTGGGCAACATGGGCAGCCCTAGACGAGGCGCCGCTGGATCCAGCGCCAGAGATAGACCAGCGGCCGTCGCAACACGGAACCTGCCGCAACGAGGAAAACCGGGGCGTGAAGCGCGCCGTTGGTCAGGCCAAGCCAGACCAGGATCGGCAGGTCCACGGCGATCAGCTTGTAGGCGTTCGACCAGTGCTGATCTTTCGACGGCAACATCCCGACCACATTGGCAAGGATCAGCCACACAAGCGCTGCGATCAGGGCCAGGGTGGCACTCATCCTTGCGGCCCCTCGTCCCCTGGTCCCCGGTCACGGCGGCGAAAGACCGAAAGGCCAAGACCCAGACCGAAGGCAACCGGCAGAACCGCCGCAAAGGGCACGGCGAAATAGGGCGCAAAGCCCAGCTAGGCCAGATCACCCGGCGCCCGCTCCCCGGACAGGGAAACCATCGCGAACATGATCGCCACAAAGCCAAGCCCAAAGCCAAGCGGTGCCAGCAGCAGCCCCTACCATCGCCGGTGGACCCCGCCCCAGATCGCATATGCCGCACAGCAAAGCCAAAGCACCGCTGCCAGACCGAAAAAGACATCCTCGCTCATGCCCGGCCCCTGCCAGGCTGCGGAAAATGTCCATTTTCCGAACCGATTTCTGGCGCAGAAATCGGGCGGCTCACGCCGCCTGCCCCACCAGCTTGCCCGGAAGCGCATTGGCCCAGGCGCTGATTGTCCCCGCCCCCAGGCAGACCACCATATCGCCGGGCCGCGCCTGTTCCTTGACCAGTCGTGCAAGATCGGCCTCATCCATCAGCGCCCGGGCGTGGCGATGGCCATGGGCGATCAGCCCGGCCACCAGATCATCGCGGGAAGCCCCCGCAATCGGGTCCTCTCCCGCCGAATAGACCTCGGCAATGGCCACCACATCGGCCTCGTTGAAACAGGTGCAGAACTCTTCGAAAAGGCTAGACAGCCGGGTATAGCGATGCGGCTGATGCACCGCGATGATGCGGCCCTTGGTCGCCTGCCGCGCGGCCTTCAGGACAGCGGCAATCTCGACCGGGTGGTGGCCGTAGTCGTCGATGATGGTTACGCCCTTGACTTCGCCGACCCGCGTAAACCGCCGGTTCACCCCCGAGAAGGCGGCCAGCGCCTCGCGGATTTCGTCCTTCTTCATGCCCAGATGCCGGGCCACTGCAACCGCCGAAAGGGCGTTCGACACGTTGTGATCTCCCGGCATCGGCAGCGAACAATTTTCAATTTTCGAACCTTCTGCCTCATTTTGAAGCAGGATATCAAAGTAACCAACGCCATTTTCGAAACTAAGGTTCACAGCTCGTACATCTGCCTGGGCGTTGAAGCCAAAGGTCACCACCCGGCGGTCGGCCACCTTGCCGACCAGCGCCTGCACCTCGGGATGGTCGGTGCAGCAAACAGCGAGCCCGTAGAACGGGATGTTCGACACGAAATCGAGGAACCCTTTGCGCAGGGCGTCAAAGCTGCCCCAATGCTCCATATGCTCGGGATCAATGTTCGTGACGATGGCAATGGTCGCGGGCAGACGGTTGAAGGACCCGTCGCTCTCATCGGCCTCGACCACCATCCATTCCCCCGCCCCCGCCCGCGCGTTCGAGCCATAGGCGTGGATCACCCCGCCGTTGATCACGGTCGGGTCAAACCCGCCCTTGTCCAGAAGGGCGGCCACCATGGTCGTCGTCGTGGTCTTGCCATGGGTCCCGGCAATGGCGATGTTGGATCGCAGCCGCATCAGTTCGGCCAGCATCTCGGCCCGGCGCACCACAGGCAGATTGCGACGGCGGGCCTCTTCCAGTTCCGGGTTGCCCTTCTTGATGGCCGAGGAAATCACCACAACCGAGACATCCGCGCCGATATTGGCCGCACTTTGCCCCTCAAAGAAGGTTGCGCCCAGTTTCACCAGACGGTCGGTGATCTTCGATGCCTTGGCGTCCGAGCCCTGAACCCGGTAGCCCAGCGTCATCAGCACCTCGGCAATCCCCGACATCCCGATGCCGCCAATCCCCACAAAATGGATCGGCCCCAGTTCCAGCGGCAATTTGGTGGCGTTCATCAATCAACCTTTCCTGCAAGACCTTCAACCAGCGCAACAAGCCGCTCGGTGGCATCGGGGCGCCCCTGCCCAAGGGCGTTTCGCGCCATGGCCTCGGCCGTGCCAGGCGCGCCCAGAATGGCCGCCATCTGCGCGGCCAGCGCTTCGGCGTCAAGCGCCTTTTCCGAAATGAGCACCGCCGCGCCCGCCTCGACCAGTCCGCGTGCATTGGCGGTCTGGTGATCATCGGTTGCCGCGGCAAAGGGGATCAGGATCGCCGGTCGTCCGATCACCGAGATATCGGCGACCGATGAGGCGCCCGAGCGGGAAATCACCAGCTGCGCCTCGGACAGGCGGCGCGGGATATCGGCGAAAAACGGGGCCACCTCGGCAAGGATGCCCGCCGCCTCATAGGCGGCCACCACGCGGTCAAGATCCTCGGGCCGGGCCTGTTGGGCAATACGCAGGTGCCGGCGCAACCCTTCGGGCAGGCGCGCCACCGCCTCGGGCACCACATCCGACAGGATCCGCGCGCCTTGTGAGCCGCCGATCACCACCACCGACATCGGATAGTCGCCCGGCGCGATATAGCCCGCGCCCGCCCGCTCCATCACGGCGGCGCGCACCGGGTTTCCGGTATGCTCGCCCACCACCCCGGCGGGAAGCGTCGTGGGCCAGGTGCCGCAGGCGACCCTGTGAACGCGGGGCGTAAAAAGCTTGTTCACCCGCCCCAGAACGCCGTTCTGTTCATGGATCATGCGCGGATGACGGGTCAGAAACGCCGCCGTAAGGGCTGGAATGGTGGGATAACCCCCAAAGCCCACCACGACGGCGGGCCGTTCGATGACCATCCGGGCCGTCGCCCCCAGAACGCCGCCGAGGATGCGAAACGGCACCGCAAGCTTTGCAAGTGCCCCACCGCGCGCAAAGGTGGCCGAGCCCGAGACCACCACCTGCACCGCCTGCGGAAAGCCCCCCGCATAGCGCGCGCCCCGGGCATCCGTCGAAAGCTTTACCCGCCAGCCGCGCGCGATCATCGCCTCGGCCAGCGCCTGGGCCGGAAACATATGCCCCCCCGTGCCCCCGGCCGCGATGAGGAGCAGGGGCGCGCTCACCGGCCTCTCCGGAACACATCGGACATCTGGCCCTGCGGCCGGCTGCGCGTCAGCGCCAGAAGCATCCCCACCGTGATGCCCGCCGCAATGACCGACGAGCCGCCATAGCTGACAAAGGGCAGCGTCATGCCCTTGGCTGGCAAAAGCCGCACCGCAACGCCCATGTTGATCATCGCCTGCACCCCGAAAATGCACGCCAGTCCCGTGCCTGCGAGCCGGGTGAACACATCGCGCTCGCGCGTCAGCCGGTAAAGCGAGCGCACTGTGATCGTCATGTAAAGCGCGATGATCACAAGGACGAGCACAAGGCCATATTCCTCGGCTGCGACGGCAATGATGAAATCGGTATGGGCATCGGGCAGGGTCCATTTGACCTGCCCCTCACCAACACCGACGCCAAAGAAGCCACCCTCTTGAATGGCATTGGTGGCATAGCCAAGCTGGCTGCGCGGATCGACATCCGATGCCAGAAAGCCGTTGATCCGGCGGGCAAAATGTTCCGACATGTTATAGGCGGCAAAGCCGCCCACCCCGACCATGGCCAGAATGATCGCAATCAGGACCATCGGCGCTCCGGCCACGAAATAGATCACGCCCCAGCCAAAGAGGACCAGCATCGCTTGCCCGAAATCGGGCTGCATGGCCAAAAGCCCCACCACCGTCAGCGCCACCCCAAAAGAGATGAGCCGTCCCGGCGGGCCGTTCAGGTCATGGGCTGCGGCGATCAGCCAGGCAGTCAGGATCATCAGGCCGGGTTTGAGGAATTCCGAGGGCTGGACCGAGGCAAAGCCCAACGAGAACCAGCGCACCGCGCCCTTGCCGAAATCGGTGCCCAGAAAGGGCAAAAGCGCAAGCGCCACGAACGAGACCAGAAAACCCAGAACCCCGATCCGGCGGATCATGTCGGGCGACATCATGCAAAACAGCACCATGACGACCATGGCCACGCCCCCGAAGAAAGCCTGTCGCTGGACATAATGGAACGGGTCAAGCCCGTTGCGTTCGGCCAGAGGCACCGAGGCGGCAAGCCCGAGCAACAGCCCGATGGCAAAAAGGATCAGGATCGCCGTCAGCGACCATTTGTCGATTGTCCGCCACCAACGGGGAATGACAGGCTCGGACACCCTACCGGGCATGGAGCCATAGACCATCTCAGTCATGGGAGTACCGCCTGTTGAACGCCTGCTCGAAACCCGCCCGGGTTGGCCCCGGATCAGATGGGACCAGCTTAACCAAAGCGCAGGCGTTTGGCCAGAAGAAAGGCGCGGGCGATTGCAGGGCGCGCTGAGGCATTCAGATCAGGCGCCAATATCAGGTGCCCGGTGCCGTTTGCGCCCCTTCGGCCTGCCGCGCCTTCATCGCGCGAAAGCGGTCTTGCGCGGCGGCGGGCCATTGCAGCTTGGCCTGATAATAGCCCTCAAAGGCCGGGACATCCGGGGCCAGCACCACCCAAGGCAGCTTGCTGGCGGTGTAGATGTTCACGTCCGGCGGGCAATGTCCCGGTTGGTCCAGCGTGCCCACCCGCACAAAGGCCATCAGCCGCCCTGCCCCGCCAAAATGGCTGAACACCACCACCTTGCAGTCGGGACAGCGGATCAACTCCTGGCCCTTGCCGCTGGCCGAGGGGACGAGGTCGGTTTGCGTCTCGCCCGTCACAACCAGGCGATCCCGCTCGATCAGGGCATTCAGCGCAAAGGCGGTTCCGGTCTCGCGCTGGCACCAGCTGCAATGACAGCCATGGGTAAACAGCGGGAGGTCCTCCAGCCGATAACGCAGCTGGCCACAGCTGCAGCCCCCAGTGAAGCCATCCTCCGTCTCAACCACCGGATCGCCAGCCATGGCCACGCCTCCTTGCTGCCCTTACAAAAGCGCCTTCACACGCGCGACGAAATCCTCGCCGCGCTTTTCGAAATTGGCGTATTGGTCGAAACTCGCCGCCGCCGGGGCCAAAAGGACCACATCCCCCGGTTCGGCCTCGGCCGCTGCGCGCGCCACTGCGCGCTCCATTGTCTCGCAGATCTCTTGTGGCAGATCGCCGATCTGCACCGCAAAATCGCGCGCCGAATGGCCGATGAGATAGGCCTTGCGCACCGATCCCAGATGCGGCTCCAAGCCCGTCAGACCGCCCTCCTTGCCCATGCCGCCCACGATCCAGCGGATATTCTGAAACGCCTGCAACGCCTTGGCGGCGCTGTCGACATTGGTGGCCTTGCTGTCATTGACGAACTTCACGCCGTTCCTTTCCCCCACCAGTTGGCTGCGATGCGGCAGACCGGCAAAGGAGTGGAACGCCCCTTCGATCATCTTGGGCGCAATTCCCACCGCACGCCCCGCCGCATAGGCGGCACAGGCATTCTGGTGGTTATGCGCGCCGGGCAGGCCCGCCACGGCGCGCAGGTCGATCGAGGCCATCTGTTTGCCGCGCCGCCATTCGGCCAAGAACCCCTTGCGGGCAAAGACCGACCAGCCGAAGCCTTCCAGCTTCTGGCCGGAAGAGATGCGGATCACCCGGTCATCCTCGGGGGCCATCGACAATTGGCCCGCCATGAACCGGCCCTCCAGCTCATCCACCCCGATCACCGCGCGATCGGGGCCGCCTTCAACAAAAAGCCGCCGCTTGGCGGCAAAATAGCCGCCCATCCCGTCGTGCCGGTCCAGATGGTCGGGTGAAAGGTTGGTGAAGACCGCCACATCCGGCGTCAAGGCACGGGCAAGCTCGGTCTGGTATGAGGACAGTTCCAGCACCACCACCTCGCCATCCTGCGGCGGGTCGATGGACAACACCCCCTTGCCGATATTGCCCGCCATCTGCGTCGGACGCCCGGCCACTTGCAGGATGTGATGGATCAAGGCCGTCGTGGTGGATTTGCCGTTCGATCCGGTGACGCAGATCACCTTGGGCGGGGTTTCGAAATCGTCCCAGTCGCGGCTGCCGAAGGACCGGAAGAACAGGCCAATATCATTGTCCACCGGAATCCCCAGCTCCATCGCGCGGGCGATCACCTTGTTCGGTTTGGGGTAAAGATGCGGAATACCGGGCGAGGTGATCAGCGCCGCCACCCCCTCAAGCGCCGATTGCCGGGTCAGATCGACACAGGCAAAGCCCGCCGCCTCGGCCTTTTCGCGCGCCTCGGGGCTGTCATCCCAAAGCAAGGGCTCGGCCCCGCCCGCCACCAGCGCCGCCGCCGTGGCAAGGCCCGAACGGCCAAGGCCCAGAACCGCGACCTTCCGGCCGGAATAACCTGTGACGGGAATCATGCTGTGCTACCTTTCTGAATTGCGCGCCAGATTGCACCGAGGCCCCGGGCCGGTGCAAGCCGGGCCACGCCCCTTTGCCGCCGCCCCGCTTTGCGTTATAGCGGCGGGCATGAGCCAGAACCCCCCGAACCTCCGCCCCGATCTTGCCCCGAAACCGGTCTTTGGCACCGACCGCCGCGCGGGCCAGCCGACCATTGGCATGGTGTCCTTGGGCTGCCCCAAGGCGCTGGTGGACTCTGAGCGCATCCTGACGCGTCTGCGCGCCGAAGGTTATGCGATTTCGCCCGATTACAAGGGGGCGGATGCGGTAATCGTCAACACCTGCGGCTTTCTTGACAGCGCCAAGGCCGAAAGCCTTGAGGCGATTGGCGAGGCTTTGCGTGAAAACGGCAAGGTGCTGGTGACGGGCTGCCTTGGGGCGGAACCCGAGTATATCACCGGCGCACATCCCAAGGTGCTGGCCGTGACCGGCCCCCATCAATATGAGGCGGTCTTGGACGCCGTGCACAAGGCCGTGCCGCCCGCGCCCGACCCGTTCATCGAATTGATGCCTGCGACAGGCGTGAAACTGACCCCACGACATTACAGCTATCTGAAGATTTCCGAAGGCTGCAACCACGCCTGCAAATTCTGCATCATCCCAGACATGCGCGGCAAACTGGCCAGCCGCCCTGCCCATGCGGTGCTGCGCGAGGCCGAAAAGCTGGTGAATGCGGGGGTGCGGGAGCTTTTGGTGATTTCGCAAGACACCTCGGCCTATGGGGTGGACCGCAAGCATGACCTTTCGCCCTGGAAAGGTGGCGAGGTGCGCGCCCATATCACCGATCTGGCGCGCGAATTGGGCGGCTTGGGTGCTTGGGTGCGGCTCCACTACGTCTACCCCTACCCTCATGTGCGCCAACTGGTGCCCTTGATGGCCGAGGGGCTGGTCTTGCCCTATCTCGACATCCCCCTCCAACACGCCCACCCCGACACCCTGCGCCGCATGGCCCGGCCGGCGGCGGCCGCGAAAACCTTGGACGAAATCGCCGCATGGCGGCGCGATAGCCCAGATATCGTGCTGCGATCCACCTTCATCGTCGGCTATCCGGGTGAGACGGAAGCGGAATTCCAGACGCTGCTTGACTGGATGGACGAGGCGCAACTGGATCGCGTCGGTTGCTTCCAATACGAAAACGTCGCAGGCGCCCGGTCAAACGACCTGCCCGACCATGTGCCTGACGAGGTGAAGCAAGAGCGTTGGGACCGGTTCATGGAAAAGGCCCAAGCCATTTCCGAGGCGAAACTGGCGGCCAAGGTGGGTCAGGTGATGCAGGTGATCGTCGATGAGGTCGACGACGAAGGCGCCACTTGCCGCACCAAGGCCGATGCTCCGGAAATCGACGGGAACCTGTTCATTGATGAAGGGTTCGAGGGGCTGAACCCCGGCGATCTGGTGACTGTGACGGTGGAAGAGGCGGGGGAGTATGATATGTGGGGGCGGGTAACCGGAGTTTGACGCAAACTCCGGACCGATTTCCGGCGCAGAAATCGGGCTGACCCGACGGGTCAGCCGGAATTCGCGCCGAATTCCGGTTCGATTTCCGCACCGGAAATCGCTACTTCTTCCCCTCCAGCGCCGCGATCCGCGCCTCGAGCGCCGCGTTCTCTTCGCGCGCTTTCTGCGCCATCGCGCGCACCGCGTCAAACTCTTCGCGCGTCACGAAATCGCGGTCGGCCATCCAGCGGTCGATCAGGCTTTTCATCGCCGTTTCAGCTTCGGTCTTGGCGCCTTGGGCCACGCCCATGGCGTTGGTCATCAGCTGGGACATGTCGTCCAGAAACTTGTTGCCCGGTTGCATCGCGCTCTCCATTCCGTTTCGCCCTATATGGTCCGACCGCGCCCCCACCGCAAGCCTGCCAAAGATTGACAAGGCTCGTCCCCTGCCGGACAAGACGTCACAGCAAAGGCAGAGCGCATGACCTACATCCCCTTTCCCGACATCTCGCCCGAGATCTTTTCCATCGACAATGGTCCGGTGACGCTGGCGCTGCGCTGGTATGCGCTGGCCTATATCATCGGGCTCGTTGTGGGCTGGAAGCTGATCGTGCGCATGATCACCACCCCACGGCTTTGGCCCGGCGCGGCCCCGGCGCGGCCCGAACAGTTCGAGCGGCTGCTGACCTGGGTGATCGTCGGCGTCATCCTGGGGGGGCGCGCGGGATATGTGCTGTTTTACGACCTTGAAGGGTTCTGGCCCGATCCCATGCGCATCCTGCGGGTTTGGGAGGGCGGCATGTCCTTTCATGGCGGGTTCCTTGGCGTGGTGGTCGTCGGTATCCTCTTTTGCCGGCGGGAAGGCATCCCGATGCTGCCCATGGCCGATCTGATGGCGGCGGTGGCGCCCATCGGCCTCTTTCTTGGGCGCATCGCCAATTTCATCAATGCCGAGCTTTGGGGCCGCCCTACCACCCTGCCCTGGGGCGTGGCCTTTCCCGGCGAGGCGGCACAATCCTGCGCCACCGCCGATCTGCCCTGCATCCGCCATCCAAGCCAGCTTTACGAGGCGGGGCTGGAGGGCCTGCTTCTACTGGTCCTGTTCACCTACCTGATCTGGCGGCGCGGCTGGTTCCGCTTTCCCGGCGCGATTGCGGGCCTTTTCTTTATCGGCTACGGCGCGGCGCGGTTCCTTGTCGAGTTCGTCCGCCAGCCCGATGCCCAGTTCGTCACCGATGCAAACCCGCTTGGCCTTTATCTGCACCTTGGCGGCTGGGGCCTGACGGCGGGCCAACTCCTAAGCCTGCCGATGATCCTTGCCGGGCTTTGGGTGCTGGCGCGGGCGCGGCAGGGCCTGCACAAGGCATGACCGCGCTGCAGGACATCCTGATCCGGCGCATCAGGCAGGAAGGGCCTATGACGGTGGCCGATTGCATGGCCGAATGTCTCATGCATCCCGAACACGGCTATTATACCACCCAAACGCCCTTTGGTGCCGCGGGCGATTTCACCACGTCCCCCGAAATCAGCCAGATGTTCGGCGAGCTGATCGGCCTGTGCCTGGCGCAAAGCTGGCTGGATCAGGGCGCACCCGCGCCCTTCACCCTGGCCGAGCTTGGCCCCGGTCGCGGCACGCTGATGGCCGATATCCTGCGCGCCACCCGCGCCGTGCCGGGCTTTCATGCCGCCCTACAGATCCGGCTCCACGAAGGCGCACCCGCGTTGCGCGCCCTGCAGAGCGAAACACTGCGGGGCTATCGCCCAGCTTGGGTTGAAAGGATCGAAGCCCTTCCCGACCAGCCGCTGTTTCTGGTCGCAAACGAGTTCTTCGACGCCCTGCCCATTCACCAATACGAAAACCGCGCCGGGCTTTGGCATGAGCGGCGCATCGGCCTGCAGGGCGACAGCCTCGCCTTTGGCCTGTCACCCGACCCCACCCCTTCCGCCCCCGATCCGCGCTTTGCCGCCGATGGGCCGGGAAGCGTGGTCGAGACCTGCCCGGCCGCGCAGCCCTACAAGGATGCCATCACCGCCCGGCTTGCCCGCCATGGCGGGCTGGCGCTGATTGTCGATTACGGCGGCTGGCGATCAAAGGGGGACACGCTACAGGCGCTGAAATCCCATGCTTTCACCGACCCTCTGGCCGAACCGGGCCGCGCCGATCTGACCGCCCATGTCGATTTCGAGGCGCTGGCGCTGGGTTGGCCGCATCACCGCTATACCACCCAAGGCGCGTTTCTGGGCGCGCTTGGAATCGCGGCACGGGCGGCGCGGCTGGCGCAATCCCTGACCGGCAGGGCGCTGGAAAATCACCGCGCCGCGCATCACCGCTTGACCAGCGAGGCCGAAATGGGTTCGCTGTTCAAGGTGCTGGCCCTTCATGGCCCCTCGGCCCCGCCGCCGCCCGGTTTTGACTGAATGCCCGAAAGAGGCCGATGCTGGAACTCATTACCTCCGATGCCCTTGCGCCCCGTCACGGCTTTTTCACCCGCAAGGGCGGTGCTTCCTCGGGCATCTTTGCCGGGCTGAACTGCGGCACCGGCAGCAGCGATCAGGCCGATATCGTGGCGATCAACCGCGCCCGGGTGGCCGAGGCGCTGGGGCTGGATGTGGCGGCACTGGTCAGCGTGCATCAGGTTCATTCCCCCGATGTGGTGACGGTCACCGCCGCATTTGACCAAAAGCCGCGCGCCGATGCCATGGTCACCGCCACACCGGGCCTTGCGCTTGCGGTGCTGACCGCCGATTGCCAGCCGGTGCTTTACGCCGATGCCAGGGCCGGGGTGATCGGGGCGGCCCATGCCGGCTGGAAGGGTGCGCAGGGCGGGGTCTTGGAAGCAACGGTTGACGCCATGGAGGCGCTTGGCGCCCGGCGTGGGCAGATCAGCGCCGTGATCGGCCCCTGCATCAGCCAGACCGCCTATGAGGTGGGTCAGGAGTTCTTTGAAAGCTTCACCAATGACGCCCCCGAGGCCCGGCGCTTCTTTGTCAACGGCAACGGCGACCGCTATCTGTTCGATCTGCCCTCCTATGGCCTGTGGCGTCTGCGCGAGGCCGGGGTGGGCCATGCCGAATGGACGCGCCAATGCACCTATCGCGACCCGGCGCGATTCTATTCCTACCGCCGAACCACCCATGCGGGCGAGGCTGATTACGGGCGGCAGATCTCGGTCATCCGGCTGTGATCGGGGCAAGACTGCGGCAGGATTGCCCGAGGATTGCCACATGATTGGAAACAATGCGTAGGGATTGTTTCCGAAGCCCCGGTTTTCTTCAGGAAAATGCCACCTGTCCGGATCGGCGGGCTTTGCCACAATTGCCCGTCTTGCCGGCCTGAAAAATCTGGATCTGCCTTTGGTCAGGCCAAATCCCTGCCGCAAAGATTGGCAAGACTGGCGTCAAGGTCGGATCACAGCCGACGCCCGAAGATCTGGAGCAAGACCATGAAGAAAGACCGCCGCTGGATGAAATCCGTGATCGCCGCCTCGAACGAGGTGCAGGTCACCCTGCCCTGGGCGCGCGGTACTCGCCACCGTCCGTCCGCGATGAAACCGGCCGAAAAGCCCGCACCGCGCACCCAAGCCGCGCGCTGAACCGCCATCCCCCACACCATTCAGGGCCGAGGGGGCAACCCCCGGCCCTTTTTCTTTGCCCGACACCCGCCATCCTGACCGGCGACGCCCCTTGGCGAATCAGATCGGGCAGCCAACCGGGGCACATTGTTTTCGCCGCGAATGACAATCCGCCCTCTGACATGAAGATCGGGGTGCAAGCCTACCCAATTAAGGATAAATTTTGACAGGAGGTCCCGATTGCGCCATCTGCTGCCTCACAGATGTCCCTCTGTGAAAACGGCGGTGGCGGCGCGGTGAGACCTGAAGGCACCCCCCATCGCACCGGATCGGCCCGAACGGGCCATCCCAAAACGCGCACGGTCAAGGCCGCCCCGGTGCTCCTCTGGCACCATCACGGGGCGGCCTGAGTGCTTTTGGGCTTGCGCGTTTTTGGCCAAAGTCGGGCCAGCCCTGCCGCGCGCCCTGCGGGCACGGTTAAAGCCGCATTATCCACCGGCGGTCGAGGAGTGCATGCAATGCTCGACGAGACGCGTCTCAGGCGTTTTTCGCCAGCCGCGCCTCAAGCACGTCAAAGGGCAGGCCCGGCTCATCCTTGGCGCAGCGGATCACAAGGCTTGTCTTTACATTAGCGACATTGTCGGCCTTCAACAGCTCTTCGGTCAGGAAGTTCTGGAACGAGGACAGGTCGGGCGAGACGCATTTCAGGATGAAGTCGATCTCGCCGTTCAGCATGTGGCACTCGCGCACCAAGGGCCAGGCGCGGCAGCGGGCCTCAAAGGCCGAAAGATCGGCCTCGGCCTGGCTGGACAGCCGGACCATGGCAAAGACCGCCACTTCAAAGCCCAGCTCGCGGGCATTCACATCGGCATGATAGCCCTTGATGAACCCCTCTTCCTCAAGCGTGCGCACCCGCCGCAGGCAAGGCGGGGCCGAGATGCCCACCCGGCTGGCCAGTTCGACGTTGGTCATGCGCCCATCGGCCTGCAATTCGGCAAGGATGCGGCGGTCGATCGGGTCCAGCTTCGAGGCGGCCATCAGTATCTCCCTTTTGGACTGCTTATTAGGCGCAAGGGCCACCATGCGCAATAATGTTTCGCACCTGCGCAATTTTTCGCCATGCTGCCCAGACGCCAAGGGGTTTCGCGTGCCGCGCAGCGGGCCTATATGGGGGCAAGCAAGATTCCGGGGGACATCATGGCCAATACCAAGCATACGCGCGTTCTGATCATCGGCTCGGGCCCGGCGGGCTATACCGCCGCCGTCTATGCCGCCCGCGCCATGCTGAACCCGGTTCTGGTGCAGGGGCTGCAACCCGGTGGCCAGTTGACCATCACCACCGAGGTGGAAAACTGGCCCGGCGCCACGCATATCCAGGGCCCTGAGCTGATGGTGAACATGCAGGCCCATGCTGAGGCGATGGGGGCCGAGGTGATCTCGGACTACATCACCAGCCTTGATCTGCAACACCGTCCCTTCACTGCAAAAGCCGACAGCGGCACCACCTATACCGCCGATGCGGTGATCCTGGCCACCGGCGCGCAGGCCAAGTGGCTGGGCCTGCCGTCGGAAGAAAAGTTCAAGGGCTTTGGCGTCTCGGCTTGCGCCACCTGCGACGGTTTTTTCTATCGTGGCAAAGAGGTTGTGGTGATCGGCGGCGGCAATACAGCCGTGGAAGAGGCGCTGTTTCTGACCAACTTCGCCTCGAAGGTGGCGTTGATCCACCGCCGCGACAGCTTGCGCGCTGAAAAGATCATGCAGGACCGGCTGTTCAAGAACCCCAAGATCGAGGTGGTCTGGAATTCCGAAGTGACCGAGGTTGAGGGCACCGAGGC